>PPYE01356829.1_pt1 | contig 76916 bp, 84 predicted proteins | sample 1559881 | NCBI WGS metagenome assembly PPYE01 (sample SAMN08240022, study PRJNA423297) | Human gut metagenome, whole genome shotgun sequencing project. | reverse complement strand
TGGTGCACTTCTTGCTCTGGCAAGCGGCAAAGCCGAGCGGAGACAAGTGCACCCCCTTGAAGGCAGCCTAACTTCTGTGTAAATCTGTGCAATCTGTGGGAGAACATCCTCAGCAAGAAGTTCTGTGTAAATCTGTGAAATCCGTGGGAGAATATCCTCAGCAAGCAGTGAAATCTGTGGGAGAAAACCCAAGCAGTGAAATCCGTGGGAGAATAAAAAGAATAATGATATGACGACATTACAGCAGCAGCGAATGCTTCTCGAGATAGAATACAACCACGAGAAGGAGGAGTTCAGAAAGCAGACCGAGACGATGGGCGTGGAGCGCAAGATAAGGCGCGGCGACGCCTGGTTCCCCGTGACCATCGGCAACTGCTACTACAACTCGCTCAACCAGGCGGTGGTGGAGGTGACGCGCACCAAGGACTCGGACATAGAGCACAACTTCGAGCCGGGACGACCCGTCTGCTTCTTCACCGTGCGACGCGACGAGAAGACACACCGTGAACGCATACAGTATATGTCGTTCACAGCCACCGTGAGCTACGCCGACCACGACCGCATCGTCGTGGCGCTGCCCAACAGCGGGCGCATCGCCGACCTGCAGCGCTCGGAAGCCATCGGACTGCAGCTCTTCTTCGACGAGACAAGCTACCGCCTCATGTTCGACGCCCTCGACCGCGTGATAAGCGCCAAGACGGGGCGCCTCGCCGCCCTGCGCGACATCTTCTACACCAAGGCGCCGGCACAGAAGCTCACCTTCGAACCCATGCGTCTGCCCTGGCTCAACGCCTCGCAGGAGCAAGCCGTGAACGAGGTGCTGCGCGCCAAGGACGTAGCCGTGGTGCACGGACCGCCGGGAACGGGCAAGACCACGACACTCGTGGAAGCCATCTACGAGACGCTGCGCAGAGAGAGTCAGGTGATGGTATGCGCGCAGAGCAACATGGCTGTCGACTGGATTGCGGAGAAGCTCGTAGACCGCGGCGTGAACGTGCTGCGCATAGGCAACCCCACACGCGTCAACGACAAGATGCTCTCGTTCAGCTACGAACGGCGCTTCGAGGCACACCCCGACTATCCGCAGCTCTGGAGCATACGCAAAGCCATCAGAGAACTGCGCGGCGAGCGACGCCGCTCGGACGCATGGCATCAGAAGATGGACCGCCTGAAGAGTCGCGCCACGGAGATAGAGCTGCGCATACGCGCCTCGCTGTTCGGCGAAGCGCGCGTCGTGGCATGCACCCTCACCGGCGCCGCCAACCGCGTGCTCGAAGGCGAGAAGTTCTCGACGCTCTTCATCGACGAGGCGGCGCAGGCGCTCGAAGCAGCCTGCTGGATAGCCATACGCCGCGCCGGACGCGTCATCTTCGCCGGCGACCACTGCCAGTTGCCCCCAACCGTGAAGAGCATCATGGCACTGAAAGGCGGACTCGGCACCACGCTCATGGAGCGCATCGTGAAGGCAAAGCCCGAGGTGGTGACGCTGCTGAAGGTGCAGTATCGCATGAACGAGCAGATAATGCGCTTCTCGAGCGACTGGTTCTACGGCGGCGAGGTGCAGACCGCGCCCGGCATAGAACATCGCAGCATACTCGACTACGACCGCCCGATGATGTGGGTAGACACGTCGGAGGCAGACGGCAAGGAGGAGTTCGTGGGCGAGAACTTCGGACGCATCAACCGCACCGAGGCAGAGCTGACGCTGCAGACCCTGCAGCAATACTTCGAGAAGGTGGGCAAGCAGCGCATCCTCGACGAGCATATCGACGTGGGTATCATATCGCCATACCGCGCACAGGTGCAGCTGCTCGGCAAGATGATACGCCAGAGCGAGTTCTTCAGACCCTACCGCCGCGCCATCAGCGTGAACACCGTGGACGGATTTCAGGGACAGGAGCGCGACATCATCATCATCTCGCTCGTGCGCAACAACGACGGCGGCGAGATAGGCTTCCTGCGCGACCTCAGGCGCATGAACGTAGCCATGACGCGCGCAAGAATGAAGCTCATCATACTCGGTTCGGCAGCCACAATGACCGTTCACCCGTTCTACAAGAAGCTGTACGAGTGGGCAACTAATAATAAAACATAAAAGAAAGGTGTTTTATTTCTTATATTAAAAAAAAATCAATAAATTTGCGAGCCTATATTGTGCAATATATTATAAGGTGTTAAAGTTTCGCAGGACAGCCTCCTGCGAAACCCGCATGTTGCTCCTATAGTTCAATGGATAGAACGGAGGTTTCTTAAACTTATGAGTTACTTTCAAGTGTAGAAGTCGGAAAAGTTCGTGTTTCACTTGGTGAATGTCGGACCATAAGGCGCACAAAATATTCGTAAGGTCTTGTAGTTCAATGGATAGAACAATGCTCTCCTAAAGCGTAGATTTGGGTTCGATTCCCAACGGGACTACTGCAAACGCTCAACTTTCTTGTAAGGTTGGGCGTTTTTCTTTCTTATTTTCAGCAAAAAGTGCGTACATTTGCCGAAAATAGTTCTACAAATATTCTACAAAGATATATGGCAACATTCAAGGCAGAAGTGTATGCCCACCAAAAGAAAGCGGATGGCACATACAACATTAAGATAAGAGTTACCCACAAGCAGCGCAAGAAATACCTTGCTACACCTTGGTATGTGGGTAAGGAAGATTTGACACGTTCCCTCAAGCTCAAAAACCAAAGATACATTGACATGGTGGATGATGTTATCAAGCGTTACCGCACGATATGCAACAATGTGGGCGAGGGTTTGGATAACATGACCGTGGAGCAAGTTGTGGAGCTGATAACACGCAAGAAAGAGGAAGAACACTTTGAACTTGACATAGTGGCATACACAAGGTCGTACATTCAGAAACTCTTTGATATGGGACGCACAGGCAATGCCAAAGCCTACCAAGTAGCCATTAACAGCATGGTTAAGTTCGTGGGGCGTGAAAGCGTGGATATAAAGGAAATCACGGTTAAGTTCCTTAATGATTGGATAAAATGGATTGGTGAGCAGCCAGCACGGAAGAACTGCAAGAAAGGCGGTCGGGCGCAAAGCCTGTATCTCGCAGAAGTGAGAGCAATGTATAACAGAGCCAAGAAAGAGTTTAACGATGAAGAGGCGGGCGTGATACTCATTCCTTTCTCGCCTTTCGCAAAGGTGGATATACCGAAAGCACCGCTCACACGCAAACGTGCCTTGACAGTTGAGCAGATGCGAGAGTTTGCACAAGTGCCATACTCCACGATATTGCAACAGGGGTGTAATCGGTTCAACCTCGCAAAAGATGTGTTCCTGTTAAGTTTCTTGCTAATCGGCATGAACGCTGTGGACTTGTACAATGCCACCGACTACAAAGATGGTCGTATAACCTACCAGCGTACAAAGACACGATACAGACGGGCAGATGGTGCGGAAATATCAATCAGAGTTGAGCCAGAAGCACAGGCACTATTCGACAAGTACAAAGACCCGACAGGGCAACGTGTATTCAAGTTCTACAAGCTGTATTCCTCAATGGATAGTTTCAGTGCGGCACTAAACAAGGGATTGAAGAAGATAGGCAATTCACTTGGTATAGACGATTTGGAATTTTACGCAGCACGGCACACTTGGGCGACCATTGCAACCAATGATGCAGAAGTGGATAAGTACACCGTCCACACGGCACTAAACCATGTGGACGAAAATATGCGTGTTACTGACATTTATATCCGCAAGTCGTGGGATAGCATAGACAAAGCCAACCGAAAGGTGCAAGACTTTATGAATTGGGATTTGTCAGATGTTGTAGAGCCTAAGAAATAGCGGTTTTGCCTAAGCAAAAATTATACTTGCTTGATATTCAACACTTTAAGTATGCCGTTTTGCTTAGGCAAAATTTATAGCCTTGATTTTGCTTAGGCAATTTGCTTAGGCAAAATAACTAAACTATTGATAATCAACACATTGTAATTTTTGCCTAAGCAAACTATATTTTGCCTAAGCAAAAATTATACTTGCTTGATATTCAACACTTTAAGTATGCCGTTTTGCTTAGGCAAAATTCCCTCGCGCACGCGCATAATGCGCACACGCGCGTATATATACACTCTATATATAATATCTTATTAAGTATAAGTATATGAAATAGGGGGTATGGGGGAAAGAACACGCTAACTTGGATTTTTTGAAGAAACGAAAAAAGAGTGCCTATTTCTGACACTCTTTTTCTTTATCCATTTGCCTTTTCAAGTCTTTCTCGGATTTCATGCGCTCGTATAGTGGGCGGTCTATTTGAACATAATCCTTTCCGTCAAGTGTTGCATCAAGAATGACATCAAGCAACTTCATTTCATCTGCTGAATGGTTATATGTAAACAAGTCATTCGCTTCTTCTTTGGATAGCAAAACATAGCTTGCCTTGAACATAGCCGACCGTGCTTTGGCTTTCCAAACTTTCTTTTGCTGTTTCTCCCATGATTGCACCTTTGGTTTGCGTTTCCGCTTTCTCTTTGTTGGCTGTCCTGTTGGTTGGTAGATACCATTGTTTGCAGTCTGTCGCTTACCATACACCCAAAGCAGACCAACGAAAAAGATAATCACAAGTACGGCTATCATTCTTCAAACATCTTTCCGGCACCCAACATTAGCCATTTGGCATTTACTCCAAAGTCCTTTACCATTGGGTACATCCACGAAACTTGAAACCATCCTCTATCCAAGTCCTTGCGGTTGGCTATGAGGTTGCGCCTGTCAATCTCATACAGGCGGCAATAGGTATTTACACCTCGTATCTTTTTCATCGCTATTATCGCATCAAGAGCGCAATAAAAGCGTTCCATTATCTGTTTGCTTACTGGTGTATTCATTCTTTATCAATATTTGTAACTTTCGTGTAATCCTCGTTGAAGTACCACTTTTCTTTGTGAAGAACTTTTGCTCCGAAAGCATTAGTCGCTCTGTAAGTGTGTTCACAATATCTTAATAATACTTCATCAGGATTATTACCATGCTCTTTTAGATATGGTCGTAGTTCTGTTGTCTTTTTGAAAAGAGAGTCTGCCGACCAACCCTCTGCTTTCGCCTTTGTCTTTACTTGCTCCATTGCATAGCGAATAGTGGTCAATTCCTGTGGCTTTCCAAGTTCTACACATTCATAACTTGATGGGTCGTTGAAATTGGCATTGACATATTCATCAATGGCTTTCTCGTATGGTTTTTGACAGGCGCACACACAAGCAAGTATGAATAGACACATAACTTGTTTCATGCGCTCATTCCTCTAAGTTGTTCAACATCGGCTTTCAGCTCTTGCAGTTCATCAAAGGGCAAACATTTAATCTTTGCGGTCGTGATAGCCTTTTCTAACTCTGTCAGCACCTCTAAGCTCCTTTCGGGATTTACTTGGTGTATGGCGATACTCTGCTTGCAAAGTTCAATCACCATTCGATAGTATTCTTTCATATTTTTCTGTTTTTGTTTTTCAATACTTGGGGAACTTGCCAAATATAGTTATCCGACATCTGCAACCGCAGCATTGCCTACCTGTTGGGCAGTTCCCTTTTTGGCAACCTCCAACAAAGCCTCCAACTTCCCTATTTGGCGGTTGAGTTCGGCAATTTCCCTGTCTTTTTCTTCAAGCAATCCATAAGGCGCAATTTGCTTTGTATTCATCATATCCACAAGCATAGTGGAAAAAGTTTTATCCTCTGCCGAAATATGATGTGCGCTTTCCTCGTTTGCAGTCTGCTGTGTTTCTTCTTCCCCATCTCCAAGCATAGAGCCTGTGCCATTTTCCAACCATTCAAGATTTAAGTTTGGTACAATATCTTTGAGTTTTTGGGTAAACAGTTTAGGCTCTTGGGTCTTTCCGTTGATTACTTGCGAGAAAGCCGAGGGGTTATTATACCCCATTTTCTGCCCTAATTCCCTCTGACTTGCCACAATCCCCGATTTTGTTAGGTGGCGTATCAAAATTTTATATCTGTCTAATTTGTTCATTATCAGCAACTTTCTAAATATTACGAAATTTATTTTGTACTCACCATAAACTTTTTGCCTAAATTATTTTGTTGGTTTAGGTAAATTGTTTACCTTTGCACCACAACAAGTTTAATAGTGTTGCAAAGATATAAAATTATGTCTGTAAAACACACTAAATCAGTTAGAAAATGAAGTATAAGAAGAAATCTGTCTTTCGGCAAATGTACGATGCACTGCCAACGGAACGCCCACAAGCACCAAAAACGGCATGGGTGAACGACATAGCAGCAGTGGCAAAGGTACATCCCACGACTGTAAGGTGTTGGCTTGCTGGAACACAGAAGCCAGACGAATTGAGAACTGACATTATCGCTAAACACCTTGGCGTTAGTGCAAAAGAATTGTTCAACTCTTAAAAGTACACGACAATGAAAAGGGACACTTTGGTAAACTTTATCGGTATGTGTGTTTGGGGTGCAATCGCCCTGTGTTGCACGATTACCATGTTTCTAAATTGGGGACACATCATTTTCGCCCTTGCTGGTTGGGCATTTGCTTGGCTTTGTTATGTGGAGAAAGAGTATTGCACCGAAAGCGTAAGAGATTATTTCAAGCGTAAAAGGAGGGCATGATATGGCTATTACGATGGAGTTGTACGAATTGAAAAACATCTGTAAGGAAATGGCGGCTTTGGGTGCTGCCACGATAGTACAGAGCAACGCACCAAGCAAAGACTTGGTTTCGCAGCGTGAGGCATATCGCCTGTTTCAAGAAATGCGAGTGAGGCGGTGGGTTGAGCAAGGTCTTATAACTCCACAACGTAACGGTGCTGCCCCCAACTCAAAGCGTTTCTATTCAATGGCAGAGTTGCAATCGCTCAACAATGCGGAAACACTAAAGACAATCATTAACAGATAAAAGAACTATGAAGAAGATTAGCGAATTTATTTCCGCCTATCTGAAAGGCAGAAAGGAACGCAAAGCCGAACAGCAGAAAGCGGTGATGCAAAGCGAGTCCTTGAAAGTAGTGCAAGTGATGGAGTTTCAAAACCAACTCTACATTTGCTACAACAACATTCCACTGATAAACATTCGCTTTGTGGAGAATGTGCAATCGGTGCTGAATGACGCACGGACAATCAGAGAAAAGTATATCGAAAGTAACAACATCAAATTTGGCGTACAATGAAAAAGATAATTTTGAAATCGCTTGCCCTCGTCAATTTTAAGGGTGTCCGTGATTTTAGCATTGCTTTCAATGACGGCATAACAACCGTGTGCGGAGATAATGGCACAGGCAAGACAACGCTCTATGATGCGTATTTGTGGCTTTTGTTCGGCAAGGACAGTACGGGCAGAAGTGACGGTGCTAACGGTTTCAACGTAAAGACCACGGGCGAGGATGGCAAGCCAATCTACCGCTTGGAACATTCCGTTACAGCCGTGCTTGAAGTGGACGGAAAGGAAATAAAACTGCAACGCTCACTTGTTGAGAAGTGGCAGAAAGTGAACGGCACTACCGATGAAGTGATGAAAGACGAAACACAGTATTTCATCAACGATGTGCGCACAGGCACAAAGAAAGAGTATCAAGCTGAAATATCCGAGATTATACCCGAAGATGTGTTCCGCATGATAACCAACCCTTACTACTTTACATCATTGAGTGCGGAAACGCAAAAAGATATGTTGCTTGAAATGGTTGGCAACATTGATGATGAAGAAGTGGCGGCTACCGACCCCGATTTTCTTGCATTGCTTGACCAAATCAACGGCACAAGCCTCGCAAAATGGGCAAGAGAGATTGCGACCAAGAAAAAGGCTTACAATGATGCACTTGCCACCATTCCCGCAAGTATCGAAACGGCACAGAAACTTATGCCAGAGAGCGAGAATTGGGCAGTGCTTGAAAAGCAGTTGAAAGAAGTGCAAGACCGTGTTAAGGAAATTGACGCACAGATTGCCGACAAATCCGCTCTGAACGATGAGGCTTATAAGCGCAAGATGGCACTTATGAAACAACAGGCAGACAAGCGTATTAAGTTGCAAGACCGTGAGAATACTATCCGCATGGAAGCCAACGCAGCACACAACAAGGCACTTTCCGATATTCAACAAATGGAAAACGAGTTGTCAATCTATCAGAAGAACTTGGATAACTACCGCAACGACAAAATGAACGTGGACGGCAAGATTGATGAACTCAACGGCAAACTGGTAGAAATGCGTGAGCAGTTCAAGGCTGTTGCAAAAGAGCAGTTCCCAGAGCCAAGCGGTGATGTGCTTGTGTGTCCGACTTGTGGCGAGCCTTACAAGGGCGAGAACTTGGAAAATGCCATTGCAAAGTTGCGTGGTAACTTTGAACAGAGCAAATCCAAGCGACAGAAAGACATTCAGACCAAGGGCAAGCAATACAAAGCAGAATACGACAGAGCCGTGGAGCAGCAGACCAAACTAACAGGTCTTATTGCCAAACTTGAAGATGATGCACTTGAAATAAAGGGCAATATCGAAATCAAGAAAAACAACATCCCCGTTGCTGGCAATGCTGACGAGGTTATTGCCAATGATAAAGAGTGTATAGCGTTACGCAACGACATAGCGGAAATCGCCAATCAGTTGCAAGTTGAGGTGCCTCAAGCCGATGTGTCGGAACTGCAAAACGAGAAAGCCGACAGCAACGCTGCCATTGCCGATATTAACAAGCGACTTGGCAAACGTGCGATGATAGAGCGAGTGAACAAAGAGATTGCCGACCTTGAAGAAAAGCGTATAGCCAACAACCAAGCCAAGGCAGACTTGGAGAAATGGGAAGATGTGTATTTGCGCTTTCAGAAAGCCAAGGATGAAGTTCTCATGCAACGCATCAACGGCTTGTTCAATGTCGTTTCGTTCTCATTCGTTAAGGAACAGAAGAACGGAGGCGAGAAAGTAACTTGCTATTGCATGGTGAACGGTGTGCCTTATGCTGATGTCAATGCCTGTGGCAAGGTAAACGCTGGCTTGGATATAATCAACGCTATATGTGCCACAAAAGGCATATCAGCACCCATATTCATAGACAATAGGGAGAGTTTCAACCAGATAATCCCTACAATCTCGCAAATCGTGAACTTGAAAGTGAGCAACGATAAATCACTAACCATAAAATAACATCTGATATGGACGAACAAAAATCAATGACAACACAGCAACAGGGCGGTGTTGTGGCAAAGCCTAAGAATTTGGATGTGCTGAAACGTGTGCTTTCCGCTGATTCCGTCATGGAACAGTTCAAGAACGCACTTAGCAAGAACGCATCTACATTCGTGGCTTCGCTCATAGACTTGTACAGTTCTGACAGCAAACTGCAATTGTGCGACCCTAACCAAGTTGTGAAAGAGGCACTGAAAGCAGCAGTTTTACACTTGCCTATCAACAAGGCTTTGGGACAGGCTTTCATCATTCCGTTCTACAACACGGTGACGGATGCAAAGGGTAACAAGGAAAAGAAGTACGAGCCAGTGTTTCAGATAGGCTACAAAGGCTTGTATCAGCTTGCAATGCGTACAGGCAAGTATGCTATCATTAACGCTGATGTGGTGTATGAGGGCGAGTTACAGCGCACAAGCAAGCTGACGGGTGAAATTGATGTTGAGGGACGCAAGGTGTCAGAAAAGGTTGTTGGCTATTTCGCCTACATTCAGTTGGTGGATGGCTATCACAAGGCACTCTATATGTCCGTTGAGGATATGGCGGCACACGCCAAGCGTTACTCCAAGGCTATTGCTTTCAACAGAAGTGTTACGATAGAAACATTGCTCAATCTCGCCAAGCTGCCCGTCAATGCCGACAGTACACAAGTAGGCTGGCAAGGTAACTTTCACGCAATGGCAATCAAGACCGTGTTACGCAATCTGTTGGGCAAATATGGCTACCTCACGGTGTCACTCCAAGAGGGTATTGCATCCGACACACAAGGCGATACAGACGAAAAGGTTATTATCGCTGACGCACAGGCAATCGAAGTCGTAGATGATGCAAACGTAGAGTATGAGGATGTAACCAATGGTGCGCTACCTCAAAGCGAGCCACAACACGAAACAGAGCCAGACCCCGGCTTTTGATTAACCAAGTGAAGTATGGAGTTGAAAGTGTTAGGTTCAAGCAGCAACGGTAATTGTTACATTCTTGACAACGGCAAAGAGGCTTTGATACTTGAGGCTGGTGTCCGTTTCCAAGAAGTGAAAAAGGCTTTGGGGTACAATCTCCGAAAAGTCGTAGGCTGTCTTATAACCCACAGGCACAACGACCACGCCAAGTATATAAAGGCAATGGTGGATAATGGCTTTCACACGTTGGCATTGGCTGATGTTTGGGAAAACAAAGGCGTATGGGGTTCACGCTCTGTTGCCATTGTTCCCAAACACGGCTACAAACTTGGGCGGTTCAAGGTGTTGCCGTTCAACGCTTGCCACGATGTGCCTTGTGTCGGTTATCTCATAGAACACCCCGAATGTGGGCGAATAATGTTTCTCACTGACAGTTGCGAATGTCTTAGCCTGTTTCCAAGGCTTAACCACGTTCTGATTGAGTGCAACTATTCAATGCCAAAGCTCATTGAGGCTGTCAATGCTGGAGTAACGCCCAAAAGCCAAATAGACCGCTTGCCAAACTCGCACATGGAACTGCAAACGTGCAAGGCGGTACTCTCTGAATTAGACCTTGCCAACGTGTACAACATAGTGCTTTTGCACTTGTCTGACCACAACAGCGACAGGTTGAAATTTGTATCTGAAATCGAAAGGCAGACGGGCAAAGCCGTATATGCTGCCACTCCAAATATGGATATTGACATTACAAAGTTCTGATATGGCAAAGGTCTTGGTTGAAAAACGAAAAGGATTGTTCACGTTGCAACCGCTCTACGAATGGTTTAGGCAAGTGTGTGACGGAATGTATAGGATTGAGGTTAAGCGGATGCGCAAGCCACGCTCAAACGACCAAAACGGATGGCTGTGGGGTTGCATATACCCCATGCTGCTTGATGCACTCTTGGAGGCTGGTTGGGAGTTTGTGAGTGTTGAGCAAGTACACGAATACTTCAAGAATATGCTTGCCAAGGACAGTGTGGTAAACAGGCATACAGGCGAGATTGTGGAGTTTCCGACATCAACTGCAACAATGGACACGCTGACATTCTCCACCTATTGCGAGAAACTGCGTGAGTATGGGCGTGAATACCTTGGAATTGAAATACCCGACCCCGATAAATATTGGAGAACAAGCGATGATACAAGTACCTAACAACGTGGTTACTGACTTGGTAAGGCACATTCCGATGATTTTAGAGTTGTTGCCCAAGGACACAAGTACAAGGGTGTACAACGCAATGAGAATAACAAGAAAGAACATTCAGAAACTTAAAAGATTAAGCGATGAACAACGAAAGCAAAAAGATTGAGGTGAGCGAAAGCAACCTTAAAGCTGCCTTTGAAGTGGCAGACGAAAGCACTAAGAAAGTGCTTGTGGCTCTGTTTGGCAAGATAGAGCCGACAGACGATAACAAGCCAAGTCTTAAAGATTACAAGTCTATACGCTCTTATGCGGATGCTTGCAAGGCTTTGGGCGAAAGTGTAGATGAAGAAACGCTGTCAAAGGCTGGTGTGCCAAAGCACATAATCGCCCAAATGAAATTGGAGCTGATTTGCAAGGCTCTTTGGGGTGGTGAGGTTAAGGTATATCCCGACCCCGATGGAAATCGCATTTACTGGTATCCTTGGTTTGCACTTTACAACCAAAGTGAGATTGACGGTATGAGCGATAAAGAAAGGGGTTGCCTCCTGTCTGCTGGTGCGTCTTCTGGTGCGACTGCGGGTTTCGGTTCTCTGCTTGCGTCTTCTCGTTCCTCGACCTCGATTGCGAGCAGTGGCTTCCGCTTGTGCCTTGACACAGAAGAAAAGGCTGAATACTTTGGCAAACAGTTCTTGGAGCTGTGGGCGGAGGCAATAGCTTTCAATTTCTCTGTGGGTGAACGCTTGAAGTAAGTTTAACCAAAACAAGATAAGTTATGCAAGATTTAATGTTTGCTGATGAACCCGTAGAGAAAAGGGAACAGCTATTGCGTGACAACTGCGACCAAATTGTGGAACGTAGCTACACACGCAAGTTTGAACAGCACGAAGTGAACGCAAGGCGTGAAGAACTTGAAAACGTGTCTATCCAAGTGGCAGAGCTTGAAGATAAACTCGCTGAAATCAGAGCCGACTACAAGGGACGCATAAAGCCGTTGCTTGAAAGACGAGGCTTAATCCTTGATGAACTCAAAGCAAGAGGCGAGTATGTAAAGGGCGATTGTTTCAAGTTCGTAGATGTGGACGAGGGAAAGACTGCATTTTATTCGCCAGAGGGTTACAAGTTGGAGGAAAGACCGATTACCCCCGAAGAAAGACAGCGTACCGTTATGCAATTCGTGCGTAGAACAGGAACAGAAGATTAAGTTATTCACCAAGTAAAACAACAAAACAATGGAGCAAAACAATGAAAAGATTGCCGTTAATATCGGCAACTACACAGGCGAAAAGCCTATCGAAGTAATACTGCGTGAGGGTGTTGCGCCCAAAGTTCAGCAGTTGGAGTTGAAAGAACCCGAAAGTATCAACGTGACAGGCGTACTCTCCACGCCTCTTGACTGGCTCACAAAGCGAATTGACACTATCGAACAGAAGAAAGCCAATATCGTAGTGAACCGTGAGGAAATGACAATCACGCTCACAATCAACGAAAGCGATTACTACACTAAGTCCACGTTTGTAGGCAAGGCTGCCTATTCGGAAATCTTTGAGAAATTCCACATCAACGATGAAAAGATGGGTTGGATTCCCGCAAAGTTGGGCCAGTTCTTGCGCCTTAACCGTGCCGTATTCGCTGACAAGAGCGAGAACATGAAACTTGTATCTGCCCTCAAGAACTTCACTGCAAATGCGAAGTCGGAGATTGAGAAGCAGCGTGACCCGTCTGGAAGTCGTGCCGATGTGTACCGTACACAGGTGGAAAGCAATCTGCCCAAGAGTTTCACGGTGAACCTCTCCATTTTCAAGGGTACGGAGAAAACGCCTATTGAGGTGGAGTTTGACCATTACCTTACAGACGGTGATGTGTTCTTACAGCTTGTATCGCCTGGTGCAAAGGAAGTGGCAGATGAATACCGTGACCGTTGCATTGATGATGTGCTGGCTAAAATTCGTGAGATTGCGCCCGACATTGCAATCATGGAAGCATAACACTTAGCGTATGGCAGACAAGCGGAAATACTCACTTATGCCTTTTGATACGAGGGTGTGGTTGTCAGACCCTCGTATCAATACCCTTTCGCTCATGGCAAAGGGTGTGTGGGTAACAATGCTCTGCTATATGTGGGAAAGTTCCCAACGTGGTATGCTTGTAAAGCCTAACAACACACCATACACATTAAATGAGTTGGTAGTGTTGTTGGGTCTTACAGACGATGAACCATTACAGGAACTCATAGATTGCGGTGTGCTGTCGTTAAACCACAAAGGCGTGTACTATTCTGCCGACATGGTTAAACAGGCTGATATAAGCGAGAAAAGGCGCAATGCTGGCAAGAAAGGCGGTGATGCAATGAAACAACGGCTGACTGAAAAGGACAAAGCACCGTTCACAGAGAAAGAAAACGATGTTGTGCCACCAACCCCAAAAGAACCGCCACCCAAGCATACACAGCAAGAACAGCCTTTGCTATTCTCCAACGATACAGGCAGCGAGGATGTACCGCCACCACTCACAGAAAAGCAAAAGCAACTGATTAAGAAAAAGAGAAAGTACCACTATGCCGAATGTGTTACACTTACCCGTGATGAATATGCCAAGCTCTGTGCGGAACACACGGAAGATGGCGCAAAGCGGATGATTGAAATGCTTGACAACTATAAAGGCTCAAAAGGCAAGCGGTACAAAAGTGATTACAAGGCTATCCTCAATTGGGTAGTGGATAAGTACAACGAAGAATATTTAAGATATGGAACTCAACGGCAAACCAATTCAATTGCCCCAAACACAGGAAGAGGCATTGAAAATAATACGAGATATGCAAGCGGAGCGTTACCACTTGACCAAACAGCGGTCGGAGGCTCTGATAGCACAACACAGGAGGGCTACTCTGAAAGGTTTTAGATATGACCTTACAGACCCTCACGAATACGCACAACACGTTAATCTGATTGTCAGCATTGGCAAGAACTATATGCTGCGTGAGTTTTCGGATTTCGTTGTTGATGAACACAACTCCAAGGTGTTGCGTTTCTTGACCTACTACTTTAACAACTGCATTTTGGCTGAAAACGTGTTCCCCGATGAAGATTACAAGCTCCACAAGAACATCTTGCTTGTCGGTGAACCCGGCACAGGCAAGACTATGATAATGCAAATCTTTTCGGACTACCTTAGAGCGACCAATAACGAGAACTATTTTCGCAATATCAGCATGACCCAACTAATGAACTACCACAAGGTATATGGGCATATTGACAAGTACACATACAATGAGCAGAAAGGCGCAAGCACACAAGAGGCTTATGATGGTGTTGCTCCATTCGGAGTGTGCCTTAACGACTTGGGACTGGCTACCGAAAAACAAAAGAGTTTTGGAACGCTGCTAACACAGATAACCGATGAATTTCTGTTTGCTCGCTACGAGATATACCAACAGTACGGCAAACGCTATCACATAACAAGCAATCTGACGGTGCGAGAACTGAAAGAACGCTTTGAGAAACGACTGATTGACCGTTTCAAAAGTTTCAACGTGATAGAGTTGCACGGTGGAAGTAGGCGCAAGTAGCGTTTTTTATTTACTTACTAAGTGTGTTTGATGAACAATGTTAGAACAGACGGAACATAAATTCAATTACAATTGGACGCTGAAAAATGCCAATTTCACAAAAGATAAAGGCACGGTATTCAGTTGTTTTGCTTGTGGGGGGGGTAGTTCTATGGGGTACAAATTAGCTGGCTTTGATGTGGTTGGATGCAACGAAATTGATAAGCGTGTTATGGACTTGTACGAGAAAAACCACCACCCACGATATGCCTTTCTTGAACCGATACAGACATTCAAGGAAAGAACTGCATTTCCTGATGCGTTGTACAACCTTGACATTCTGGACGGCTCGCCTCCTTGCTCCACATTCACAATAGCAATGGCAAGGACACGACAGGAAACATGGGGAAAGGAAAAGCGTTTCAGAGAGGGACAGACAGAGCAAGTGCTTGATACGCTATTCTTCGATTTCATAGATGTTGTACGCAAGTTGCGCCCAAAGGTTGTTATCGCTGAAAACGTGAAAGGATTACTCCAAGGTGCTGCCAAGAAATACGTTCAACGTATTCACATGGAGTTTGAGGATGCGGGTTATACCTGTCAGCATTTCTTGCTTGATGCGCAATACATGGGTGTGCCACAGCACAGGGAACGTGTTTTCTTTGTATGCCTTAGAAACGACCTCATACAGTATGTACCGACCGCACACACATTGTTTGACACATACCCTTTAATCAATCTGAATTTTGACGAAAAGCCTATAACGTGCGAGGATGCACACCTCACACTTGGCGACCCGATAACAACACCTTGCTACATTGACGAATACAAGCGGTTGAAGAATGGCGAGGAAACGAAATACCAACAATGCGCCTTGGTTGATAAGAATATGGTACACCCCACGATATTAGCCGGGTATCGGCAAAAAGCTTCGCCTATGCCAAGTTGGGGCATGAACTGGCTTTCAAACGAAAGTGTATGCAAGGTGTCCTCTTTCCCGACAGACTACGATTTTGGCAACCAAAAGCCATATTACGTTTGTGGAATGAGCGTACCGCCTGTAATGATTGCGCAAATCGCAAGTAGAGTTTACGAACAATGGTTATCCAAAATTAAAACAGCATGAAAAAGAATGTAATACTGATGTTGAACAGAGTGTTTCCCGTAAAGCACAAGAAAGAGGGAAAGCCTACGATGTTTGCAAACTTGCTCTACGCAAGCCACAAAATACATACCGTGCGTGTGGATGCAAGCGGATTGTGGGCAAAGCGGTGTGAGGAAGTGAACAGCGGAAAGAAAATACTTTCTGTGCGTGAATGGACGGAAAGACCTTACCGCTCGGAACAGCGAGAGTTGAAGAAGTTAAGCCAGATAGGACTGCAATACATAACTATGACATATTCGTCTGATGATGCGCTGCCTCAGTGCTGGATTGACAACAAGCGTGTGCCTGTTGAGGATGTGGCAAGCAATGACGGATTGAGTGTTGATGATTTCGTGGATTACTTCTTTGGCAAGTGCGGATGCAAGAGCAACGTGTTTGAGGAAGTGATAATCCACTTTACAGATTTCAGATACTGACTATGAGCGCAAATGTTTTTGATGCGGAAGATTTACGCAAGGCAAGGCGTGAGTTGCAAAAGTATAATGCTATGAGTAGAGAAGAATATAAAAATATACTCGGTGAAGAAATATGCAAGTTCTGTCCGTGGCGCAATGGCGATATAGACCATAGAGCGGATGGATTGTGCGAGGGTACTTGGTGCGATGATGCAATGGATAATTTCATTGAGGGAAACGAAGAATACTTTGATGATGATGAATGAGCCACTGGTACTGAAGAACTGCACTTGCTACAATTGCGATTGCATGGATGTGATGAAAGATATGCCAGACAACAGCGTGGACTTCATACTGTCTGATATTCCCTACGACTTGGATTTGAACGGTGGAGGCTCACATGGGGACTTTTGCACAAGAAAGCAAATCCAATCACGCAAGAACAGCTCGCTTTATTTCGTGTCGCAAGGTATTGACTATGACAAGGTGTTTGGCGAGTTTGAGCGGATTTGCAAGGGTGTGAACATCTGCGTGTTTTGCTCCAACAAACAGATAGGGCGCATAATGACATGGTGGGAAAACAAGGGGTATGTGGCAACCTTGCTTGTGTGGGATAAACCGAACCCTATGCCGTTGGGCAATGGCTGCTACATCAATAACCTTGAATTTATCGTATATGTGCGCTCCAAGGGTGTAACGTACAACAACCTCGGTTATGAACTGCAAATGAAAACCTTTCACGACCAACCGCCACAGGCAAAGAACAGGCTACACGAAACAGAAAAGCCAATCAATCTGTTACGCCACCTGTTGATGTTGCACTCCAACGAGGGTGATGTGGTGTTTGATGCGTATGCTGGCAGTTTTTCAACAGCCATTGCGTGTTACAAGGAGAAACGCAAGTTTATAGGATGTGAGATATTGCCCAAATACTTTGAAAAGGCGATGAAACGGCTTGAATGGGAACAAAGAACGCAATATTTATTCTAATAAAAACAATCTTAATATGGAAGTGAACGCAACAAAGCGCACAGACCTGTTTCTGATAGACCCAAGAAACATTGTCGTAATGGAGGGTTTCAATGTGCGTAGAGATTTTGACTTGGAAGAACTCAAAGAACAGATAAAGGCAAATGGAGTGCTTAACCCTGTTACTGTTATCCCCTACAAAGAGGATGGCGTGGAGAAATACAAGCTGGTAGACGGTGAAAGACGATACCGTGCCACAATGCTTGCAATATCGGAGGGTGCAAACATTCCATTCATCAAGGCACTTAAAGCACCGAAAGGCGCAACAACCGAACAGCTCTACATTGAGCAGATGATGCGCAACGAGGGTAAGCGTTTCTCCGAATTGGAATGTGCCATAATGTTTAGGCGGTTCAAAGAAGAATTTGGCTACTCACAAGTTGAGATAGCCGAAAAGTTCAAGAAATCGCCCGCATTTATCAGCAAGTGCCTCTCGCTGTTGGACTTGCCCCAATACTTGCAAGACAAGATAGCCACTGGCGAGTTGTCGGCAATGGCAGCAAGAGAGATAAGCAACAGCTACACACATGAGAGCGACCAAGTGAGAGCAGCGAAAACAGCGTTGAGAACTGCAAAAGCCAATGGTCGTGCCACTGCCACCAACAAGGAAGTGCAAAGCTCCCTCAAGGAGGCGAAACAGGCAAAAGCCATTGCGGATGCGCTGCGTAATGTGTGGGCGTATTTGGACGGTGAAAAGATGATTGATGTTGATAAGCTCATTACGTTGCTTGACAGCACCAACAGCCTACATTCAGCAATGAAAGAATACAAAAAGACAAAACAAAATGAGAACAATTAAATCAATCCGTTTACCTCGTAAACTCAAAAAGGATGTAATCAAGGTTTGTGGTCGTGAAAACTACTACAAGATGATGTTTATGATGCGCCTACGCTATATAAAGACAGGCGAGTTTTACACTAAAATCAAGAAAGGCAATGGCTAAGATAATAGGAAAGGCTTATATCGGCATAGACACGGGAACGCATACAGGCGTGGCTATATGGGGCGGTGGGCAGTTTCTCTTGCTTGAAACAATGGCTATCCACGAGGCGATGAAGATTGTGAACGAATACGTCCAATCGGGCATTGAAGTGGTTGTGCGTGTCGAAGACCCAAGGCAAAGAACTTGGTTCGGTACAGAGAGAATGAGCCGTGAGCAAGAGCGAAAGAAACTGCAAGGTGTCGGCTCTGTTAAGCGTGATGCAAGTATATGGGATGATTACCTTTCAGACCTGTGTAAAGACAAGGCTAACATCAAGTATGAAATGGTTGCTCCAAAGCGCAATGTAACAAAGCTGACAGGCGAGAGTTTCAAGGCAATAACAAAGTGGCAAGGTCGCACAAATGAGCATAACCGTGATGCAGCAATGCTTGTTTATGGTTTATAAGCAGATTTTTATTCAAATATGTGTTTGTTAGACACAAAATTAGTATCTTTGCAAAGGGTATTTACCAAGTAAATTTACAACGATATGACAACGGCAATATTAAGCATAGCAACGGCTTTAATCGTTCTGGCTGTCCTGTATTTGGGCGGTTGGGAATGGATAGGCTCAAAGGCAGTTCTTTTGCTGCCACAAGCAACGCTCCAAAAGGGCGATAAGGCGGTTATTTTCCTTAATGGCAGATACAACCGCACGGCTACAATCTCAAAGGTTGTGGCTGATAGCGTGTATCTCTACAACAACAGAATAAAGCTACCGCTTGATTATAGAGGTCGTTTCTACGGTTGGGGTGTTGATGCCAATGACGGCAGTAGGCTTGTCTTTCTGAAATACAGAAAGCACTACCGCCTTGTGCGCTTGGCTGAATACATACGCAAATGTTTCCGTGTGATTGAGGATGAGGGCAACCTCATTCCCGATTGCACGGATAATGCAACCGACAATGAAGAAAGCGAGGTGTCAGATGAAAAGTGAGCCTATGAAATTCCGCAAGGTGTCGGAGTTGCACCCACTGCCCGAAAACCCTCGCACTATCAACAAAGCAGACTTGGATAGGCTTGTTGATTCAATCCGTATCAATGGTTTTTGGGAACACAGACCGCTTGCTATTGTAGAACGTGAGGGTAAGTTTATTGTCCTTTGTGGCAATCAGAGGTTGAAAGCAGCCAAGCGGTGCAAGGTGGCAGAAGTGCCAACCGTGCTTTACACGGATGTAACACCCGAAGAAGAGGCTGACCTCATACTTAGGGACAACATCAATAATGGCGAATGGGACTACAACGCCTTGCAAGTAGAAACGACATTTGCCGATGTGAACTTTGATTTTATCGGTTTGAGTTTTCCAAGTGAAGATGAAGAGCCGAAAAAGGGAAAGGGCAAGAAAACTGCAAAAGCGGTGGAACAGGCAGACGAAAGCGAAGATGATAGCACCGACACAGAAGATGATGAAAGCGATACTGACGATGAAAATAACGACAAGGAGGCTTTCTACCGTTCCATGTATAACGATTGTTTGTATGAGAGCGACAACATCTTTGAAATTCCCAATCTTCTGCTTGAACAGCAAGCTGGCAAGGTGGAATTGCCGCTTAGTCCTTGGGGCGCAAACAGCCGACTACGCAAAGATGTAGCGACTTATCATTTCTATGTAGATGATTATCGGTTTGAAGCGTTGTTCAAAGACCCTATAAAGATACTCACAAGTGGATGCAAGGCGGTAGTAGAGCCTAATTGTAGTTGCCACGACCAAACCCCTATTGCATGGGGGCTTCAACTCATTTACAAGAAACGCTGGCTTTCACGCTATTTCCAAGAGTGCGGAATAAAGGTGTATGCAGACCTTAACGTGAGCCACAAGTTTATAGAATACAACAAAATGGGTATTCCCAAGGGGTACAATGCTTTCTTTACCCGTGGTTTGGATGGTTGGATGGAGAGCTTGAAGTCTGACCTACAAGTAGCACAGGAGATAAGCGGGCTTGAACGCCCCAACTTGGTTGTATATGGAGGTGGTGAAGAAGTGCAAGAATTTTGCCGAAAGCATGGTTTGCTATATATTACTGATTTTATCAACGCTAAAAAGAAGTAAGCTATGGGTAGAAATGCAAATGGATTGATGAAAAGCAGCGGTGATAGTGGAGAACTGACTGTTGGACAACTCGGACTGCACCCCAAGGCGTTAAAAGCGTATGGTGGAGAGAATCAATAAAGGGCTGGGTTAAGACATACAACAGCGAGGTTATAGACACGCTTAATGCTTTCCGTACACAATTGACGAGTGTCACAAGTAAATCCACAAAGGAAATTACAGCCTTAAAGCGTTTGGTTGAGTATTTCAAGACCAATAAGACACAAGGCACAAAGAATGAATTTGTGAACTATGTGCGAAATTCAGCAAATCAAGTGATACTTGGCAATTACAAAGAAAGCCTATTGAAAAATGGTGGTCTTGCTACCGAGATAGTAAAGGGGTATGCCATTCAACGTGCAAAGCGTTTGCTCATTCCTCAAATAGTTAAACACTTAAAACATTTATAGATTATGGGTAGAAATTCGGGCGGCTCAAACAATTATGCAAAGGGAGGCAGTTCTCCAATAGCCGTAAACTCTAATGGTCGTAAGCTGACACAGAAACAGGTCGGCAAAATGCTAACTACCGCCACAAGCACGGGCGGTATGAAAAATCGTGATATGGAAAAGCAAATCAACCGTGCCATTTCTCGCTATGAGAAAGTAATGGGTGTAAGGGAACGCCATGTGCGCCTTGCTGACATTGATGGAGCTTATGGTGTAACGTACATTGGTGCGAATGGCTCACAGGGTATATATCTTAGCCGAAGACACTTTGATACATCAAAGCGCAAGTTCGAGGCTGCTTATAAGAAGTCCAACTACGACAACGGATTTAAGAATGTGACAAACAGGGCTGCACAGCATACTGTTACTCACGAATTGGCTCATGCTACTTGGACAAGCTCTTATTCGTCTGCCAAGCACAAGGCGGCTGGAAAAGAAATTTCCTCACTATACAAAGCGTGGAGTAAGGACAAAAAGAAAAAGGGTTATGGCTCTTATGGCAAAACTAACGTAGATGAGTTTTGGGCAGAGGTCGTAACAAAGGGTATTCATGGCAAATCCGACAAATACACCAAAAAGGCAATCGGAATAGCCAAGAAATACAAGTTATAAACGTAAATTTGCACAACTAATAAATCATAAGGACAATGGAAACGAAAGAAACAAGAATTGAATTAACACCGTTGGAGCTTGCAATGCTCAAACGAGATTTGGCTGGCGAGTTCTTCCCACCAGAGCAGACTGATGAGGAAAACAAGGCTCTTGCCAATGTGATTGAAAAGGCAGACAACCTCATGGAGGAATTGGACGCATACGATGAATTAGGCGATAGTCTTATGCAATGGTTCTATGACAAGTACCAGGCACAGGAACAGGCTTAGAGCCGATTAACCAAGTGAATAAATCGGGCGGTGTTTCTCGCTGTCCGATTTTTTGCAGTTATAAAGTGTGTTTGACAAACACTGTATAAATGAAAAATCAACGAATTTACAACGAATGGCACTATTTGAGAAAGGAAATAAAAAGGGAAACCGCTTCACTTCCGAGAACCAACCTAAGAAACGAGGTCGGGGCAATCTTTCTGTGCTAAAATACATACAGACAACAACAGGCAAAAAGGTTAATCCTCAAAGCAGCAAAGAAGAAATCCTAAAGGTAATACAACACTTGTATGAGAGTTCAACCGCAGAACTTGAACCATTGTTGAAAGACCCAACCGACCGCACCAAGCCGAACAAGGACACGCCTATATGGGTGTTGAACATCATAGCCGCCATAAACTCTGATATTCGTTACGGTCGCACTTCCACAGTTGAAATGCTTTTTGACAGAGTATTTGGCAAGGCTACACAAAACATAGAGGGCGAAATCAACGCCAACGTGTCAAACAACGTGGATTTGTCGGCATTGTCTGATGAAGAACTTATACAATACAATACGCTACTTGATAAGATAAGGAACAGCGCAAAGAATGGCAAAGAATAAGAACATAACACTGCCCTTGGCTCTTGCAGTCAAAGTGGAACTATTCCGTAGAGGTCGTTTTGACTTTATAACGAGCCGTGACGGGAAGAACCATGACAAGCAACAGCAAGCCCTATCCATACTGACGGATAGCGACCATGTGGAAATCCTGTATGGTGGTGCTGCTGGTGGCGCAAAGTCGTGGACAGGTGCTGTGTGGCTTTTATTCATGTGTCTTGCCTTTGCTGGTACCAAGTGGTTTATTGGTCGTGCCGAGTTGAAGCGCATCACGCAATCTACTTATATCACGTTCAAACGTGTATGCGCCATGTATGGAGTTCCAGAAGAAATGTGGAGTTTCAACGGACAGCTAAACTATATTCAGTTCTACAATGGTTCACGCATTGATTTTCTTGACTTGCAATATAAGCCCTCAGACCCTCTTTATGAACGCTACGGCTCTATTGAGTTTACAGGCGGTTGGATAGAAGAGGGCGGTGAGGTGAACTTTGGCGCATACGACACCCTCAAGACCCGTATCGGTCGTTGTCTGAATGAGGAATACGGACTAAAGCGAAAGCTATTCATTACCTGTAACCCCAAGAAGAATTGGATGTATGATATATTCTACAAGCCATACAAGGCTAATCAGCTTGCGGAATACCGCTACTACATTGCTTGCTTGGTACAGGAAAACCCATTCATAGACCCCGACTATATAGAGGGTTTGAAGACAACCTCCGACAAAGTGAAGTTTGCCCGCCTATTTCTTGGTGATTGGGAATATGACGATAACCCCAACGCTCTATGCTCACATGATGATATATGCGCCATATTCGGAAACAAGCTGGCTTTGCGTACAGGCAAGCATTACATTACGGGGGATATTGCCCGTTTTGGTGCCGACCATGCACGTTTGGCTGTATGGGATGGATATTTCATTATTGACAAGGTTTGCTTTGCCATAAGCAAGACAACGGACATTCAAACATGGATAATCACAAAGCAAAGGAAATACCGAATACCAAATCACAGGGTGATTGTTGATGAGGATGGTGTGGGCGGTGGTGTTGTTGATAATTGCGATTGCAACGGCTTTGTCAATAACTCCACGGCTATGCAAGGTGAGAACTACCAAAACTTACAGACACAATGCGGTTATAAGCTCGCAGAACACATTAACGCCCATGAAGTAGGCATTGATGAGGATTTGGTGAGCCAAGCCGACAGGGAGCAAATAACGAGAGAGCTTGAACAACTGCAAACGTGGAAAGCGGACAGTGACGGCAAGCTGAAGCTAAAGCCGAAAGAGGAAATCAAGGTGGAAATCGGTTGTTCTCCCGACTGGCGAGATATGTTTCTCATGCGCTGTTGGTTTGATTACAATGAAGTGGATATACCCGATAACATAGAGCGAATTTTAGGTTTAACATAACAATATCATACAATGGGCATAATTCAGACTATCACAAACGAGTTAAAGGCGGCTATTGGTTATCAGCAAAGTTTCGATGAACTTCTAACCGCTGGCGATGTAACAAGGGCGGTTGCTATGCTTAGTAGCCGTTCAGAGGTGGCGAGCCGTAATCTGTTGGAGTACGAGGTGAGCACTCACAAGGTAATGGAGCGCAAGGACAGGGCTGTGTTCGACAAAAAGGGCGATTTCCTACGATGGAGCAAGCGCAACAAAATACCTATCCCCTATCAGAAATTCATCAATGAGATTGCCCTTGTGTTCCTGTATGGCAGACCTGTTAAATGGTCGCAATTGTCAGAGAACACAGACAACGCATTTGACTTCTACCAAGAACTGATGCGCCAAACACGCTTTGACAGTGCCGTGCGTGAAGCCAAGAGAGCAGCAGGTGCGGAGGGTTGTGCTGCCATTCTCTACCACGTTTACAGGGATGCAGACAACACGCCACGGCTTTTGCTGAATGTGTTGAGCAAGAAAAACAACGATGATATATACACGCTTAAAGACCAATACGGACGGCTTAAAGCCTTTGCTTGGGGTTACTACCTCACAGAGCAAGGCAACAGAACTATTCACCACATAGATGTATATACGGCAGATACAATCTATCTGTGCAAGCGTGGTAGTGTCGGTTGGGAAGTTCAGAGAATGGCAAACCCGATAGGCAAGATACCTGTGTTGCTGTTTGAGCAAGAGCCAGAACACGCAGATGTACAGCCGATGATTGAGCGTGAGGAAAACATGGAAAGCGTGGATGCGGATGTAAACGACCGCTTCGCCAATCCCGCAATGGTGGCAACCGCTGAAATCCTTAACTCTTTGCCCAAGTCAGAGGAAGAGGCAAAACTTTTTATCCTCAAAAATGGCGGTGATGTGCGTTACCTCACATGGGACCAGGCAAGCGAGAGCAAGAAAAATCAGTTTGAGCGGTTGGATAAGCACATTCTTTCCAAGTCGTTCACTCCAAACATAGACTTTGACAACATGAAAAGCCTCGGCAACCTGTCGGCAAAGGCTATACGCAAAGTGATGTTGCTTGCAGTCATTAAGGCAGAGCGACACAAGGAAAAGCACGATGGGTATATGAACCGACACGCCTCGTTGATGAAAGCCATAATGGGCAACGTGCTTGACTACCGACACAAGGCAGAATATGATGCGCTTGATTTGGGGCATGAGTTCCAAGAACCATTTGGTGATGATGTAAGTGAAATGCTTGCCGACCTTTCCAAGCAGTACAACGATGGCGCATTGAGCCTTGAAAGCTATGTTGAAAAGTCCTACCTTGTAAAGGACAGCAAGGCAGAAATGGAGCGTATTAAGACAGAGCAAGCCGAAAGACTTGCACAGCAAATGGAGTTAAACAAAATGGACGTGTTCGGGGAGGCTGAATAATGAAAGTAAAGACCAAATACAACATAGGTGATGAAGTGTGGACTATGCTTAACAATAGACCGCATTGTTTCCGCATTGCTGGCATTGAGGTGTTCCGTAACTCATTGCATACATTCGTGCGTAACGTGGAGCATACCAATACAGGCACACGCAACAACCCACAGCACTTGTATTTCTTGGATAGTGCTTGTTTCCCCACGAAAGAAGAACTGATTAAAAATTTATTCAATGGCTAAGAAAACGAAATCACCAAAGGAATTAGGGTTATCGTGCAAGGATTGCCGACACTCATACGACCCACACAGCAAGGCACTTGACGGACACATGATTTTGTGCCGTTGCGAGTTCTTCCAATACTCCAAGTTTCTTGAAAGGGATATTTGCGACAAATTCAGCAAGAAGTAAAGACCAATGGCAAAGATAGACTATAAGAAAGCGCAAGCCGAGTTATTCAAGCGTACAGAGGGGTATGCTGCCAATGTTAGGGCGGTGTACCGTGATGTGATGATGCAGATTATTAACTTGGTGAAGAATACAGATTTGGAGAGCGGAAAGCCGTTCTCCTTTGCTGATTATGGGTATAGCGAGCAAGTAACGCCCATGTTGCGCAATATGTATAGCCGTATCTATCAGACCATACGCAAGGGAGTAGAAAGGGAATGGCTCAAATCAAACGAGCATACAGACGAACTTGTTAAGGCGGTGTTTGGTGATAGTGCGATTGAAAACCCATTCTTCGCAAAATACTTTCAGCACAACCAAGAAGCGATGAAAGCCTTTTTTTCAAGAAAGACAGGCGCAAGCGGATTGAACCTTTCTCAAAGGGTGTGGAGATACACGGGAGCCTACAAGAAAGAGTTGGAGAATACGCTTGACTTGGCTATTGGTGAGGGTACGGCTGCAAATCGCTTGGCTACCACCATTCAGAAGTATTTGAACGACCCCGATAGATGGTATAGGCGTTTCCGTGTAAAGGTAGGTGAAGATGAAAACGGTAATCCTGTATATGGGCGAGTGTGGAAACGTAGGATATATGACAAAGAAAGTCAGTCTTACAAATGGATAGATGATAACCCCAAGGACTACCACCCCGGACGAGGCGTTTATCGTTCCTCATACAGAAATGCCCAAAGGCTTGCAAGGACTGAAACCAATATCGCCTACCGCACGGCAGAATATGACAGATGGCAAGATATGCCCTTTGTCATAGGCATTGAAATCAAGTTGAGCAACAACCACCCTGTCCCCGACATTTGCGATGATTTGAAAGGTATCTATCCCAAGACAATAAAGTTGACTGGCTGGCATCCGAATTGCCGTTGCTACCAAGTGCCTGTGCTTGCCACACATGGCGAGGTTGAAAAGATGATTGACTACATCCTTGATGGCAAAAGTCCTAACAGCGTAGAGTGTGCCGATGAAGTAACCGACATTCCAAAACATTTTGTCAGATGGGCAAGGGACAATGCGGAACGTATGGAGAAAGCAAAGGGTGCTGGAACACTACCATATTTCTACAAGGACAATGAACAACGGATAAGGGACGCACTCAATGGCAAACGACAAGTAAGGAAACCGCTATCACAAGAAGCAAAGGACAGGCGCAAGGCAATACAACAAATAGCTTTTCAGAGCTTGAAAGGAAAATACATTGCTTTGCCACAAATAGGACAGACAGCCACCATTTCAAATGCCAAGGTGAAAGAATGGCTCAATCAACCTTTCGATGATGCAGAGGCAAAGAATGAGGCTTTGTTGGAGATTGAAAGCCTTATGCAGGACGCAACATATAAAGGCTTTGTTACCGACAAGCACGACCCGAACGCAAAAGCGCACATCTTTGAGGTAGTGATAAACGGCAAAAAGGCTTGGGTTGTCGTTAGGGAAGTTTACGGTGAGGGTTTTAAGATACACTCAATTATGGATTCCGACAAACTAAGCAAAATGGCAAAATAAAAATAAGCCCCTCCAAGCAGCAACCTATTGAACTACAATCAATAGCCTTACTTGGATTGGCTTATTCTTTTATATGTGCAAAGATACAACAATTATCTGAAAGAAAAACATTTTGATGTGTTATTTCATCAACTTTCATTATCTGTTGCTTTCTTTCCCCTGTTGGTTTGCTTGGAGTGAAGAACACCAAGCCTAATTGTTGCAGTCTTTGTTGTGTACTTGCCATTCTTCGCTAACACATTCCACAAAGATGTGTGGGTAATGCCTACCACATCAACAGGCAGAATGTCGTATATTGCCGTTATGCTGCCAAAATACCAATGGTGCTTATTCTTGTACGGCTCATTCAGTTCAACGTGAATAACCTTTCTTTGCTGTTTCATGCGCTTTCCTGTTTTTGGTGCAAAGGTACTCATTTTGAACTAAAAAGCGATACGGAACGGCTTGCCCTTTAATGTCGGACGCTTTGAAAGAACGAGTTTAACAAGTTCGTCAATCTCTATTGGGAACAATGGGCAATACTTGTATCTAAGCGTACAGACGAAACGCCCATTTAGCATTACATCAAAGATTAGTGTTTTCATTCTTCTTTCTTTTGATAGTCCAAGCACCCCTCTTGTATTGTCGGCATGATACGAAAGCCGTTGTTTTCCGCATCCTCTACAAGTTCTTCTGACGCATGGAATGAGTTAAACATTTTGGCATTGTTGTACTTCAAACAGATGTTTATCTGGATGTCCTTTTGGTACTGATATTCGTGTCCTGTCATAGGGTGCATCCCCTCCCTTGTTATGGTCGTGAATTTGTCCGTGTGCTGATACCACTTACAGGAATAGCAAGCAGCAAGATTATTGGGGGATTTGCTACAAAACTTTTCCTCATGTGCTGTGCAACCTCTTTCTGTGAGTAGTACCTTGCCACAGAATGAACAGCGAAATGCAGTTACTTTCTTCATGTGCGTTTTCTTAATAATTCAACAATACGAAACACTAAGTAAACTATCAGCAAGGCACATATAAATGCGCCCGCTGTGCTTGTGATAGTTATTGTTACATACATTGCTCGCCTCCTTTCGGTTTTATGTCTGCTAAATCAAGCCATTTCTCAACTGTGCCAATATCTTTACTATGCCATTTTTCAGTTGCGAAATGGCAAAAGTCCAAACACCCTTGTTTTGTCCGTACAAGGTAAGTGTCGTATCGTGTCGGTCTTTCGCTTACATCATGCCACAAGTTGATTTTGAACCATTCCACACCATGCTTGAAAGCGTTGGCATAATCCCGCTTTTCATTCCAAGTCTGGTTTTTGTGAGTGTGCATGAAAGCAGCCTCTTCTATTTTCTTTTCGTCTATCATTTGTTTTATCCTTTCCTATGATTATTTATAACCATTACCTGTTGCTTAAATGCGTTTGTCGCAATATATGATTGCTTTAACAAGTTTGGATTATCGTATATGTTACCTATCACTTCAATTGGCACGAATGGGGTAAGGTTGGCAAGTCCTGTCTTTGTCTGGATGCAACGTGCCAAGAAAGCCGAATGTGCTTTGCTCCATTCCACAATGTAGGTGTATTTCTTGTTTCCGTCCAAGCGTACCACATCGCCCTCGTACACTTCCGCTTTGAATATGTCGTGCAAGCCTACTGACTGGCATATAAAGCGAACCTCAATAGCCTTTGCCTCGTACACACCATTACCCATGAATTTAGGTGTTGGGTCGGCAAAGAAGAACGTGTTGCCAGCCACCGAAAAACAACCGCCACCATATACCCAATTTGTAGGGATATTCCCTTTACCTGTGGCTTTGCCACGAAATCTAATTGTTCTTTGCATAGTTCTAACCTTTCAGTCTGTTTAAGAATGATACATGATACTTGTGATTGATGTACTCGTACTTAAATTCAAGCATATCATCATCTGACATATCGCCTATATCGTTAATTACGATTGTGGGAAAATTGTATGTGCCACTAAATCCGTTGTCGTAGAAATGGCTGTTTAGCACACTTTGATGTTGAACATCCGCATCACAAAAGAAGAAATCAAGGCTTGCTCTGATATGGTCGTTGAGCCATTCTTGGCTTGTTTGTGGGTCTATATCCACAAGCTCATAAAAGAGCCTTGCCTTTGCAGTCATTACCGCATTGGCTCGCTTTATTTCTTCGTCAATCTGCCTTTCCAACAATTTGCTTGAGGCGAGTGCTGCGCTACTCCGAGTTTTGAAGTATTCACGTTGTACAGCTCGCATTTGGCTTACCTTGTGAAAGAATGTCTTTTTATCCATTATCATGTTTTTTAAGTTCGTTAATGAGTGCATCCGCAAACTTGACAGACCATATACAAACATCTTGCATACTTGGGTTGGGGTCTATACCCTCAACAACAGGCGAGGCAAGTCGTCCGACCATAGCAGCCTTGGCTATCTCGTATCTGCGTTGCTCCCAATCAATCTGCTTTGGTTTATCTGTTGCAATAATGCCGTTGCGCTTTTCTCTTGTCTGTTTTGCCACACATTCCTTGCACCGTCCTTTGTAGGATTTTGAGAAAGCGGACAGGGGCAAATTCCGTCCGCATACCTCACACGTTTTTGTTTCCATACCCTTACATTTCTATTGTCCCTATTTCCTTTGCTCCACGCAACAGCACAACACCATATATTGTTTCACCAAGTGAATTGTCTTTCACTGGCTCAATGTCGCTGTCAGTTACAGGCTTGCCATTGCGCAATATCTGTCCCCACAGCCGACTTGTGGGGCAATTTCCTTTGTTGTCGGCTTGTGAGGGCAAGTTGGTGAAAAACTCCTGTATTGCCTCTTTCATGGCATTGTACACCATGCCCTCCGTTAGTGTGATTGTAGTTGTAAGTTCCATATCTCAATCCGTTAAGTGATAAAAGTATGCTGCTTGCTCGCCTTGCAAGTTATCCAAGGCATAATCATTCGCTTTGCGCCAAAGTTCATTGTAAAGCGAGGCTACCTCATTTTTTTCTTCTGTGCCTTTTTCTGTATAGTGGTGAAATATCTTGTGGTTCAACACAAGCACAAGCTCTGTGAGGTACTTGTAATCACCTTTCCACGCATCAAAGGCACGGTTGAATGTGTCTTGAATGGCTTGCAAGCCGTAATTGTCGGCAATGGAGAAATCCATCCAAAAGGTTGTTATCGGCTTGTAGCCCGTTTCTTCTTCAATGTCCCACCTTGGGATTTTGAGCGTTTCTTTGATAGTTGCCATATCGTATGTTTTATAAGTTATCACCATGTTTCAACAGGCTTTGGGTATTCTCGCTTTCCAACGATTGCTGTTGCTTTGTTTAAGGCTCTGGCAAATGTCTTGTAATACCCGAACACCCATTGCTCGTTATCGTGTCCGCTTGGGTTGTTTATATACACCATGTACTTGCTTTCTGTCAGTTGGTCTATGCAAACAAACTCATAGTTGTTGATATAGACCGTACCCGAAAAATAGTGTGCCTCTTCGTTGTCGCTTTGGTGTGTCGTTACACCTTGCATCCCCTTGAAGTGCTTGGAAAACTCCATGCACTTAGGGGTATAGTTTGAAATTGCCATATCACTTTGCTTTTGCTGCGTCAATGGTTTGCTGCCAGTATGCAGTCCATTTCTGCATTGTTGCTATATCGAAATCGTCAATGTCGTAAACCGTGGATGTGCGTAATGCACTACCCTGTTGAAAGTGTCTGTTTCCAAGCACAGCAGCAACGATATTCAGCATTGCTTGCATTTCTTCAATTGTATATTCCATAACCATTATTTTTTATTCAAACATTCCTTAACTGCGTATTGGTCTTTGAGCAAGCATTGTGTGGCAGTGTAACCACCTTTGCCATCGCCAAGTACAATGAAGTAATCAACAACAGCATTCCAACGACCACGAAAAATGCCCGAAGCCTTGACAGGGGCAATAAAACTGTCATTTGTGGATTCACTCACCAAAGCACTACTATACTTGCAAATTTCCTCACCTGTGTATTTATTGATAATTGTAATCATGTCGTATGTCGTTTTGCTTGCCCCCACTGGTTAGGTGGGGCGTTACCTTTGTTATGCTATCTCCAAGTAATTCAACCCGAATGTGTCCGAACACTCTACGAACTTGCCGAAACGGTCTTTGTTGATTGCTATGCCTTTTAACCATTGCATCACTTGGTAAGAACCGCATTTGAGAACCTTTGCTATTGCCCAAGTCGTTTTGTCAAGTTTCATACGCAAATCGTTTTCCTTTTGTGCCTTTGCTCCAAAGTAAACAAGCAATGCACGGATTGCGCTTCTCTTTTCGTCTATCATACTTCCATAAAGAAGAACGCTTTGTATATCTTCGCAAATCTCTGTGCGCTCCTTGTTGATAGCCTCGGCTATGCCATACAAGTATTCGCTTTCATCATCTGTGAGGTTGAATTTCTTAACCATTGCCTTTATGTCCTTTGCGTATATTGCTTTCATAATCGTTTTGTTTTTACTTGTCATTATCTGTGTTTCTTAAACACATTGCAAAGATAGTGTGTTTTATTAAATACACCAAATGTTTTGCAAGAAATTTTGTAGAAAAATTTACTAAGTGAACAAAAAGACCACAAATAAGCCAAATTTACCAAGTAAAATTTATCTGTGTTACTTGAACACATTATTAAATAAATTGCTTACCTTTGCAAAAGTAGAACGTAAACAACTCCAACTAAGGGGTACAAATCCATAAAATTATGAACAAAGAACTTTTTGCAAAGGTCAAAGACAAGTGCAAAGACATGGGACTATCGGAGAAGTGTCTGACAGCGATAACCGAGGCTATGGGTGGCAGCGTGGCGGATGATTCGACCGATACGGACGCTATCGAAAGCACCGCAAACCTAATAGTGTCGGTGGCAACAGCAAGCCAAAGCGAGGCTACAAGGTGGGTGAACAAGGCAAAGGGAACACCGAAACAAAAGACCACCAAAAAGGACGGTGAAGAGGGTAACGCTGATGATGACGACCCGAACAACACCGACCCGGACAAAGGCGGTAAAGGTGGCGGTAATGACAATCCAACAGAAAGCGAGGCTATCAAGAAACTGCAAGAACAGATTGATGCGTTGAAAGCGGAAAAGAGCAAAGGCGAAAGAACCGCCACTATCAATGCCGCTTTTGAAAAGCACAACATCCCCGCATTTCTTCGTGAAAGGCTTGCAAAGTCCATTTCCGATGATGAAGATGTGGAGGCTGCTGTGTCGGCTCTCAAACAGGATTGTATAACCAACGGTCTTATGTCAGACAGTGCAGAGGGTGCAAAGGCAGCAAGCGAAAAGCAAGTTGATGAAGCCGCTGACGCATTGCTGGAGTCTATAACCGCAAAATAACAACAAAAGATGAAACGCAAGACAGCTTCATTTACGGGTATGCGCCCTATCTTTACAGGTAGCCCGTCTATCGTACAGGGTGGCTTCAATCTTGATGTGGACGGTCAGAAGTTCCGTGTGGGTGATGTGATACCCGCTGGAACTCTCGCCATTTTCAACGAAACCACAAGAAAGGTGCAAGTAATCAAGACTGCAAAAGTCGTTGAGATTGACAACGAGAACAACAAGAAAGTAACGCTCTACATTGATGAGTTCTACGCTCCTTGTTTCGCTGTCGGTGATAGTGTGTTAAAGGCTGGTGCTGTTACAGGCACGTTTGCTTCCGCTCCTACTATTACTGCTATTGACAACGGCAATTGCCTTAACAACACGGGTAGCGTGTATGTCGTTACGCTTAGTGCCGCTATTAGCGGTCTGAAATCGGGTGATGTGCTTACAGAGGTGGTTAAGGACGGTTCTAACAATGCCGCAGAACGTGGCAAGGCTAACTCTGTATTATTCAAAGAATACGAAGTTGGCGAGTTTGAAACAGGCATTGACGTGTCGGCAGACACAATGCAATACGCATTGTATGAAAGGCGTGTGCCTCCCATTCCGACCTCACAGAAAGACAGCACGGGAATGTTCCTGTCTGCCAATCCTCACGTTAAACTCACGCAGTCGTACTAATCGTTTATTCACTAAAAAGGTAAAATTACAATGAAATCCATTTTTACAACATTCACTGGCTTGCACAAGAACGGTGCGCCATTGGATTTATTGGCAACATGGAGAAAGACCTTTGACAAAGCCTCTGAAAAGGAAGTATCGCTTTTTCAGAAGATGTACTCCGATGGTTGGTTTACCTACAACACGCCTCAGATGTCATTGACAGCCGAGGCTATCGTGGGCAAGTACAACATTCGTTTCATGGCTACTCTGTTGGCTGACGAATCCCCCTCACCATTGCGCAGAACTGACGGCTTTGATGTATGGACTAAGGAAATTCCCCGTGTCGGTCACAAGTTCGTTATGTTTGCCCGTGACTATCGCAAGTTACAGGAAGTGTACGAGAACCCTCGCCTCAAGGAGGCTGACAAGGTAAAGCAGATTGAAAAAACCCTTACACACGACATTCAAGACGCATACCTTGGTTGCAAGGATGTAATGGACTTTATCTGCCTTATGGCTTTCTCCAATTGGGGTGTGGCGCAGTTCAAGCCAGAAATCAACAACCCTGGTGGTCGTGCCTATGAGGTAGATTACAGCATGGAAGAGCAGAACAAGTTGGTGAGCGTATGCAACTGGACTACTGCAAACACCAAGGCTGGCAAGCTCATTCCTATTCTGTGGCTTTCTGCCCTTTGCTCTGATTTGCGTGACCGTGGCATTGAGCCGGGCGAGGTTCTTATGTCGCAGGAGCTTTACACTTGGTTGCGCATGGATGCAACCACACGTTTGCTTGCTCATGGCACGGACAAACAGGCACAGGTCGTAACTTCGTCTGAACTTTCCGCATTGCTCACTGAAAACGAGATACCGCCTATCACGGTTATAAAGCGCAAGATGGGTGTGGATAAGGACGGTAAGCGCAACACGATACAGCCGTGGAATCCTAACTTTATCGCTATCAAACCCGCTGGTGTCATTGGTGAGATACAGCCCGCCATTGAAGATAGTGAGCTTATCGAAGAGGACAACGTGGACTACATCAACGCTGGCAATGGTATTCGCATTTCCAAGTGGCGCACAGGTGCATCCACAGGACAGACCGCTGGCGAGTACACAGAGGGCGCAGCTCGCCTGTTACCGCTCATTACAGAGATGGGGCAGATTGTTTGCGCACAGGTGCGTGGTATCAAGGAAAAGGTTGTTAAAGCCGATGAAAACGGTGTAACGCCTTACTATACCACAAAGGCTGCTTACGAGGCTAACACAACCCTTGTTTCACTCTAACCTTTTCGTGTATGGAACTGAAAGTTATCAAGCCATTTCACGGCAAGGTTGAAAACAAGGTTATGAACAAAGGCGATTTGGTACACTCTACTGATGTGGAGCGTATCAATGCCCTTGTTGGCGGTGGCTTTTGCGCCATTGTTTCCCTGTCTGATACACCTAACGAGAATGACAACAACGCTGATGATGATAATGCACACAAAGATGATGCAAATGTTGTCAAAGGTGTTGTAGATTATAACGGTAAGGTTTATCCGCTTGACACATTGAAAGAGGGTCTTACACTTATCGGTGTAAGCCTTGCATCCAACGCAAAAGAACGTGGTGTTGCAAAGGCTCTTGGCAATCTGACAGAGGAACAGGCACAGAAACTTGCCGAATACCTTAACGAGAATGACAACAACATAACAGAGTAACAGTATATGGAACTAACGAAATTCCAAGCACTGACCGCTGAAATTGAGCCTTATGTGCCAAGCAAGCTGTCTATGATGAAAGCCTTATCCGATGTTGGAGTGAGCGACACAGAAACGCCCTACGACCCTACAACGGATAAAAGGATTGTCGCACAAGCAGCCGTAAAGGTGTTATCCCAAATGGTGGTGCTTAGTAGCGATAGCCTCGGAAAATCCTCACAAGGCTACAACGTGGATATGTTGCGTAAGCGCATCAAGGCTATTTGCAGTGAGAACGGTTTGGACTTGGAAAATTTCGATGAAGTGCCAACCATTACTGACGGCTCTAATCTGTGGTAACTATGAGAATAAACGGAACTTTTGAATACAAGCCTATTGGGAACGTGCAGACAGACCCGACAACAGGCTTTGTTGTCAGTGCTGACGATACACCCTTTTTGAAAGGCTGTGAATGTCAGATTGACAAATCAATCCCCGCAAAGCAAGTCGTTGGCACGGACGGACAGACATACGCCTACAACTATGATGTGTTTATCCCTAAATACTTCAATGGTGAGTTGGCTATCGGTTGCACCGTGCGAGTAACAAGCGAAAGCGGAACGACTGACGAATTTTCCGTGTTGGGCATTGATGATATGAACCGCAAATATATTGAGGTATGGGGATAACTCCGATGTTTGGTGATGATGCAATAGGCGCACAAGTCCGAAAGTTCCAAGAACGATTGGAGCAAGCAGCCTTATTCCTGTTGAAAGACTTGGGGGAAGAACTCACCAAGTATGCCAAGGATAAGCATAATTACACAGACAGAACAGGCAACCTCACCAACTCAATAGGCTACGCAATAGTGCGAGGTAGTGATATAGTTTTCTTTGGTGGTGCTATCCAACAGGGAGAGGGCGCAGACAATGCGCTAAAGGTGGCTATGAAAATGGCTGAAAACCTTACAAACTCTTTCACACTTATCATTGTGGCTGGTATGAACTATGCCGCCTATGTCGAAGCGAGGGGTTACAATGTCATTCTGCCCGCAGAACTCAAAGCGAGAACAGACTTTCCAAGGGCGATGCAAATGCTTATGGATAAAGCGAAAAGAAAAGCAGATGAACTATTTGGCAGTGTATTATGATAACGACAGAAGAAATAGCAATAAGGGTGCGCCAAATGCTGATTGACGGCATGGGGACAAATACCGAATATGCGGAAAATCCCGACTACAAACGAAAGGACTACTCCAAGGAGGGCATTGTAATAGTGCCAAGGTCTATTGATGGTGAGGGGTCTGTGCGTAATGGTAGTATAAATGTCAATATTCATGTGCCAGACATTCCGCAAGGCGTAGGATGTGGCAAAGCTCTATTCCACACCAATTTTGCAAGGCTCATTGAGTTGCGCAAAAGGGCAATGGAGATATTGCAAAACCATTATGAGCATGGTTGCGGTTACAATTGGGTGATTGGTCTAATCAATCCACCCATGCAAGAGCCAAACCACAATGAGCATTTTGTATCGTTTTCCTTGGATATTGTTGTAAGAGAAAAGAAGTCGAACAATTAAATTTTATAAGTTATGCCAATACTTTCTACAATGGGGTTGAAGAAAATCTATGTTACCCCAGCAGGAACAACAGCAGGTGTTATGCCCGCAAAGGGTGCAGCATGGCTTGATTTGGGCGATGTGTACAAAGACACTTGTACGTTGAAAGACGATGATGTGGAAGTAACACAGCACAAGTCTGAAACATCAAGCAAGGTTATTACCCTTATGGGCGAATACGTTACGACCGTGGAGCTTACGCTTATGGACCCGGATTTGGATTTGATGGCACGATATTTCGGTGGAACGGTATCGGGTACAAAGCCAAAGCGCAAATGGTTACGCCCACGCAAGCCTGTTTATAAAGAATGGGCAGTTTGGATGCAGCCAGAAGAGGGATTGTATATCGGTTGTCCCAATGTTTGCATCACTCCAAAGTTTGAGATTACCTATTCTGCAAAGGGTATCTGTCTTGCACCGATGAAGATAACTTTCCAAGACTCCCTCACGGTTGATGAGGAAATGGAAGACCCGACAAAGGCGTAAATCAACAACCAACTTACCAATTCAAGCCTCCTTTCCCTAATGGTTAGGGGGCTTGTTTACTTTACAACGATATGGAAAACAATCAAGAGCAAGAAGAACTTACAAGAGAGCAGCGTTTGGAGATTGAGGATAAGGCATTGCAAGCTCTGTTGAATATGGGGTGCAAATTCTCTGTGCCTTTGAAGATTTACCCAGTAAAACCCTCCAAGTGGTACAATTTCCTTAAACGCACATTTCCCAAGCGTACAAAGGTTTGGCACGACAAACGTATTCCGAAAGGTTGGAATGTGTCGGTCGTTGAAATTCCCGATGTGGAAACAGAGCGCATGAAAGAAGTATATATGCGCCATTTCAACGTAAAACCTTTGTATCTCGGAACAATAGACCGTTTGCGCCAAATGTACATAGGCATTGAGTATGACGAAAAGACCATACAGGAACAGCCTATACAGGAAACCAAACGACTATTCAAGTACACAAAGCAAATGGCAGATATAGCAGCCGTTGCAGTAATCAACGACCCGACCGTTGCCGAAAAGGAAAGTAAGGCGGTCAAAGAACTATCCAAGTTCTTTATGGAGCATTTGACGGTTACACGATTGCAAAAGCTCACTGCCATTATTAGCCAGATGATGAACCCAGCGGGTTTTACGACCTCTATTCGATTGATACGGGAAGTAGGAACGACCAAGCCAAACCCCAAAGCACAACGAATAGAGTAACAGGGCTTAACAGCCCTTGGGGTAATCGTGGCGAACTCATGCGTAACTATGGGTGGACTTATGATTACTTGCTTTGGGGTATTTCGTGGCTCAATCTGCAACTGATGATAGCTGATGCACCACGCACAAAAGATTTGCCGACTGACGAAAACGGCAATGTCATTGATGAAAGCAAGATTGAACACCACGAACTTAAAACGAAAGAAGATATTAAGAACTATATCAAAGGATTGTTATAAATGGAAAATATAGGCGGTGGATTGGGTTTTAAGGCAACCCTTGACATAGACGATTTCAATGTATCGGCAGCGACAATGGAACGGCACATAAAGGACTTCTCCAACACGGCAGCACAAGAGGCAGCAGCCGTTGAGGATTCCTTTCAGCAAATGGCACAGAGAGCGGGACAATACATTTCCTACTATCTGATTGGGCAAGGTATGAATAACCTTGTCAATTCTGTTATACAAGTCCGTGGTCAGTTTCAGCAATTGGAGCTTGCCTTTGGCACTATGTTAGGAAGTGAACAGAAAGCCACCGACCTTATGCAACAGATGGTAGATACGGCTGCAAAAACGCCTTTCGACCTCATGGGAGTAGCCGAGGGTGCAAAACAACTGTTAGCCTATGGTGTCAGTGCCGACAAGGTAAATGACACGCTTGTAAGGCTTGGTAACATTGCAAGTGGTCTATCCATTCCGCTTAATGATATAGTTTATCTATATGGTACTACAATGGTACAGGGGCGTTTGTATGCCCAAGATGTAAGGCAGTTCACGGGTAGAGGTATTCCACTTGTGAAAGAGCTTGCCGAGAAGTACCACACAACAGCCGAGGGCATAAATGAAATGGTGTCGGCTGGCAAGATTGGTTTCCCCGATGTTGAGGAAGTCCTTAACAAAATGACAAATGCGGGCGGTCAATTCTATCAGCTCATGGAAAAACAAAGTTCCTCACTGACAGGACAGATTGCCAACTTGGAGGATGCTTGGGATAGTGCGCTTAATAGTTTTGGTGAACAGACCGAGGGCGCATTGTCGGCTGGCATACAGGGTGCAACATACCTTGTTGAACACATGGATGATGTTGTGCGCATACTCAAAGCTGTTGCCATTGCTTACGGCTCTGTGAAAGCCGCTACCGTGCTTACGAGTGTAGCCACAAAGGGTTACACTGGAATAACCGTGCTTGACAATGCCGCAAAGACAGCACAGCTTACCTTGATGAAAGCAGAATCCGCATTAAGCGGTGAGGTTTCCAATCAGAAAAAGGCTATGGCAGCAGCAGAGCAAGCCAATTACGCAGCACTTGAAACGACACTGACAGCCGAAGAAAAGGCAGCAGTGGTTAAGCAAATGCGTATAGCCGCCATTCAAAGCCTATTGACAGCGCAACAGCAAGAGTATCTTTCCAACCTCAATCTAACCGCCTCAAGCCAAGGCTACGAGCAAGCAGCGTTTGGTGTTATGACAGCCGAGCAACGCTTGGCTTTGTCTAAGCAAGACTATACAGCCAAGAGCGCAGCATATAGAGCCGCTATAATGCAAGAGGCACAAGCCAAAGCAGCCAACCAAGCACAAACGGTTGAGGCTATGCGTAGCGATGTAAGGGCAGCAGCACAGAGTGTAGAATCTGCCAAAGCCAAGGCTATTGCAGCTACACAAGCAACCGAGGCAGCACGATATGAGGTATATTGGGCGCAACAATCGGGTAATGCAACAGCCATTGCAAGCGCACAAAAGAAACTTGATGCAGCAGTGGATGCACAGGCAGCGACACGCAAGGCAGCACTTGCCGCACAGACTGATTTCTACACTAAAAAGAAACAGCTTGAAACATTAGCCACACAACAGGCTCGCACGGCTTCTATTGCTGACACAGGCGCAAAGACAGCACAGACGGTAGCAACAAACATTCTATCGGTAGCTACAACAAAGTTGTCGGCTGGACTAAAAGCATTGTGGGCAACAATGGCGGCAAATCCGATTGGTGCAGTCCTTTCCATTGTTGGCTTGCTCATTAGTGCCTTTACTTTGTTCGGTAAAAAGACCGAGGAAGAAAAGGACACGATGAATGAGTTTGAGGATAGCACCAAGAAAGTAACGGATAAGTTAGACTTGTATTTTGCCATACTTCAACGCTCCAACAAAGACAGCAAAACCCACAAGGAAATGTTGGAGAAAATCAATGAGGTATGCAAAGAATACAATTCAACCTTGCTTGAAGAAAATGACACGTTGGAAAAACAACGTCAAAAATACTTAGAGGTTAAAGATGCAATCCAAGCCACGACCGCAGAAAAGATAAAGGCAAAGCGTACAGAAGAAGAAATGAATAAGTTGAACGAGAACAGCGATAACAACTATGATTCATTTGATACACGCATGAATAATCTGCAATATGGTACTGGCAAAAAAAGAACGGTAACAAATACAGGTCATGGTGAAACTTATGAAGTCGAAATTACAGAAGCAGCCGAAAATATACAAAACATGGCTCCCGAAATTAGGGAAGCTGTGCGTAGTTTGGTGGAGGCTGGTGCAAAGGAATTGGCTACCCTGTCGGGCGATGATTTCACCAAGAAATACAACGAGATTGTAAACAATGTGGTTGCTGGCACTAAGGCTGGCACACACGCCACTGACAAAGAAATGGAAGCCTTTGCATCCCAACTGAAAATCTACCTTGACAATGAGGTTAGGGATGTGCGCACGTTCAATTCTGCAATTGACTTGGTAAATCAGAACTTAGAGAATTTCCTTGCTCCAAAGGACACTACCAATGTGGATATTACCAAAATGAGCCTTGAAGAATTGCATGAACTCGCCAACAGCCTTAACGGAAAGGAAGTAACGATTGATTGCAAGACCTATGGCTTTGAGAACGCCCTTTCCCTGTTACAGGCTGTGAACAATGAGATAAGCAAGCAACAGAACGACTTGAATACAGAAAGTGGTATCGGTGCGGAAATACAGAACCTCAAAAAACTAAGGGGCGAGGCGCAACTTGGTAGCCAAGCATGGAAAGACTACAACAGCCAGATTACCAAGTTACAGACACGCTTAGACACTGCCACTGGTAAGAACCGCAATAGCGGTAGTTCTCGCAAGGGTGCAAATGACACACAGCGCAATGCCGACAATTTGCGCCAAAAGCAACTTGAAGCCGACAAACGACTTGAAGAGGCGAGAATTGCAGTCATGGAAGAGGGTTATGAGAAACGCAAGGCACAACTTGACTTGCAACACAAGCAATCGCTCCAACAGATAGACAGGGAAGAAAAGGAACTTGCCGATGCACGAAAGAAAGCGGGCAAGGGTGGTCTTACTTCTGACGAAAAGGCGAATTTCCAAGAAAGGCGCAACCTTGAAAATACGAGTTACACCCAATCGCAAAACAAGTTGTTTGAGGGTGAGCTTGACTATAAGAAAAAGCAGTATCAGCTCTATTTCCGTTGGGTGCAGAATATGGGCAAAGAGGTAGCCGACAAACAATTTGAAAAGTTGCTTGCTGACGGTAATTCATACAAGCAATATGTTGAAAACGAGATAGCCAAACTTGAAGAAAAACGCAAGAACGGCACTCTTACAGAGGGTGAGGGCAATTACCTTATCTCGCTTAACACACAGAAAGGCGAGTTGAACGGTGAAACCACGGCACTTGAAAAGTTCAAGCAGCAAGTAAGTGATTCTATCGGTCAGTGCCAAACCCTTGCAGAAAAGATTGAAGCCGTAGCAAAAGCCAAAGCCAAGCTGGAGAATGGAGAAAGTGGTATTGTCAGCACAGACGAAAGAGCCGAGGCAAGCCTTGTCTTGTCACAACAGGATGCAGACTTGCAAAAGGAACTGCAAAAGACCGTGCTTGATGATTACCGCACCTTTGAGGAACAAAGGCAGTCTATCACCACACAGTACGCTTTACTTCGCACACAAGCCGAGAAAATGGGCGATGCGGAGCGTTTGGCACAAATCAACAAAGCAGAGCAAGAGGCATTATCGGCTCTCAATATGTCATTCTTACAACAGTCTGAAAGTTGGAAAAACCTCTTTACAGACATTGACACGCTTACTGTCGCTCAAATACAAAAGCTGATAAGTGATATACAGAAACAACTCAATGCTGGCAACCTCAAACTAAGCCCTGTTGATTACAAGGCTGTCATTGATAGTCTGAACCAAGCCAAGAACCGTATTCAAGAACTTAATCCGTTCAAGGCACTTGGCACGTTCTTCAATGATTATCTGGCGGCTAAGAAGAAACTAAGGAAAGCCGAGGCAGACCTTGCAAGCGGCAAGGGAACTCAAAAAAGTGTTGATGAAGCCAAGAAAGATGTCAAGTCGGCAGCACAAGGCATTACCAACTCCATTCAGAAAGTAACGAGCATAAGCACGGATTGTGCCTCGTCCTTGCAATCAATGTTCGATGCGTTGGGCATGGATGGTGTGGCAGACGGCTTAGGGACTGCAATAGACCTCATGGGGCAGTTGGGCAATGCCGCTGCTTCTGTCGGCAAGTTTATGAGCGGTGACATATTGGGTGGTATAACAGGCATGGTTTCCTCTATTACTTCTGTGGTTGGCATATTTGCTAAGTTGCACGATAAAAAGTACGAAAAGCGAATACAGAACCTACAAAAGCAGATAGACAACTTGCAAACAGCCTACTCACGTTTGGAACGAGCTTTCAACAATACCTATTGGGTATTTAATGATGAGCAACGCCAAGGCTACGAAAAGAATATACAGGCTATCAAAGACCAAATCGCAGCGTTGGAGAAACAACGTGAGGTAGCAAAGAAAGCGTGGGACTTCGCACAGTATGCCAGGCTGACTACACAGATAAAGCAGCTCAATGCGCAACTTAACAAAGCAAAAGAGGGCGGTGATATGCTTTCTTTGTGGCAATCGCAAAAGGAATCATTGCGAGAGCAACAGGAACTTATGCGCCAACAGATACAGGCAGAAAAGAGCAAGAAGAAAACCGACAACAACAAAATCAAAGAATGGGAAAATCAGATTGAGGAAATAAATCAGCAAATCGAGGATTTAGACCAACAGATGATGGAAACATTCGCTGGCACTGATGTAAAGAGTGCCATTGATGAGTTTGCGGATGCAATAGTGGATGCGTATTGCTCTGGTGAGGATGCGGCAAAGGCTTTGGGAGAAACGACAAAGAAAGTGCTTAAAAACGCTGTTGTAGAAGCCCTCAAGCGAAATTTCCTTGCTAAAGGTATCAATGATGCGGTTGAGTATCTTGGAAAAGCTATGGAAGATGGTGTGCTGTCTGACGAAGAAAAGAAAGAGTTTGAACGCCAAGCAAACGCAGCGGGTGAAAAGTTCAAAGCTGGATTGGAAGCTGTGGGAGATTGGATTAAAGATGTTGATGAAACAGCGAGCGACCCACTTACGGGAGCCGTTACCTCAATGAGTGAAGAAACGGGCGGTGTGATTGCTGGTAGGCTCAACGCTTTCATCATTAACCAAGGTGAACAGACAAGCATAATGCGTGAACAGTTGTTGCAACAGTCGGAGATAGCGAGAAACACGGCTTTGTCGGCTGAACGATTGCAAAACATTGAAAGTACGCTTAAACGCATAGAAACAAAGGACAATTCATTACTATCACAAGGCATTTCGTAATATGGAACTGGTAGAACAACTTAGAAAGGATGGCACAGACAAAGGACTGTGCCGCCTTTGGCAGATGAAATTGCGCAAGGGGTTAGACACAAAGGCTTTGGTTAAGCTCTATATAAGGGGCATAGACTTTTGCATTTGTGAGGATTTCCCCACGCTTGATTTTCTTAGGGAGCATTTCAAAGGCAATAGCGAGCCTTACGGGGTTTACATTGATGAAGATATGCCCACACTCACAAACAAGCCCGACTTGGTGCTGAATGGTGCTTGTAGGGGTATGTTGGAGTATGACGGATATAGCGTATCACGCCTGTATGTACGCCACACAAGCGAAATAGCCGTAAATGTGTCTGACCATGCCATTGTGACAATAGACTTGTTCGACAACTCCAAGTTGCACCTGTCGGTGGTAGGTGATGAAGCAAGCGTTATCCTCAATGTGTATGGCAGCACTCCACAAATAGATTTTGTGGACGGAGAAAAAACTAATTGTGTAATCGTGAACTGTAACAATAAAACTACATACTGATATGGTAGATAAGAACTTGATACTTTACTTGCCATTTGACGACCCCGATGGCAATAAGGCTTACGACTATTCGGCAAGCCGTGCTGATGCGACACTTTCAGACGGTGCAGCATTTACCAAGACCGCCAAGACAGGCAAGGCACTTGCTTTGAATGGCGGGGAGTGTCTGATAACGAAAGCCATTCCTTTTAGCGGAAACTTCACGGTGTCTTTCTATGTAATGACAACACAAAGCCGTATCGGTTGGGTGGTGAATTTACTTGGTGTAGAAAACTATCGTGAAAAGTGGATTGATGTTGTGCCTAACCAATGGTACTTTATCGCCTTTGTGCGTGACAGCGACACATTCAGAGTGTACATAGATTCGGCTTGTGTCTATACAGCCTCGCTTGGTGGTACACCACAGGGTTTGAGCCTTTGCACTGACGAACTGCTTACAACGACTGCAAACATTGACGAGTTGAAAGTGTACAATGTGGCAAAGACTGAAAAAGACCTGTTGGAAATACAGGCAGACAACGATGTGGAATACTACATTGACGGTGTGAATTTCAAGGACTATGGCGTGTATGTGTCTGGCTCTACTGGCTTGGTCGGTCGCCTTGCACAGAAAGACGCATTGCAAGTGGATTGGGACAACTACCACGGCATTGTGCGTGACAGAAACAGAAAACGCTATAAGGAGCGCACCATTACGCTTGATTGTTTCCTTGAGGCAAGCGGTCGCAGCGCATTTGTGGAATGGACTAACCGCTTTATGTCATTGTTCGATGGGGACGGTACACACCGTTTGACCGTGGAGTATGACGGAAAGGCAAAGCCATTGGTCTATGAGGTAGGCTTGTATGATGAAACCGATGTGACAAAGACATGGGGACAGTACAACAATGAGCTTATGGTCGGCACGTTCAAAATGAAACTCGTAGAAGATGAACCCGTAAAGCGAGTGTTACGCCACATTTCGGCAAGCGACAACTCCAAGGCAACGATAAAGGTAACATCCACAAAGTTGCTCAACATCTATTGGGGGGACGGAACGCACACCTACAATGTGGCTGGCAACGAAGCCACGGTTGAGCATACCTACACACTTGCTGGCGAGTATGACATTATCATTGCTGGCGTGATTGAAGATATTGAAAGTTTTGAAACAAACGATATTGTAGTATGGGAATTACTCAAATAATAAAGCGCAATGGCGAAACAATACAGCTCAACACAAATGAGCCGTTTTGTTTCGTCAAAGAGGCTACACTCACAAGTTCCTTAATGGGCGATGATTACATTTCGCTCAAAATAGTTTCCTCTAACTGGCTTTCTTTCGCCAAGGGCGATAAGATAACAGTTGGTGGCAAGGAATATAGTATCAGAGCCACAACGACCCGTGAGGTCGTTTCAGAGGGTTATTACAACTACGAGCCTGTGTTCTATGGCGTGATGTACGACCTTATGAAAACAATCTACCGCAATTGCGACAAGTACGGCAAGAGCGACAAAAGCACGTTTGACTTGACCTATACAATCAAGGAATTTGTGCAAGTTCTTATCTACAACATGGAAAGGGATTATCCGGGGTTGTGGAAGTTCGATGTGGATAACTGCCCCGACACGGAGGCAAGAACTATTCAGTTTTCGGGGGTGAACTGTTTGCAGGCATTGCAGACCCTTTGCAACAGCGAGCAGTTCAACTTGGAGTTTCAGATAACCCAAGACAAAGGTGTGCGCACTATCCATATAGGCAAGTTCGGCAAGCGTATCAATCCTCCAAGCGGTGCTGATTTCTTTGAATGGGGCAAGGGTAACGGATTGTACAACCTCAAAGAACAGAAGATAGACGATAAAGCCATTATAACCCGTCTGTGGGCAGAGGGTGGTACAACCAACATTCGGAGCAATTACAGGGAGTATTCGGAGCGACTGCAATTGCCGTACCCACAGCGAAAGAACCAGTACGAGCATACCCTTTCAGACGGAACGATTGTTAAGGTGGGTACTGAAACAATCGGCATTGCTGATGATGCAAAACGCTATATTGAGGATGCAGAACTTCGTGATAAGATAGGCAGCGAGGAAGATGTAAAGACCTACGATAACATCTACCCCACACGCACGGGAACCGTCACGGCTGTTGTGGCTGATGATATTTGCGCTTTCATTGATGATACAATGGACTTCGACCTTAACAAGAAAGACGATAAAGGCACAGTGTACCTTGTGGACGGAACGAGCGCAAAGATAACATTCACTTCTGGACGGTTGGCTGGGCAACAGTTTGAACTTGAGGCGAAAGGTGGCTACAATCACGAAACAAAGAAATTCCGTATCATACCATTCACGGATAATAGAGGTTTGACCATTCCCTCCGCTGAAACACAGGACGCTTATAGAATTGAGGTCGGCAACACCTATAAGATAACCGACATATATCTGCCCGAAAGCTACGAGCAAAAGGCAGAAGAGGCTTTGTGGTATGCAGCAATGGAAGATTTCAAGACTGCGACACAGGCAAAGGCTCAATATACGCTGACATTGGATAGGCTCTACTTTCTCCAAGAACTTAGCCGTGATACCGATACAAGCGTGTTTGAGGTGGGCGATTATGTGCCTGTAAAGGACACACGTTTTGGCATTGAGAAACAAATGCGCATACAGAAAGTAACACGCAACCTTTTGTTGAAACAGGACTACCAAATTACTTTGGCAGACACAACAACCGTGTCTATACAGACGCAAACCGTGCTTACTGTCATTGAGCATGAAAACATCATAAACAACAACCGCCTCCGTGACCTCAACAAGGCAAGGCGAGGATGGAGAACCACAGAGGATTTGCGTAACATGGTCTATGACACAGACGGATATTTTGACACGGGCAACATCAAGCCAAACTCCATTGACACTAATATGCTGACCGTTGGAGCAAAGAGCCAACAGTTTGTTTTGTCTGGGTGTGTGCTGCAAGCCAACTTTGGGGGCAATCCGAATATGTTTGTCGCTACGGCTGGCATACTCTCGCACCTCACCATTGACAACAACAAGATTAGGAACTGGCAAATGAATGAAGCCTCGTTCCAACTGCAAAGCACAGGCGGTTACTATCTGTTTGCCAAGTGTTCAAAGAGCGGTGAAAATGGCGTGTGGTATCTTACCCAAGAGCAATTGAAGTTTGAGCCTACAAGCGACCTCAACAATTACTATTTCCAAGTTGGCATAGTATCAAGCCTGTATGCAGATGATAATTTCAGAGATTTTCAGACCACATACGGCTTTACTCGCATCAATGGCAATACAATCACGACAGGACGCATCATTACGAGTGATGGCGAGTGCTACTTGGATTTGGACGGCAACAAGTTCCGCATTGGTGACAGTAAAAGTTCTATTGATTGGAATGTGTCGGCAGAAAGCCGTCTTACATTGAAGAATGTAAGTGTGGCAAGTGGCAGCGGTGATGTCGTACCGTTGGGCGTATATCGTGGAGTGTGGAATAAGGATTACATCTACTACACAGGCGATGAAGTGGCTTATACGAGCAATGGTGCAACGTGTACTTACCGCTACATACACCCCACACCCTCCAAGGGTAACTTGCCAACCAATTCTACCTATTGGGAGATTGTAGCACAAGGTGCTGACGGCAACAGTGGAAACAATGGCGATTGGGTGAGCTTCGTCTTTAAGGAAAGCGACACGAAACCCGCAACCCCCACATCTACCGCATCTATCCCCGATGGTTGGAGCGACACACCAAGCGCAACAGGCAAGTGGTGGATGTCAAAGGCTACTATCAATGGTGTAACAGGCAAAGCTGGAAAGTGGAGCGAGCCAGTACAGACCACGGCAGAGGATGGTGTGGATGGTGCTTATACTGATTTCAAGTATGCCAAGAACACATCAAGCACATCATTTCCCGCAATCGTAACAAGCGACCGCAACCCAAGCGGATGGAGTGATGAACCGCCAACACTTTCAACAGGTGAATATCTATGGATGTCGCAAGCCGAAATAAATGCCGATGGAACACTCAAAACAAATTGGAGTACACCTGTAAGAATTTCGGGTGAGAAAGGCAACAGTGGAAACAATGGCTCTGTGTTCTATTTCATCTATACGCTTGCATCCACAACACCAAGCACACCTGCATTCACCACACCCTCTGCCTTGGTAGGGCAAACGGTATGGACTATCAAACCGCAAACACCGACAGATACGCTATTTCTGTATATGTCGCAAGCCATATACAACCCGAACACTGGGAGGTTTGGCTCATGGACTGCACCAATACGCATATCTGGCAAGAATGGTGAAAAGGGTGCTGATGGTACGGATATAGAGTTTATCTATTTGCGCAATACAGGCAGTACACCAAGTAAACCAACATCTGTGAATACTGATGATTATGTGCCGAGCGGATGGACTGACAGCCCACAAGGAATAACCGAAACGTACAAATACGAGTGGGTTTGTGTCAGAACTAAGCCAAGTGGTACTGATACTTGGTCGGCTTTCAGTACGCCTGTCATTTGGGCAAAATGGGGTGATAAGGGTACGGATGGAGATGGCACTGAATACATATTCCAGCGCACAGAGGTAGAAAAAGCACCGAGCAAGCCAAATGCCACTTCGTCTGCCGATGGTTTTGTGCCTACGGGTTGGACTGACGAGCCAAGCGGTGTGTCGGCTGACTATCCTTTTGAATGGGTGTCTGTAAGGCACAAGACAAATGGCTCATGGGGTTTTTTCTCTACTCCTACACTTTGGAATAATTATGTTGTATGGAATCCCAATCTGCTTGAACAGACAGAGTTTGAAAGCATAGATAGATTGGATAAGTGGGATGTCGTATCTTGCAATCATGGTGGCAGTGGCATAGATACAAGTATTGCCCACATCAATACAAGCGGTGTGGACGGACATAATTGTTTCTATGATGCAAACACTAAGCGGAATGATGAAAGCGTGTATAAAGAAGTGTTGAGCCAAGTGTTGCAGTCCTCGACCACTAAGAAGTTAAAGCCTTCGACATGGTACACTCTTTCATTCTGGGCAAAGTGTGGAACTAACACATTGACCGTGAACGAAACAAGCAGCGCATACGGCTTTGCACAGCGCACATTGTATCTAAGAAGTGGGCGCAAGTACACATTCTCATTCAATGGACGCATTGATGCGCAAGCTAAATCAGACGGAAAGGAATTAAGGTGCTTTATATGGCAAGACGGATGGAAATGGCAAAAGGAAATTTCTGTCAGCAATACCTATAACACGACAGCCTCCATTTCGTTTGACGATGTACCCGCTGATGGTGTGTATCATTTTGCGGCATACTTGTATGACAGTACAGACCCACGCACAGGCAAAGCAACCCTTAATTGGGTGCGCATACTTGAAACAGGCGGTACAATATTCAGCACCTATGTATTCCCAAGTGCCATTGATACAACCAAGGTGTTTGTGGATGGTGTACAATACAACAATACTATTGGTGCGGATTGTGTTGTTGATTATCCGACATACACGGCATGGAAAAAACATACTATAACATTCAAGACAAAGGCAAGTTTTGCCGATACTGAATATGTGTTGTTCCGCTTGCAACCAATCATAATTGAGGGCAACTCGCAATATCTCTATATCTGTATGCCAAAGTTGGAACTTGGCAAGGTGGCAACTGCCTATGATGCAAATTCAAACGACAATCGCCCCGACTACCAAGAGTACAGGTTTGCCAAGAACGGCTCACGCAACAGTGCGCCCGCTTTGGTTAAGACTGATGCAGAGCCGAGCGGTTGGACAACAACACAGCCGAATGTTGGAACGCTTGAATATCTGTGGATGATTGTAGCCAAGAAGAGCGGTACAGGCGCATTGCTTGAAAATTGGAGCGAGCCTGTGCGTATCACCCCTTATGACGGAAAGGATGGCGAGAATGGCAAAAGTCCAGCTATGGTGTATCGTGGCGTGTATGATAGTAGCAAGACATATTACGGCAATCAGTATCGTGTTGATGCAGTCAAATACAATGGCATTTACTATGTCGCACGAATTGATGCGGGCAGTTTTTCAAATGTCCTACCGACAAACACATCAAAGTGGAATCCATTCGGTGCGCAATTTGAAAGCATTGCTACAAATCTACTTTTGGCAGAGGGCGCAAATATCGGTGATTGGTTTATAAGCCAAGGCAAGATAGTATCAACGCTTGAAACAGGCAATAAGATAACGCTTGACGCAAAGGGTGGCGAGGTGTTACTTGAAACATCCGATAATGACTATGATAACATTATGTCGGAGTATGGCAATCAGTTTGGTGCAAACATTCGGCTTAGTCTGAATAGAGGCAATGTTGAAGTTCACGCTAAAAACTCGCCAAGCTATTCAACTGGCACATCCTACCTTTCCCCAACAGGCATATTTTCAAATATGGCTGGTACGGATGGTATGCCCTCAAGCTCTGGATATACACACCGTGGGGCAATTGTTGGTCTTGGGTTTGCCAATGTTGCTAAAAGAACATGGTCGGTTAATATGGTAGATACAATCATTGCTGGTGTATATGGTAGAGCGGACAACAGCGGGACTGCACCCGCCTTTGGTGGATTCTTCTACAATCTGTATGCTGGTGGTCTTATACTTGGGCGCAAGTGTATCACAGAAAGCGGAACGAAAGGTCATTCAAGTTACCTGTCGGGAAGTGATAGTGTGGTTATCGGTTATTCTCGTTACGATGAAACGGTATATCTGCCATCTAATCCAACAGAGGGGCAAGTGATATTCGTTAAGCAATGGTGGAGTGGCTCGCTGAATATTTATCCATTGACGGGGCATTATATTTACGATGATACTTCCGAAAACACGTATTACCCATTTAGCGAGGGACAAGGTGGTATGTTTGTTTTTACAATCGGCTATGTTAATGGTGTGAAAAAAGAGGCTTGGATAGTATCAAGATGGAAGTATTAAAACAATAAAGCTATGGCAAAATATGGATATATAGAGAATGGCTTTCTAAGAGCAAGGGAGGTAGAGCAAGGACAGGTGCAGAACCTTTCTTCTGATTGGAAGCCTGTTGATGATATTGATGAAAGTAAGACTATATCCGATGATGATAATTACACCATTAGATTAGTTCCTTACGACAATGGAAACCGTATCTCGTTCAACTATGAAAAGGTTGTGAACACGACAAAGATACAGGGTGAGATTGACGCTATCAAAGCTGAATTGTCAGAAACAGATTATCAAGTTATCAAGTGTTATGAAGCCTCCCTTGTCGGTGAAGAACTGCCTTATGACATCAAGGCATTACACGAAGATAGAAATGAGAAAAGAGCGCAAATCAATGCGCTTGAAACGAACTTAACAAATTTAATGGCATTATGAATTGGATTACAGAAAGCAACAGGCAAAAGCACTTTCTTTATGCCATACCATGTGCCTTTCTACTCACGATTTTATTCGTGGGTGGATTGGCTTGTGGCATGTAGTTTAAGGACAGAGCTTATGGTGGTAAATGGGATTGGTTGGACTTGTTAGCCACAATCTTAGGCGGTATCGTGGGGCAAATGCTCCAAGTATTGCTGATTTACATCTTAAAATGTGTTTGTTAGACACAAATTTACTACCTTTGCAGTAAACATTTACTGGGTAAATTATGGAAGATGTAAGACTGATAGCCAAAGGCAGCATAACCGACCTGTCGAAAGGCTTTGCATTGAAAGGTGGTGTGCCGTTCTCCGTGTATGTCCGTAGCAAGGAAAACACGATGTTGAGCGACACACTGCTTGATTGCCGACTGATAGGCGATAAGGGGGCAAGTCCATTCCCCGTGCCTGTTGGTGATTGGACGCCCGCAATGATAGCGTACATTTCCCCAAACGCTATTGACTTGGGCAAGTTTGATGTATATTGGGGAGCGAGTGAACAACCAAATAAAATTGTATAAGCGCATGGGACTGATTTTAGGCAGTGGCTCTACAAAGCCACAATATCCTTACGATATGTGGTACGGTGTGCAAGGCGACTTGACAAGCAAGGACTACAAGCTCACAAGGGTTGGAAACCTTGACTTGCACCGCACGTTACCCATACAGAAGAAGTTGAGGCGTTTCGTGGAAAACACGGACGGCTCTGTTAAATACTACTTGCACCAAAATGACAGCCGTAAAAAGGATTCGGGCGCAAAGGCTACCATTGACAGCACGGATGGAAACGTGATGCTGGAGAAGCCCAAATACTATTTGCGTATTGAGTTCGAGGGTACAAAGTGGGTGTATGGCATTTCAGAATATCCTTTGCCCGGCTTCGTTGAAATGACACGCAAGACTTGTTCGCCTTGGTGCGCTACCATTGACCGTGACAATAACATTGCCGTGTCTGGCTGTTGGTTGCAATGGAATGGCGATGAACTATTGCGTGATGATGAGGGCATATTGAAGTTGGCGGACAATGCCGCACGTTTCCGTGGTGGTAACGGCTCTAATTCGGCTTGGGATGGTACTTACCATTCTATGCTTGGTATGCCAAGAACATCTATCAGCAAGGCTGGAGCAAGACCATTGTGCAAGAATGGCACTCACCTTGGCGTGTATCGTGTATATACAGAAATAGCATGGTTACAGCGCATAGAGTATGCCTCTTTGCATTGCCAAGACACATACAACGAAACGCTGACCGCTGACGGGTTCAGACAGGGCGGTTTGGGCAGTGGTCCCGCGGTTGATGGTAGTCAGTGGAATACATGGGGTGGTTACAATCCATTCGTGCCTTGTGGAGTTACTGCAACGCTCGGAAACAATACAGGACGCATACCTTATGTAATCAAAGGTTGGACGGGTGGCGACAAGACCGTGTATGTAACATCTTACCGTGGACTTGAAGCACCCTTTGAGTATCTTTGGCTGTTGGCTGATGATGTGCTGATACGGCATATCCCCGATACAGAGGGTGGTCGTAGTATCGCTTACCTGTGCCAAGACCCTACAAAATTCACCTCACATTCAGACAACGCAACAACCGTTCCAGATGGATATGAAGAAATGTGTGATTTGCCCCGTGATAGTGGTTATATCCTACACTTCGCCATTTCAACGAATGGTATCTGTTTCCCCGATGCAATAGGTGGTAGCAGCAATCAAGGTGCTTGTGATTACTACTGGCATCCGGGCAGAACAGCAAGTGGATGGTGGGGTTGCCTCCTGTCTGCTACTGCGCATCATGGTGCGTATGCGGGTTTCGGTTTTCTGCTTGCGACTACTCGTTCCTCGTACTCGCTTGCGCACTGTGGCTTCCGCTTGTGCCGTTTTTGACAGACTGCAAAAACGGTTCACGGCGCAACGAAAATCGGGGCAAAGTGAGTGAGAGAATAAACAGGAAATATTAAAACAAAATATTTTAAGTGTCGGTAGTTTGGGGTTGCCTCCTGTCTGCTAATGCGAATAATGGTGCGAATGCGGGTTTCGGTTATCTGAATGCGAATAATCGTTCCTCGAACTCGAATGCGAACAGTGGCTTCCGCTTTTACCGTTTGGTTTCAATTGAGAAATAAGATACTGAAGCTGCCGACACTTTACCTCTTGGTAGAAAAATAGTGATTAACACGGTGCGAGTAAGAAAATTGAAAGCTCTGTATTAGACTAACGGCACATATAGTAGATGAACGCAAATACATATTTGTATCAATACTCCGACTTTGAGGATTGCGGTCTTTACATTGGCGATACAGGCAAGCTGGCTTGTTCTCCAAGTAAGAAGTTGAAGAACGTATATCACTTGCTCTACACAAACGAAAACTTGTGTCTGGCTCAATACAACGCACAGCACGGCAAAGGTGAACGCAGCGAGATTAACGATTTCAATGAGCATATTTGCGAAAGGCTTGATGAATTGTATGAAATGTTGGCGTATGAAACGTATGTACCCGGCAAGTATAAGGAAAGAAAGATACATGACCCCAAGGAACGTGTCTTGATGATTGCCCCATTCTTTCCCGACCGCATCATTCACCATTGCGTGATAAACGTGTTGGGCGAGCATTGGACGCATCTATTCATTGAAAACACTTACGCTTGCATCAAAGGGCGTGGTGTACACAAGTGTATGCTTGATGTGCGCAGTGCGCTTATGCGTGATAAGAAAGGAACACGCTATTGTCTGAAAACGGACATCCGCAAGTTCTATGATAACATTGACCATGCCGCATTGAAGATTGTGATAAGGTACACGATAGCGGATGTTCAGATGTTGCGCCTGTTAGATAAGATAATTGACAGTAACGGTAAAGACAAGGGGTTGCCGATAGGGAACTACACAAGCCAATACTTAGCCAACTTGTATCTGGCTTTCTTTGACCATTGGGTTAAGGAAGTTCTGGCACCTTACATCCTACGCAGATTTGGAGTGAAACTGTATTATTTCCGCTATATGGATGATATGGTTTTCCTGTGCGAGAGCAAGGAAGCACTGCACTATGTGCTTGACATGACAGGCTTGTATCTCGCTGCCGAGCTGAAAGTGGAGTATAAGGCAAATTGGCAGATATTCCCCGTTGATGATAGAGGCATTGATTATGTCGGCTTTTTGCAGAACCATTACAACGTATTGCTTAGAAAAAGCATATTGTTGAAGTTCTACCGCAAGGCATCCATTATCGCTAAGAAATGTCCTATTAAAGATGAGAGTGATATAAAGCACCTCTTTTCGTCTGAATATGGTTGGATAAGCAGATGTAGCGAGGTACACAAAAAGAATGTCTTTAATAAAATTACAAACTATGGACACAAGCATTTTATCAATGGGTCTTTTGTCAGAACAGCGTCCGCAAGTGATAGACCCTTACAACAACGGACAGGGAACATTTCTCTACAATCACAACATAAAAGAAGTGGATGTAGTAGCAGACGAAATGGGCGGTACGCACATAGTCAAGGAGGGGGAAACTCCGACAGGCAAGATGTGGCAGTACGACAGCCTCCGTGTGGAATATCCCAAGACAGCCGATAACATTTTCAGCACGTTAATCACTGCAAAGTACCCGGCTAAGACCGAAAGCAAGTTGGTGAACGAGTATCAGAGTGCTACGCTTGGCTTGATGGATGAATCCGCAAAGAAACCTTATGAGGATTTCTTGAAAGACCGTCTGGCAATCCGCACGATGATAGACAGCGATTGTGAAACCCTTAACATTCCTATGGACTTATGAACGAGATAGAAGATTTCATTGAAGACCCCAACGAGAACAGCGACCTTTTCGATTGTGAGTTTACATCTGTGGATGCGGTTGTCAATCAGATAATGGTGTTCACTGGTTGGCAGAACAGAGCAACCGAAAATGGCGACCGTACACTTGTCGCTTATGGGGAGGGTTACAATCGGTCTGCTTTCTTCACGGACAGCAAGAAACTGAAAGAGGTGTTTTGCAATCCCAAGCGACATTATCCGTTCCGTGCAATCATTAAGGTTGTGAGTTATGGCAATATGTACGGTTTTCGTGTGTTCTCGCCTAAAAGTGAGATAACCAAGGAAGATAGGGAAAACTTTGAGTTTTACAAACGTACCAAGAACAGGAGAAGCCGATGAACACGACAGATGTAACAACCGTTGCGCATGGTATAAGCGATTTCGGTATGATGGCGGTTACGGCTGCTTTCTTCTTGCTGTTGTCGGCTGCAATGATGGTGGCAATATTCAAGTGGTTTAAGGCTATCATAAATCAAATGATGCAAGACAATAAGGAGAGCCTCCAAGAGCTTGCCAAGACCACAAACGCACAGAACGATATGTTACAGGACATTTCCGAGGGGTTGCGTACAGAAACACAGTTAAGAATACGCAACCTCACAGGTTTTGCCTTTGACCTATCCATTGAGCAAGTTTGTAGGCTTATCAAGCGTGTGCGTGAGGAAAACCACATCATAGACCACGAAGCGACAGCTATAAAGATACGCAAATCACTTCAAGTTATCCATAACGACCGCAACAGCCGTTTTGACCCATTCACATACAGAGGTAAGCCAATATCCGAGTATTGCAACACTGATTGGGTTGAAGATGTGGCAAAGGTGGTAGAGGGCGAGATTTACAATGAGGATGGCGCAAACAATGCCCGTGCCTACACTAACGTGAAGCTCGCATACGACAACATCAAAACCGACTTCTACCAACGGCTGAACGCATAAATACAAGTTTTGCGTAAAATTATATGCAGAACTATACAACATTTTAAGCAGATTATATATTATGGTTAAAATTTTAATTGACAATGGGCATGGAGTGAACACCACGGGCAAGCAATCGCCCGATGGTCGTTTGCATGAATACGCTTATGCAAGGGAGATTGCAAAGCGTGTAGAAAAATGCCTCAAGTGTAAAGGCTACGATGTTGAGCGCATAGTGCCAGAAGAATTTGACATTTCGCTTTCCATTCGATGCAAGAGAGTGAACGATATATGCCGCAAGGTTGGCTCAAAGAATGTGCTTGTGGTGAGTATTCACAACAATGCCGTTGGCAGTGATGGCAAGTGGTATAGTGCAAGAGGCTTTACCGCTCATGTCGGACTTAATGCCTCTGCCAACAGCAAACGACTTGCTGCCTGTCTGTGGAACAAGGCTATTGAACTTGGCTTGAAAGGCAACCGTGCTGTGCCAAACGAAAAGTACATCACACAAAACCTTGCCATTTGCCGTGATACGCTCTGTCCCGCAGTTCTGACTGAAAACCTGTTCCAAGACAATAAGGAAGATGTGGACTTCTTGCTTTCAGAAGAGGGCAAGACTGCAATAACCACACTCCACGTTGAGGGTATCATTGACTACATTAACAATGTGGCGAAATGAGAAAGTGGGTAACTATCGCTATGGTTGTGTTGGTCTGTCTGTGTTCGGCTCTGTATCTCCGAAATAGAGCCTTACAGACGGACAACGACAGGCTGACCGCCAACCAAACGGCATTGATGCAGAAAGCCACCTATTATAAAACAGAGGCTGGCAAGTCGGCTGCGAGTGTTCAAAAGTTGGAACTTACCAACTCCGAACTGAAAGCCAACTACAAGCAAGTGTGCCAGACAGCAGAAGAATTGGGGGTAAAGGTTAAGCGGTTGCAATCCGCAATGACCACTGCAACCGAAACAGAGGTAAAGGTGATTACACAAGTCCGTGACAGCATTGTGTATCGTGATGGTGCTGTTGATACCCTCAAGGCTTTCAGTTGGCATGATGCGTGGGTAAATATACTTGGTGAACTCAAAGGGCGTGATGTGTCGCTCAATATGGTATCACAGGACACCCTCATTCAGATAGTCCACCGTGTGCCTAAGAAATTCTTGTTTTTCCGTTGGGGTACAAAAGCCATACGACAGGAAATAACAAGCACCAATCCGCACACCAAAATCACCTATACAGAATACATAGAATTGAAGTAGGTTCTTTTCATAGGTTAAGATTGTTTTTATTAAGTTGGGAAGTGTCGGCTGAGAAGTCGGCACTTTTTCTTGCTCGTTTCCCAAAAAATTGTATTACCTTTGTGGGCGAAATGAACGTAGTAATGAATGATGAAATACAGAAATTCTACAATAATTCTACAAAATCACATACTAATTGTGTAACTCGCTGAAAATCAGATTTGGATTAAGGGTTTCCTAAACCTTTGATCCGGGTTCGATTCCCGGTGGGAGTACAACTAATTCAACAACATTCAGAATCACTATTTTTATGAAGAAAGCGATGACATTGATGCTTCTGATGCTCGTTGCAATGTTCTGCAACGCACAGATGCAAGACCCCGTGAAGTTCACAGCGCAACTCAAGACGGGCAGCACCGCAGAGGGCGAGATTGTCTTCAGCGGAAAAATTCAGAAGGGATGGCATGTCTATTCCACCAATCTCGGCAGCGACGGCCCCATCGAGGCGTCGTTCCATGTAGACAAGAAAGACGGCGTAGAGCTGGTAGGCAAGCTCACACCGCGCGGCAGGGAGATATCGGAGATGGACCCGATGTTCGGCATGAAGCTGCGCTACTTCGAGCACTCTGTACAGTTCGTGCAGAAGGTGAAGTTCACCAAGCCCAATTACACCATAAAGTGCTACCTCGAGTTCGGTGCGTGCAACGAAGAGATGTGCATGCCGCCCACACAGGTGGAGCTGCACAAGCAGGGCAAGTCGCCAGCCGTAGACGGCGAGGCAGCTAAGGAAGAGGAGGCAGCGGAAGAGGCAGCCGCTACCGCCGACACAGCAGCCGTGGCAGCCACAGACAGCGCAGCCGCAGCAGCCCCCGCAGCACTCGACAAAGCAGAGGTGAAGAAACTCTGGACACCGGTTATCGACCAGCTCAACGACTACGACCAGCCGGTGAGCAACTCGCTCTTCTACATATTCCTCGCAGGTATCGTGGGCGGACTCGTTGCGCTCTTCACACCGTGCGTATGGCCTATCATCCCGATGACCGTGAGCTTCTTCCTGAAGCGCAACAAGAGTCGCAAGAAGGCTATCCGCGAGGCTGTCATCTACGGCGTGTCAATCGTAGTGATCTACGTGGCGCTCGGACTCGTAGTGTCGATGCTCTTCGGCGCGAGTGCGCTCAACGCGCTCTCTACCAACGCCATCTTCAACATAGCGTTCTGCCTGATGCTCGTAGTGTTCGCCGCTTCGTTCTTCGGAGCGTTCGAGATTACGCTGCCGTCGTCGTGGAGCAACAAGATGGACCAGAAGTCGGAGGAGACAAGCGGTCTGCTCAGCATCTTCCTCATGGCGTTCACACTCTCGCTCGTGAGCTTCTCTTGCACCGGTCCTATCATCGGCTTCCTGCTCGTGGCAGTAGCCTCTGAGGGCAGCATCGTGGCTCCGACAATCGGTATGCTCGGCTTCGCCATCGCTCTGGCTGTGCCGTTCGCTCTGTTCGCCATGTTCCCTACACTGCTCAAGTCGGCACCTAAGTCGGGTGGCTGGATGAACGTGCTGAAGGTGACGCTCGGCTTCGTGGAGCTGGCGTTCGCACTGAAGTTCCTCTCTGTAGCCGACCTCGCATACGGCTGGCACATCCTCGACCGCGAGACATTCCTCGCTCTCTGGATAGCGCTCTTCTCGCTGCTCGGTCTCTACCTGCTCGGTCTGTTCAACTTCCCGCACGACGACGAGGGACGCCGCACCAACGTGCCGCAGTTCTTCCTCGCGCTGGCTTCGCTCGCATTCGCATTCTATATGATTCCTGGCTTGTGGGGCGCTCCGCTGAAGGCTGTCTCTGCGTTCGCACCGCCAATGAACACACAGGACTTCAACCTCTATAAGAACGAGGTGCACCCGCGCTTCACCGACTACGAGGCAGGTATGGCTGCCGCACGTCTGGAGGGCAAGCCGGTAATGGTGGACTTCACTGGTTTCGGCTGCGTGAACTGCCGCAAGATGGAGGCTGCTGTATGGACAGACGCCAAGGTGGCTGACCTGCTCAACCAGAAGTATGTGCTCATCTCGCTCTTCGTGGACGACAAGACTCCGCTGCCTGAGCAGATGGAGGTGACGGACACCGACGGAACGAAGCGCACGCTGCGCACCGTGGGTGACAAGTGGAGCTACCTGCAGCGCTACAAGTTCGGTTCTAACACTCAGCCGATGTACATCCTCGTAGACAACGAGGGCATGCCGCTCACCGGCAGCCGCTCGTACGACGAGAACATCTCTGAGTACATGGACTTCCTCAACGCAGGTTTGGAAGCATACGCTAAGCGATAAATACACAAGTAGCGGCGGTATCTTGCCGCCGCCACAAACTATAAGTTCTCCCACAGAATTCAGAAGTGGGTGTCTTTAAGGGGGTGCACTTCTCGAAAGTGCACCCCTTTTTTGTGCACTCCCTGGAAATATAGTAGCGGAGGTATCCTTGCCTCCGCAGCAGCAAAGTGCCTCCCACAGAATACGCAGAATTCACAGAACCTTCTGCTGGGGATGTTCTCCCACAGATTTCACAGATTTACACAGATGGTTAGGGTGCGAAGATAGTAGCGGAGGTATCCTTGCCTCCGCAGCAGCAAAGTGCCTCCCACAGAATACGCAGAATTCACAGAACCGTCTGCTGGGGATGGTCTCCCACAGATTTCACAGATCGACACAGATGGTTAGGGTGCGAAGATTCTCCCACAGAATTCACAGAATTCACAGATCTGCTAATTTCAGGGGGTGCACTTGTCTCAAGTGCACCAACGTAACAAGAGGTATATCTATATTGCTCGGTTGGTGCACTTCTTGCTCGGTTGGTGTACTTGAGACAAGTGCACCCCCTTGAAGGCACCCAAACAATCTGTGTAGATCTGTGCAATCTGTGGGAGAACATTCTCAGCAAGAAGTTCTGTGTAAATATGTGCAATCTGTGGGAGAACATTCTCAGCAAGAAGTTTTGTGAATTCTGTGCAATCTGTGGGAGACTATACGCAGTCTAACAATCCGTGTCGTCAGTGACATCTGTGGGAGGATAAAAGAAAAGGCTGGAAGATAGGCTGGAAGATATTACACTTCCGAGACCTATCTTCCAGCCCTTTTTGTGCTCATACCGTGACGGTTACAGCAATCCTGGTAGATATGGAGGATTTTTTCGCGTACTTATTTACTTGTCAGTAACCTCTACGATGGGGTTGCCGGTGCAAGCGTCGGGCATCTGGATGTGCAGCAGCGAGCAGATAGTAGGCGCTGTGTCGTCCATGTGAGTCTGACGGTTGGTGTGACCCGGCTTGATGTTCCAGCCCATGAAGACGAGCGGGATGTGAGTGTCAGCCGGAGTCCATGTGCCGTGCGACGAACCGTAGAAGTCCTTGCCCACGGGCCACTCGAAGTAGTTGATGCGCGGCATGAGGATGATGTCGCCCGAGCGACCACGATAGTAGCCGTTGACAACACGCTCGCGAACCCACTGCGGAGCAGAAGCGTAAGCCGCCTTCTCGTAGTCGATGACCCACTGCAGGTCGGGGTCAGCCTTCAGGATGCGGATAGCAGCCGCCTTCACCTTCTCAAGGCAGAGCTTGTTCTGCGCCAGCAAGTCGTGGTCGAGGTAGAGACTCTCGCCGATGATATCCTTAGCATACTTGATGTCGAGTCCGAACTCAGCCTTCAGCTTCTCGTTGAGGTCGCGCATCTTTGCGCCCATGTCGCAACCGCCACCAGGCAGCTTGTGCTCCTTCAGCGTGTTCGGGTTGTGGCTGCCGCCGTGGTCGGCAGTGAGGAACAACAGATAGTTGCCCTTGCCCACCTGAGCGTCGAGTGCCTCAAAGAACTTCTTCATGTCGCGGTCGAGCGTGAGGAACACCTCCTCGTTCTCCTTGCCCGGCGAGAACCATGTGCCCGTCTTGTGGCTTATGGCGTCGGTAGACGAGATACTGATGCAGAGCATGTCGGGCGTTTCGCCCTTGCCCAGCTGCTCGTTCTTCAGTGCAGCCTCCGCCATGTTGAACGTGAGCGTAACGCCGTCGGAGCCCGACTTCGGGTCGTAGCCCTTCTTCATGCCAGAAGAGCGGTTGAACTTCTTCACCCAGTCGGGCAGAGCGTCCATGTAGTAAGAACTGGTGATGAAGCCAGCCACCGACTTGTCGTACCAGTAGGCAGCGTTGGCAGCGTGTCCGGCAGGAAGGATGGAAGCGCGGTCCTTAAGAGCGATGCCGATAACCTTAGAGCGGAAGTCGGTAGCGCAGCGCAGCATATCGCCGATGGTAGTGCCGAGCATGTTCTTCGGTGACATGCAGCCAGCCTTAGAGTCGGTGCCCACGCCCTTTGCGTCAGGGTCGTCGGTGCAGTAGACACGCTTGCCGTCGAGATAGAAGTCGTTGCCAGGGATGCCGTTGGCAGCAGGCACGGCGCCGGTGTAGATAGAGGAGTGTCCTACGCCGGTGATGGTAGGCACATAGTTGAGCATCTGGTTGTCGCACGAGAAGCCTTCAGCCATGAGGCGCTTCATGCCACCTTCGCCGTACTTGTCGTAGTAATAATACATGTAGTCCCAACGCATCTGGTCGATAACAAGACCGACAACGAGTTTCGGACGAGCCACTTGTGCAGAGGCAGTGAGCGCCATGATGCACACAAGAAGAGATAAAAAGATTTTTTTCATTTGTTTTTTGGCTTTTTATTGTTGTTGTTTGTTTGCTTGCTTGCTGATAGGCCTTTCTAAGCCTCTTTAAGCCTTTCTAAGCCGAGGGGTATAGTTGAGAATTGAGAGTTTGTTCAGTTGAGAATTGAGAGTTGAGAGTTATGATATGCACTATAGTTTGTGTTCTCTTGAAGCTCTCAAGGTAATCATAACTCTCAACTCTCAATTTTCATTTCTCAACGTAAATTCTCCCAGAAAGCCTCTTTAAGCCTTTCTAAGCCGAGGAACTAAGCCTGCGCTCCCTCCCCGACGGGGAGGGTGGGGAGGGGCTTAATACGTGAACGAGCTGCCTCCGAGGAACTCTCTCAGGAGCGATGTCGGCGGTAGGACGGTGTGGTCGATGGCGTTGAAGTAGCCGAGGAACTTGCGTAGGCGATACGCCTCGGCATACTCGTCGCAGTTCTCGGGCACCTGCTCGAGCAGCGGCTCAGCCTGCGTCTTGATGGCAGCTAATTCGTAGATCATCGCCGTGTTGAACATTGTGTCGGCGTTCTCCTGATAAGGGAAGATCCACTTGTTCTCGCCGGCACGCACGCTGGGCCAGCGGCGGATAGTGTCGCGAGCCGAGCAGCCACGATACTTGAAGTCGCGAACGATGCGGCGCAGCAGTCGGTTGTCGGTAGTAGGGATGTAGTTGTGCTCGTCGAGAAGGATAGTGGTGAGCGCCGAGGCATACACACGATACTTCAGTTGCTCGTCTACCTGCGCCGTCAGTTCGGGGTTGAGCGCGTGGATGCCCTCCACCACGAGCACGTCGTTAGGCTCCATGCGCATACGCTTGCCGCTCATCTCGCTGCGGCCAGTCTGGAAGTTGTAGCGCGGCAGCTCCACCTCCTCGCCGGCGAAGAGCTGCAAGAGCTGCTTGTTGAACAGTTCGAGATTGAGCGCATAGAGCGACTCGTAGTCGTAGTCGCCCTGAGCGTCGAGCGGCGTCTTCTCGCGGTCGACGAAGTAGTCGTCGAGCGAGATAGGCACGGGGTGTATGCCGTTGCAGAGCAGCTGAATGGAGAGGCGCTTGCACGTCGTGGTCTTGCCCGACGACGACGGACCGGCGATGAGCACCATCTTCACACGCGACTCGCGAGCGATGTCCTCCGCAATCTTCGCAATCTTCTTCTCCTGCAGCGCCTCCGACACATTAATAATATCGGTAGTAAGACCGCGGTTGACCGCCTCGTTGAACGTTCCGACGGTAGACAAGCCCAGCAGGTTCTGCCAGCGGTGGTGCTCCTGGAAGATGTCGAACATCTTGTCCTGGCGCACCAGTGCACCGAGCTGCGTAGGGTCCTGTCGCGACGGGATGCGCAGCAGCAGTCCGTCGTAGTACTTCTCGAGTCCGAAGAGTGTGAGCTGCGCCGTGTTGACGAGCATCGTGCCGTAGAAGTAGTCGATGAAGCCCTCTATATCATAATATGTAGTGTAGAGCTTGCCGGTAGTGCGCAGCAGCATCGCCTTCGACTTGTAGCCGAGGTCCTCGAAGATGCGTATCGCCTCGTCGGTGGGCACCTGATGGCGGCGTATGCGCAGATGGCGGTCTACCAGGCTCTGCATCTCGCCGCGGATAAGGTCGACGTCAGCCTCCGTCACGGGGCGTCCGAGGCGCAGGTCGCAGTAGTAGCCGTTGCTCACCGGTATGTCGATGACGACGCTGCTCTCGGGAAACAGTTTGTGAACAGCCTTGCAGAGCACGAAGAAGAGCGTGCGAGTATAAGCACGCGAGCCAGACGCCGACGTTACGTCAAGATACTCAATATCCTTCGGATTGTAGACACGATAGTGGAGTCCCTCAACCTTGTTATTCACCTTGGCGCTCACCGGCGGATAAGGCATCTTTACATCAAGCTGAGAAAAAATATCAGAAAGTGTACTCCCTGTTTCCACTTTTAAAGTTTTTTTATTATTTTTGCAACGGATTTGTATCAACTGTTTCATTTGGCTAAAGCTTTAAAGGTTTTATACTGAAATCTATCAAAAGAGGCTTTCAACTACTTACTAAGTAACTTGCCAATAACAAAGGTACTTTCTTTTTTCGACACAACGCGCATAAACGCCACATAAATTATATTAAAAAAATATGTCGATTTGGATTATTTTTAAGATCATCGGTTCATTGGCCCTCCTCATCTACGGTATGAAGGTGATGAGCGAGGCTCTGCAGAAGATGGCAGGCTCGCAGCTCCGCCATATTCTCGGCGCAATGACCACCAACCGCTTCACCGGACTGCTGACCGGTATGTTTGTAACAGCCTCGGTACAGTCGTCTACGGCTACCACGGTGATGACCGTTTCGTTTGTCAACGCCGGACTGCTAACCCTTGCTCAAGCCATCTCCGTCATCATGGGTGCCAACATCGGCACTACGTTCACGGCATGGATTATGACGCTCGGCTTCTCGTTCAACATGGCGAACCTCGTGTTCCCTGCGTTCTTCATCGCCCTGCTACTCATCTACAGCAAGCGCCACCGCTACATCGGCGATTTCCTCTTCGGCGTGGCTTTCATGTTCTTCGCTATCTCTACGCTCGGCGCAACGGGTAAGGAGATGGACCTCAGTCACAACCAGACTGTCATCGACTTCTTCGCTTCCTTCGACAAGGATAGCTATCTCACCATATTCTCGTTCCTCGGCATCGGCACCGTGCTGACGTTCTGCATGCAGTCGTCGGCAGCTCTCATGGCTATCACCATGGTGCTCTGCTCGTCTGGCGTGCTGCCTATCTACATGGGTATCGCACTGGTATTGGGCGAGAACATCGGCACCACCATCACCTCTAACATCGCAGCGATGGGCGCCAACACACAGGCGCGCCGTGCAGCCTTCGCCCACCTCACGTTCAACGTGTTCGGTGTGATATGGGTGCTCTGCGGCTTCTATCCGTTCATCGACATGGTGTGCGGCTTCGTGGGCGTCAACCCGCATGCCGGCCACATCGACGCAGCACGCCTCTCGGTAGTGCTCGCAGCGTTCCACACCACGTTCAACGTATGCAACACAGCCGTGCTTATCTGGTTCATCCCGCAGATGGAGCGCTTCGTATGCTACGTCATCAAACCGTCTAACCGCAAGGACGAGGACGACTTCCGTCTGCGTTACATCGGCGGCACTTCAATCATGAAGACGCCGGAGCTCTCGGTGCTTGAGGCACAGAAGGAGATTCAGTCGTTCGCAGAGCGCATACAGCGTATGTTCGGCATGGTACGCGAACTGCTCGGCGTGAAGGACGAGGCGAAGTTCAACAAGCTCTATACGCGTATCGAGAAGTACGAGTGCATCTCGGACAACATGGAGATTGAGATAGCCAACTATCTGAACAACGTCAGCGACGCTCATCTTTCGGACGACACCAAGGCGAAGATCCGCGCTATGCTCCGCGAGATTTCGGAGATTGAGTCGATCGGCGACTCTTGCTACAACGTGGCACGCACGCTCAGTCGCAAGCTGAAGGGCAAGGAAGACTTCACCGAGAAGCAGTACGAGCACCTGCACCAGATGCTGGAGCTCACCGACGACGCACTCACACAGATGAACGTGATGCTCACCGGACGCCGCGACTCGCTCGACATCAACCGCTCTTTCAACGTGGAGAACGAGATAAACAACTATCGCAACCAGTTGCGCTCGCAGAACATCAACGACATCAACGACCACAAGTACACTTATGCTATCGGCACAATGTACATGGATATCGTGTCGGAGTGCGAGAAGCTCGGCGACTATGTGGTGAATGTGGTTGAGGCTCGTATGGGCACACGCCAGCACACGGCGTAGAAAAGTAAAAAGGTAAAAATAGGGGGTGCACTTGTCTCAAGTGCACTTTTTGTTTTGTAGGTGCAGATTTTTGCTTTGTTGGTGCACTTGAGACAAGTGCACCCCCTAAATAATCTGTATGCTGAGCGTTTCTCTGTCGAACTTAACGTTCTTCCGACCAATATAATCGTCGATGAAGCCAAGGTCGGCGAGTTCGTGCGGCGTGCCGTCGTGCAATGCGCCGTCGGCGAGAAGCCACAGACGGTCGGCAGTCTGCAGGGCAGTCTCAAGGTCGTGAGTAGAAAGAAGAATCGTTTTGCGTTCCTCGTGGGCAAGACGTTGCAACAGCAACATCAAGTCGATCTTGCCAGGGAAGTCGAGGAAGGCGGTAGGCTCGTCGAGCAGAATCACCGGCGTCTGCTGCGCGAGCGACTTCGCGATCATCACCTTCTGCATCTCGCCGTCGCTGAGGCTGCACACGCGGCGCTCAGCCATCGGCGCAATGCCTACGCTCTCTATCGATTGGCGCACGATGAGACGGTCGTCGCTGGAGAGGCGCCCCAAAAAGCCGGTGTATGGCGCACGTCCGAGCGCAACAAGTTCCTCGACAGTCATGTTGCGAGCGTCGGGGCGCGAGGTGAGCACAATCGAAATAATGCGTGAGAGGCGGCTCGGGCGAAGCATAGTTATGTCGTCGGAACCGATGAACACGCTGCCGTCGAGCGCCGGCTGCAAGTGCGCAATGGTGCGCAGCAGCGTCGACTTGCCCGTGCCGTTGTGGCCTATGAGGCAAGTGAGCGATCCAGGGCATGCTGTGGCGTTGAGGTCGGAGGCTACGCAGCGCATATCCAGGGGGTGCAGTTGTCTCAACTGCACCCCCTGATTGGCTTCATTGCTTTGTTGGTGCACTTGAGACAAGTGCACCCCCTGATTGGCTTTATTGCTTTGCTGGTGCAGTTGAGACAAGTGCACCCCCTGATTGGCATTATTGCTTTGCTGGTGCACTTGAGACAAGTGCACCCCCTTTTTTGAATAGCCAACGGCGAGGTTGTGCAACACTATAGGGAGTTCTTTGTTCATCGGCGGTGATATGTGGCAATAATATTATGGTCGTACACCTCGTGGCGCACAAGGCGCACGTCGTCAGGCAGAGTGGGAGCCGCTGTGCCGCCGCTCACGCAGAACGGCGCTGTCTCCACGCGTATCTCGTCCCATGCGTCAGCCTCGATGAACGAGCGCAGCGTGCATGCTCCGCCCTCCACGATGAGCGACTGGCACTTCTCCTGATGCAGCCATTCGAGCAGTTGCGGAATGACAGGCTTCGAGAAGTCCAAGCCCTCGAACGCCGGACGGTTGCGGTCGATGACGATGCGGCGCGGCGACTTGCCCGCCCAGTGGCGCACATCGAGTTGTGGATGTTCGCGTTCGTCGGTGATGCGACCCACGAGAATGGCGTCGTTCTCGGCGCGCAGCTTGTGAACGAGCATCTTCGTGAACGGCGTGGATATGGCACATGCCTTGCCGTTGTCGTCGAGGAACGCGTTGGCGGTCTGCGCCCACTTCAGTATGATGTACGGGCGTTGCTTCTCGTTGAACGTGATGAAGCGGCGGTTCAGCTCGCGACACTCTTCTTCGAGCACACCCACCGTCACCTCTATGCCGGCGTTGCGCAACTTCTGTATGCCACGACCCTGCACGGCAGCGAACGGGTCGACGCAGCCCACGACGCAGCGGCGCACACCTTTCTTTATAATAAGGTCGGCGCAGGGCGGCGTCTTGCCATAGTGGGAGCATGGCTCCAGGCTGACGTATATCGTGGCGCCGGAGAGCAGCGCTTCGTCCTCGGGTCGCACCGAAGCGAAGGCGTTCACCTCAGCGTGTCCTTCGCCGCAGCGCACATGGTATCCCTCGCCGATGATGCGTCCGTCGGCTGCAACAATCACGGCGCCCACCATAGGGTTGGGCTTGGCGTTCTGGCGTCCGTTGGCAGCGAGCTGGAGGCAGCGGCGCATGTAAAGTTGATCCATAAATATTCTGAGAGTTGGTTTATTTGAGAATTGAGAATTGAGAGTTGAGAGTTATGATTACCTTTAAAGCTTTAAGAGGAAGCAATATATAGTGCATGAACTATAATGCATATCATAACTCTCAACTTTCAACTCTAAACTCTCAACTTACTACAGGTCAAACAATGTTTTTTCCTCTCCTGCGTACGCTTCGAAATAGGGCGGTTCGTCGCGCAGTTCGATGTCGTCGTAGATGAAGTCGAGCACAACGGTCTCCTTGCCGTCGGGCATCACGAGGCCCATCTTGCCGTCGCGTTGCGCGATGACAGGCAGCGAACGCAAGTCGTCGACATACACATACGGCGTGCGGAGGAAGTCGTAGTGAGCTGGCACGAGGATGTTGCCCTGATGGTCCTTGATGCCGAACTTGCCGTTCTCCTCGTACACCTCATGATACTGCTCGTACTTCTCGCGGATGCGGTTCAGATAGAACACCATCTTGCGCTTGTTGTTCACCAGTTCAACGAGGTAGGCGAACGTGTCAGAGTAGTTTGCCATGGCACGTGCGAGCACCACCTTGAAGTCGAGACCCGAAATCACCTTGCGGTTCAGGTCGATGTAGCGTGCTATCGCCTTCTCCTTCTCGGGCACGGTGAGCGTAGCCAGCTGCTCCTCAAACTTGAGCATGATAGCCTTTGAGCCTTTCATCGCCTTTATGTAGCGGTGAATCTGTCGTGCCATCTCGTCGCACACGAACTTGTCAATGCGCTCCAACTCGATACTGTCAACATAAGTATCTTCAAAGTTTTCTTGCGTTATCTTCTTTTCCATAGTAACTGTTATCTTAGTAATTTAGGTTGTACAAGTTATTCAGATTTGCATCTGTACCTCCAAAAGTACGATAATTTTACGAAATGTCAAAAGAATACGCCTAAAAAACATCGTTTTTTCTAAAATTAGTAGTAATTTTGTTGCGCTTCGAAAAAGCTTTAAACATCTATAATAGAAAAGATTATACATCCAGAGGAAATAACTATAAACATCTATAATATGAAGAAAATCACTACACTACTGCTCATGCTGTTGCTCATGGCGACGGCAGCAAACGCTAAGTTCGCCTACTGGGGCTATTGCGACAAGGACATCGTCGGCGCTTACGGCTCCTCAGCCTACGGCAAGGCAGCCATCTATATCCCTGCGGAGGTGGCTCAGCTGTACAAAGGCTGTCAGCTCACCGGCGTGCGTGTCGGCTTAGCTGCTCAGGCAAGCAAGCTGAGCGTGTTCGCCACAACCGACCTCAACGCTACGCCGTTCGCCACAAAGGTGAGCGACAAGGCGAACAAGGGCAACAACATCGTGAAGTTCGACGCACCATATACCATCACCGGCGAGGCGTTCTACATCGGCTACGAAGTGAGCGGACTGGACGCATGCATCGGCTATGTAGCCAACAAGACAGCCTACTCTAACTATACCGACTTCGGCAACGGATGGGTTGACAACGCAGCTAACGGAGCCAACGCACTCTCGCTCACAGCACGCATCGAGGCAGACAACCTGCCCGTTGACCTCAGCGTGATGGGCTTGCGCGACATCGCTACAAAGGAGAACGAGCCGTTCAACGTCTCGGCTAAGGTGGTGAACCTCTCGGCTACGAAGCTCTACAGCTACCGCATCGCCTACAGCGTGGACGGCGGCGAGGAGCAGTTCGTCGACTTCGACGAGACACTCGGCGACCGCAGCGAGAACGTGTTCAGCTTCACTCACCCCGGCATCAAGACCAAGGGCACACACAAGCTGAAGGTGCGCGTTGTAGCCGATGAAGACGTCAACCCAGCCAACGACGCTACAGAGTGCAACGTGATGATGACATCTGTCGCTATCACAAAGCGCGTGCTCATGGAGGAGGCTACCGGCATCTATTGCGGCAACTGTCCGCGCGGCATCGTCTCTATCGAGAAGTGCAAGGAGAAGTATCCCGACAACTTCATCGCTATCGCTAAGCACGGCTACACAGGCACACCAAAGGAACTGCTCTGCCCGTCGTACGAGTATGCTGACTGGGGCGTATATCCGCAGGCAGCAGTAGACCGTCGCGCTAAGTTCGACCCCGATGTCTCTACAACATTCATGTATGTTGAGGCTATTCTCAATAACTTCCCCACAATCGCAGGCATCGAGACTCAGGCTAACTACGTGGCAGGCGACTATACACGCATCAATGTGAACACTAATGTGCAGTTCGTAAAGGATATGACCAACTGCAGCTTCGGCATAGCATACGCCATCATCGAGGACGGCGTGACCGGCTACCAGCAGAACAACGGCTACGCAGGCGGCAAATACGGCGAGCTCGACGGATGGGAGAACAAGCCTTCGATGGCTACCGTAACGCTCAACCACGTGGCTCGTGCAGGCTTCGGCATCAACGGCGGCATCGAGAACAGCATCCCCGTGAACGACGTGTACAGCACTACTATCTACAATCACAACACCGTGCTCAGCGTTCCGTCGAACGTGAAGAACCGCGACAACATCAAGGTTGTAGCTTTCCTCATCAACCGTGGCGACCACGGCTACGTGGAGAATGCCGTAGAGGTGCCCGTGCTTGAGGCAGGCGAGACATCTATCGCCGACATCACCTCTACACCGGCGCCCGACCTCAGTCTGCGCAACGGCAGCATCGTGGCAGACGGCTTCAACGGCAAGCTGCAGGTGTACACCGTAGGCGGACAGCTCGTGAAGAACGCTTCGCTCGCTCGTGGCATGTACATCGTTCGCGGCACCAACGGCAAGCAGAACTTCGTGAAGAAGATTACATTCTAAAGAGAATACAATCAATTTAAATAATACAGAACCAATGAAGAAGATAACTTCACTCCTGCTTATGCTGCTGCTCGTTGTGACGGCGGCTAACGCAAAATACACATACTGGGGCTACGCCGGAAAGGCGGCAGCCGACCTTCCGTACGGCAGCATCGGCACTCGTCAGGGCAAGGCTGCCATATACATACCTGCAGAGGTGGCGCAGATGTACAAGGGTCTGAAGGTGACAGGCATGCGCTTCTCGCTCACCGACAAGGCTGAGACCGTGAAGGCGTTCGTGGCTGAAGACCTCAACGGCGCATACGCTACAGAGAAGATGGCAGATATGGGCAACAAGGGACTCAACTCGGTGCTTTTCGACGAGGCATACACCATAACCGGCGATCCGTTCTACATCGGCTACGAGTTTACGAGCGACATCAACGTCGTAGGTGTGACCGACGAATACTGCGAAGGCGGCAACCTCACCGACTTCGGTAGCGGATGGACCGACAATACCAAGCAGACTCCAGACAATGCGCCGGCACTGGCTTTGCAGATGCGCGTTGAAGGCACAGAGATACCGGTAGACGTGGCTATCTGCGGCGTGAAGAAGGTGATAACAGCCGTGGGCGATACCTATCAGATTAAGGGTAAGCTGCTTAACTTCGCCGCTGCAAAGATAACATCGCTCCGCTTCGGCTACACCATCGGCAACTCAGAAGAGCAGTTCGCCGACGTAGAGCAGACCGTAACGGCACGCGCCGAAGACGAGTTTGCCTTCACTTGCAACGCTCCTGACACAAAGGGCTGCGAGAATCTGAAGGTGCGCCTCGTGAAGGTGAACGGCGAGGAGGACACTTATGACGGCAACAACACATACGTTTCGACCATCGTCACAGCCAACGTGCAGGACGTAAAGCGTGTGTATATGGAGGAGTACACAGGCGTCAAGTGCCCGTGGTGCGTGCGTGGTATTGAGGAGATCTCGCAGAACCACACAAAGTTCCCAGGACAGTTTGTGGCTATTGCAAAGCATTGCTACAGCGGCACACCTACCGAGTTGGAGTGTCCGTCATACACATACGGTATAACTGGAGGTTTCCCCAAAGGCACTTACGACCGTCGCCGTACAAACAGTCTTGACATTACCGATAAAAATGAACTCTACGTGAAGGCGTTCATCAACAGCGGCTCGGTGCTCGGCATCGACGCTATCGCCAACTTCACCGACGACAACCACTCGAAGGTGAGTGCAACGGCAGTCATGAAGTTCAACCGCGAACAGACCAACGCCAACTACGGCTTGGCTTTCGCCGTGATAGAGAACGACGTGACGGGCTACAAGCAGAGAAACGCCTATGCCGGTTCTGTGAAGTCGTACTACGGTTGGGAGAAAAAGGGAAAAGAGGTAGAACTTGACCTTCAGCACGTGGCTCGCTTGGGCTACGAGGTGAACGAGGGCATCAGCGACGTCTTCCCGAAGCAGATAAACAGCGGCGACGCATTCAGCCACACCGTGGAGCTGAATCTGCCTAAAAACATTCAGAACTACAAGAACCTGAAGCTCATCGCCTTCGTCATCGACCGCAACTCGAAGTACGTTGAGAACGTGGTTGAGGTGCCTATCAAGGAGATGCAGCCCACAGAGACTGCCATCCGCGACATCAACAACGTGGAGATGCCAGCCATCACCTTCCTCAACGGCTACATCGACGCGCCGAACTTCGACGGCAAGATCAGTGTCTACACCGTCGATGGCAAGGCTGTAGCCAACACCAACCTCAAGTCGGGCATGTACATCGTGCGCCTGACAAAGGGCAAGCAGACATTCGTGAAGAAGATTGTGCTCTAAGCACGCTTCATACATATAAGAAGAGCCAGGACTCGTTCGAGTTCTGGCTCTTTTCTTTACATCCTATAATCCACAAAAAAACTAAAAAACTTTTGTACATTATTATATTTACCGTAACTTTGCATAAATTGGATAAATGACGGAAAACAAGTAGGATAATTAACGTAATACATATAAAAACAACGTAATACATACAAAAAAACTATGCAAGAAACAAGACAAAACCGTATAGCACGCCTCCTGCAGAAGGAGCTTAGCCTTATTTTCCAGAGTCAGACACGCGCCATGCACGGCGTAATGGTGAGCGTTACACGCTGCCGTGTGTCGCCCGACCTCAGCATCTGCACCGCCTATCTCAGCATCTTCCCGTCGGAGAAGTCGGACGAGCTGCTGAAGAACGTGGCTGCCAACGAGAAGTCTATCCGCTACGAGCTTGGCACACGCGTGCGCAACCAGCTGCGCATCATCCCCGAGCTGCGTTTCTTCGTTGATGATTCGCTCGACTACATCGAACGTATTGACGAACTGTTGAAAAAATAAGGTTGGTGTGGTGAGATGTTGAGGTGGTGAGATGATGTGGTGGTGAGATGTTGATGTGGTGATGTGGTGAGATTTGTCATTTAGCTATAAACTAATGTCAACATCTCAACATCTCAACATCTCAACATAACACCATCTCAACCCCTCAACACTTCACCATAACAACACATAAAATCATGAAGAGAAACTTTTCATTCTACGTAGCGCGCCGCTACATGTTCTCGAAGAAGAGCGTGGGCGCCATCAACGTCATCAGTTTCATATCCGTTACGGGCGTGGCGGTGGCTACGATGGCGCTGGTGATAGTGCTGAGCGTGTTCAACGGCTTCCACGACCTCGTGGCGTCGCTCTTCACCAACTTCGACCCGCAGATAGAAGTGGTGCCGGCGAAGGGAAAGACCGTCAACGCCGACGCGCCGGAGCTCGACAAGATACGCCATCTCGACTTCGTAGACGTGGCTACCGACGTGGTGGAGGACCAGGCGATTGCCGTCTACGGCGACCGCCAGCGCATGGTGACGGTGATGGGCGTCGACGAGAACTTCGACCAGCTCACGCGCATCGGCGACATACTCTACGGCGACGGCGAGTTCACGCTGCGCGTTGCCAACCTCTACTTCGGCGTGCCGGGCATACGTCTGGCGCAGGACATGGGACTTGGCGCTCGCTGGGCCGACTATCTTAAGATTTATGCGCCCGTGCGTCAGGGACAGCTCACCGACCTCGACACGCCGACAGACGGCTTCGTGGTCGACTCGCTGCTTTCGCCGGGCGTTGTGTTCGCGGTGAACCAGAACAAGTACGACCGCGACCGCATCATTACGTCCATCTACTTCGCCCGACAGCTCTTCGATCAGGACGGAATGCTCTCCTCGCTGCAGCTGCGCCTGAAGCCGGGCACCGACCTCGCTGAGGCGAAGCAGGAGATAAAGGCAGCGGCAGGCGAGAAGTTCCGCGTGCTCGACCGCTTCGAGCAGCAGGAAGACACGTTCCGCATCATGCAGATAGAGAAGGTGCTGGCGTACGTGTTCCTCACGTTCATACTCATCGTGGCGTGCTTCAACATCATCTCCTCGCTCTCGATGCTCATCATCGACAAGAAGGACGACATCAACACGTTGCACAACCTCGGAGCCAACGACCGCCAGATAGTGAGCATCTTCCTCTACGAGGGTCGCATCATATCGGCTGTGGGCGCGCTGATAGGCATCGGTCTCGGACTGGCGCTCTGCGGACTGCAGCAGGCGTTCGGCTTCGTGAAGATGGGCGACAGCTCGGGCACGTTCATCGTCAACGCCTACCCCGTGAGCGTTCACTACGTGGATGTGCTCGTAGTGTTCATCACCGTCATACTGATAGGATGGGCGGCGTCGTGGATTCCGGCGCGCCGCCTGCGCCGTCAGATAATGGGCAGAAAAGCAACAACAATATAAACAAATCTAAAGAAAACAATGAACAAGAAACATTGCTTGACAGCAGCTCTTGCTGTCCTGCTCGCCGCTCCGACGGCAGTAGCAACGCAAACCGCCAACGCACAGACTGTGCAGCCTGCGGCAAAGGCGAACGCCGAACAGGCAATCATCCTCAACGAGGACTTCTCGAAGATGACTTCGGGTTCGGAAAACAACCCCGACCTCTCTTTCAACATCAACACATGCACGGGCATGCCGTCTAACGACATCTTCTACTCGTGCGTGAATCCCGACTATACGCAGACACCGGGATGGGGTTCGTACATGGTATACCCAGCCGGTGGCATGATCTTCTTCAACAACACACGCGCTGACGACTACTATGCTGCGCACTTCAACACTCCCGTTTTCGACGCATCTGCCGACAACGGCATCTACTTCGTGTCGTTCCGCGCGCGTCTCGCCAACAACACGCCGGGTTATGTAGGCTTGGGCTACACCACACAGGACGTTACCGACCCGAAGAACCCTGTCTATACGGAGTTCGGCAACGTGGAGGGCATGACTAACGAGTGGAAGGAGTTCACGCTGCGCTTCGAGCAGGGCAAGAAAGCCACACGCGTCATCCTCCGCGAGGAGAACGGCGTGAAGGTGCTTATGGACGACTTCAAGGTCTACTACGAGAAGACAGCCGTTGGCTCGCCTAACGTGCTGCGCCACCTCTTCTACACAGGTACAAGTTTCCGCCCACGCTGGAACAAGGTTGAAGGCGCAACAAAGTATTATGTCAATGTGTATAAATCGGACGAAGAGGGTAATATTGGTGAGCAGGTTGTTACCGACCTCGAGACCACCGACACCATCTGCACCGTGCGCGGCATCGTGCCGGGCGTTATCTACCGCTACAACGTGACGGCTTCTGACGGCAAGAGCAAGTCGCAGCCCTCGCGCTACGTGGTGCTCAACGAGCTGCAGTCGCCTACGCCGAACGACGTGGAGATTGACGCCAACGGTAGCTACACCGCTACATGGGATGAGATTCCAAACGCACTCTTCTATAATTATTATGTGTACGAGGACCGCATCGCTGAGAACGACGGCGAGTTCACACTCCTCGACGAGGACTTCAGCAGCGTAACCGACGCCAACGGCTCTAAGATGGACTGGACTCCGGGCAACGAACCTAAGGATCTTCTGTCTCAAGCTAAGGGCTATCCTAAGGGTACAAACATGAATGGCTGCTTTGCTACCTATTGGGCACCGTTCACAGGAGGATATGTAATGGTCGACGGATGGAACTACTTCTATGACGTTGTAAAAAATGTTCAGGATGCTGAGACTGGTGAGGACCTGAAACGCTACGCAAAGTTTGAGACTCCCGTACTCAACATCTCTGCCGACAGCAGCGTGAAGCTGAATGTCTCGCTCTGGGGCGACTACGCTTCTGACGACCTCGACAAGGAGCACAACTATCCGGAGTATCAGGTGAACGCCATCGCTGCCATCGTTGCGTTCAACCCCGAAACGGGTCTGTACGAGGAGGTGGAGCGTAAGCATTTCGACCTCGACAAGAAGACTTGGAAGAACGTAGAGTGCGAGTTCAGCAAGGGTTACGAGGACGCGAAGATTGTTATCTACGCAACCGACGGACCGAGCGTGCTTTACATCGACAACCTCAAGGTGACACAGCAGCTGAAGAAGGGTGATGCCTTCGCTACTTGCATCGAGTGTCAGCCTGGTTTGGTGGATGCTAAGGCAAGTGTCACATTGCCAGCCGACTATGCTAAGAAGAACATCTATCAGCGTGTAGTGGCAGTGAACAACCACAAGTCGCTCTTCCTCAACCTCGAGTACAACTGGTACAGCGGTCCGTCTGAGCTGCAGCTCATCCACGAGGCTACATCCACAGCCATCAACGACGCCACAGCCGACGCTGCTGCCGTAGAGGTGGCTCGCTACGCAGTGGACGGCACTCAGCTTGCTGCTCCGCAGAAGGGTATGAACATCGTTCGCATGTCTGACGGCACAACACGCAAGGTTGTCGTTAAGTAATATATAGCGGCTATCCGCTTTACGATAGCTTTCGTATCAAGCAGAAATCCGTTTAATCCGATTTTACGATAATACAGAAATCCGTTTAATCCGTTTAATCCGTTGTAATTCTACACACTTGTCTGTGTTTTATTTTTTACAACGGATTGAACGGTTTTTTTTAGGGGGTGCACTTGTCTCAAGTGCACCAACCGAGCAAGAAACAGATTCCTGTTGCTTGAGATATTTAACAACGGGTTTATCGGATTAAACGGATTTTTTTTAGGGGGTGCACTTGTCTCCGCTCGGCTTTGCCGCTTGCCAGAGCAAGAAGTGCACCAACCGAGCAAGAGAACGGATTAGATGAATGTCTGCTGTATTAAATTAACAACGGATTTATCGGATTAAACGGATTCGTTGGCTGCGTAAAAATCCGCTTAATCCGTGGTTAAATTCTGCGCACACTAACATCCGTGCAGATCCGAAATCTGTGGGAGAATATCGATTTTGCTCGGTTGGTGCACTTGAGACAAGTGCACCCC
>PPYE01432475.1_pt1 | contig 76921 bp, 68 predicted proteins | sample 1559881 | NCBI WGS metagenome assembly PPYE01 (sample SAMN08240022, study PRJNA423297) | Human gut metagenome, whole genome shotgun sequencing project. | reverse complement strand
CTTTGTCAAGAACTTTTTTTAAAAGTTTTCAGCCGGCGGTTCCTTTACCGCCCTGTCTCGCGACAGCTATGATAGAATAGCATATCATCCCCTCTATGTCAAGTTATTTTTTAAATTTTTTATTTTTCGTGAACGTTTTAAAAATTTACACAACATCTATCAATTCTATACCTTTATCAATATCAAAAGATTTCCGCTTCACACTGTCCTGTTTCGGGGCGGTTCGGACGACAATGGACTTTGTCCTGTCCGGCGTAAGGTAGGAAGCCCCCTCAACTCCCCTTGACAACCACACCCTCCCACAGCAGCAGAGAGGAAAACTTGCCAAAGCTGATGTATAGTGGTCGCTTTTTATCTCTTCCCGCCGCTGGTTTTTCTCATAGCGGAGATTTGCCCGCATACAGGCAACAGCAAAATCCCCGTCGCCGCAGTTCAGCGTGGACAGCCGGCAGTCCTCGCGGGGGGATAAGCCTGCCGGTTTCATCAAGGACGGGTTTCATGGCAAACTCGTCACCTACTTTCTGTAAGACTTCATACTTGAGGGCGGCAAGATTGGCTATGGGGGCGCTTATGCGCCGTTCATCTTGACTGTTGACTGGCTTGGCGGGCTTTGCTATTTACCTGTTACGTTATCAACTATCAATTTTTAAAAGAATTACAAGTTTTCATCTGGAGATTGACCGTCATGTGCCAGCCATTTGCATTCAGTGAGTTCCATATTAGTAAATGTTGCCACGAAAGAAGAATTTTCCGGACTACAGGCGTAGATACCAAAAGAAATTTCTTCCTTTCCTTCTAACAGATGGCAAATCCGAATCTGGCGGTAGGTACCACCATCTTCCGAGCATTCGATGCGGAAATCATCTTCTCGACGGCTCAACCGATACCACATAGATTTTATATTGGCATCAATTTCTGTGGTAGCCCAATCAGAATAACCGTGATTGGTTACCACGCTTCCAAGGTGCTGGAATTTGTCATTTTCGTATTCAACAGAGCCTTTGATCCAGTTTTCGCTGTCAAGGTAAACAACAATACCGCACTGGTCAAACCGATGCTGACTGGCAAATTCTGTTTTAACAACAAAAGAAAAAAACGGCTCACTGGTTTTCATCTGAAGCACAGGCGCATTGTCATTGCGGAAATGGTAATAAGTTCTTTGCCACAAATCTGTATGCGGCTTTGTTGTAATTTCGATTTTCTCTGGAGAAATCCGGCAGTTTTCCGGCTCTCTTGTCCATTGTAACTTTGTAACATCGAATTTGCTTTTCATTTTATATCCCTCCATTATTTTCTCCTTTTAAGCCAGTGCCTGTCATAAGTTTTCTTTTCGTGATGATAAAGCGGGCGGCAGCACTTCTCTCGCTGTCGCCCACGTATTTATACATCAGCAAAAGCAGGCGAAAAACTGTCGACGATACCGCATAGCAACATACATTTACCGTTGACCGGTTCGGTTAGCTTTGCTACTTGTATTTTACAATTCAATTACCCTCGGTTCGGCGGTAAATGAATAAATGGTAGCTGTGCCATGCTCAAAGCAGAACACCGTCATCAAATTATCGTCAACAGTGTACATACTGCTCAGAACTGCTTTGTTGTCATCCATCATGGCCACTCGTGCTTCCCGGCGCATATCCTCTTTGACTTCGCCTTCCACGCGAATCCATGTGCCCTTGTGCATACCACAGATTTCCACTTTGCCATTGGACTTCATCTGCTGGTACACTTTCTTTTGGTTGTTAGTAACGATGTACAGTTTCCCCTCAAATTCGCAGACAGCACCAAAGGGGCGTACATGGGGCTGACCGTTCTCATCGGTAGCGAGGTAGAAGGTACCACAAGACTTCAGATATTCTGTTACTTCTTTCATAATGGAAACTCCTTTCAAAGTTCGGATTGTATTTTTTCTTGTTTACGAGTATAATTATATTCCGTAAGATTAAAATGACAAGTACGATATTTATTGATACTGGTATCAGAAAGGAACGTATCCATGGAGAAAAAGAACTTATTCGGGAAATGTCCCTATGTAACAGCCCAAAAAGTTTTAACCGGCAAATGGTCGATGTATATTATGTATCTGCTATCCGAAGGGCCAGTACGATTCAATGAATTACAACGACGGATGCCAGAAAAAATGACACATACTACATTGTCAAGGCAATTAAAGGCACTTGAAGATGAAGGGCTGATTATCCGAACAGAGTATCAGCAGATTCCACCGAAAGTAGAATATTGCCTAAGCGAAATCGGAGAAAAATTTAAGACCGTCCTATCTGTGCTTGAAGTATGGGGGAACGATTATATTCAGTACCTAAATAAAAAGCAAAGCTAAGATACTCTGAAGAAAAGTAACTTGGACTTTTGCTATACGCTACGGAATAGGCGGTCACTGTCTGTCAAATTCTTGTGTGTTACTTTATGGCACATGAGCATTATTTCCCGGCTGCTATTGATTTTTTAAATAAATTTTATTCTGCTTTTACTGTCAGTTCCTTTTCTCCCAGAACTTTAAACTGTACGTTCTCATCTCTTCCTTCTGTATGCACTTTGATCACATTTCCTTCCCTCACTGCGTGCACCTTCAGCACCGTATTCCCCTGCAGATCTGTCACTTCTGCTTCTGCCTCTTTTCCATCCTCAAAACAGGAAAGATACAGTGTCACGCCATCAGCATAATCATAATCCGGCCTGGAATCATTCTGTCCCACCGCCAGGATCGTGTTTGGTCTGACCAAAAGCGGCATGGAGAAATAATCAAAGGTATCCTTGTGCCATTTCCCGCCTTCCACAGCCTTTCCGGTCAGCAGGTTGTACCAGGTTCCTTCCGGCACATAGTAGTCCACTTCCCCGGACTCCTTGAATACAGGCGCTGCCAGCAGGCTGTCTCCCAGCATATACTGTCTGTCCAGGGTCTCGCACGCCTTATCTTCCGGGAACTCTACGAACATAGGGCGCATCATGGGCGTCCCTTTTTCATGGGAGAGCACTGCCTGCCGGTAAAGATAGGGCATCAGGCTGCATTTTAATTTCACAAATTTCCGCAGCACGTCGCACGCCTCTTCGTCAAACAGCCACGGCACGCGGTAAGAACTGGAGCCATGCAGGCGGCTGTGGGAGCTTAACAGCCCAAACTGGCACCATCTTTTATAAATATCCGCGGGGGCTGTGTTCTCAAATCCGCTGATGTCATGACTCCAGAACCCGAACCCTGCACAGGCAAGGGAAAGCCCGCTCCTCAGGGTCTCTGCCATGGACGGGTAGCTGGCAGAACAGTCGCCTCCCCAGTGCGCCGGGAATTTCTGTCCGCCTACGGTTGCGGAACGGGCGAAAAGCACTGCCTCCCCTTCTCCCCTCTCCCTTTCCAGGAGTTCAAAAACAGCTTTATTGTATAAATAAGTATAATAATTGTGCATCTTTACCGGGTCAGAGCCGTCATGATAAGCGATGTCTTTTACCGGGATCCTTTCCCCAAAATCTGTCTTGAAACAGTCCACGCCCATGTCCAGCAGGGTCTTCAGTTTTCCCTGGTACCACTCCACTGCCGCCGGGTTCGTAAAGTCCACCAGGCCCATGCCTGCCTGCCACATATCCGTCTGCCATATATCGCCGTTTGCTTTTTTCAGAAGATAGCCATGTTCCATTCCTTCGTGGAACAGCGGAGATTTCTGTCCGATATAAGGATTGATCCATACACAGATTTTCAGCCCCCTGTCATGGTATCTCTTCAGCATACCTTCCGGGTCTGGAAATGTCCTGGGATCCCAGGTGAAGTTGCACCATTCATAAGCTTCCATCCAGTAGCAGTCAAAGTGGAAGACATGGAGGGGGATATCCCGGTCCGCCATCCCCTGGATGAAGCTGCTGGTGGTCGCTTCGTCATAGTTGGTGGTGAAAGAGGTAGTCAGCCACAGACCAAAGGACCATGCCGGAGGGAGCGCCGGCTTCCCGGTAAGCTCCGTATATTTCTCAATGGTTCCTTTGGGCGTTTTTCCATTGATCACATAGTAATCCAGGCGTTCCCCTTCCACGGAAAACTGGATCCTCTCTACCTTTTCGCTGGCAATTTCATAGGAAGCGTCCCCTTCATTGTCCAGAAGGACGCCGTAGCCCTTGTTGGTAATATAGAAAGGGACGTTCTTGTAAGCGATCTCACTTGCCGTCCCGCCGTCTTCATTCCACATCTCCACAGTCTGCCCGTTTTTCACAAAGGGTGTGAACCGCTCTCCCAGACCGTATATATACTCGTCCACATCGATGGCAAGGGCCTCCACTGTGTAGCGTCTTCCAGTTTCATTGTTGGCAATATTCGCCATATTCCGAAATCCTGTATTGGTCAGCTCTCTTTCCCCGTCCAGGAAACGAATTCCCCAGGAATTTGGACGCTTGTCTACAACTGCTTTTGTATTTCCGGACTGATAGGTGATAAAATCATCATCTTCCTCTATTGTTACATGAGGCTCTGTATTTCTCACTTCAGCAAAAGGCCCTTTGTATGCAGTTCCTTCAAAATGGGAAATGGATACTTTAATCACATCTTCCATAGGGCTGGAAAGCCGAATCGTCAGCATTCCCAGGTTTAAGCAGTCTCCCCGGCTGGAAATATGTTTTCCCGGCGCATAAACCGTCAGTTCACTTCCGTTTTTTCTGCTGTCTGCGTATTCCACTGCATAGAGGGGTGTCATTTCTTTTTTCACGCACCAGTATCCGTCTGTAAATTTCATGTCATACCTCTCCTTTTACAATGTTTCTCCATTGTTCCGAATCAGGTCTCTGTACCAGTATCCGGAGTCTTTTATAATTCTTTTCTGGGTATTATAATCTACAAATACCAGCCCAAATCTCTCTGCATATCCGCTGTGCCATTCAAAGTTGTCCATCAGGGACCACTGGAAATATCCCCGAATATCTGTACCGCTTTCCGCACACTTCTTCAGTTCCCGCAGATAACGGGTCAGGAAATCAATCCTATTGGGATCGTGTACCTGTCCGTCTACCGAAACCACATCATGGCAGGATAGACCGTTTTCTGTAATATAAATAGGCTTCTTATACCGCTCATATAAAAATTTTGGTCCCCAGCAGAGGCACTCCGGCGTCACCGGCCAGTCAAGGGCTGTCTTGGGGAATCCCTCATACCGTTTTACCACTTCCGGCTGTCCGTTTTTTCCCATGCGGACCCTGTGTCCATTGTAAATATTTTGTCCATAGAAGTCTATTGGCTGAGAAATTAATTTCAGATCTTCTTTTGTGATCCTCGGCAGATAATTTCTGTATTTTCGCAGCCCCTCCTCCGGGTATTCCCCGAAAAGAACCGGATCACTCCACCAGGTTACATTCCAGGTCCAGCGGCTTAAAGGCTGATCCAGACTGAATAAATGCTGTCTCGCTGCCTCGATATCCTCCGGCTTGTCACTGTCCGGATAGCTCATGGTTCCTGTGGGCGCATAGCCTACCTGGATATCCTGTTTCGCGTGTTCCCGGAGCATTTTTACTGCCATGCCATGGGCTTTTAAGGCATTATGGGACATCTGAAAAGTATCCCGCACCGGCGCATGGACACCGGGAGCGTGAACCCCGTCCAGAAAACTAAGTCCTACAAAACACTGTGGTTCATTTAAAGTAAAGAAATACTTTACCCGGTCAGAAAACCGTTCCGCCACCAGCTTTGCATATTCCCCGAACCAGTTTACAATCTCCTCATTCATCCAGCCGCCCTTTTTGTAGAGTTCATAGGGCAGTTCCCAGTGATACAAAGTGATAAATGGTTCTACCCCTGCTTCTAACAAAGCGTCGATCAGATCATTATAAAATTTCACCCCTGCTTCATTTACTTTTCCATACCCATCAGGAAGGACTCTCGCCCAATTAATAGAGAAACGATAGGCTTTCAGCCCCAGCTTTTTCATAATCTCTACGTCTTCCCGAAATCTGTGGTAATGGTCACAGGCAACATCACCGGTATGCCCTTCGAAAATTCTTCCTTCTTCCTGGCAGAACACATCCCATATGTTCAGCCCTTTTCCGTCCTCATATGCTCCTCCTTCGATCTGATAAGACGAAGTGGCAGCTCCCCACTGAAAATCTTTACAAAATCCCATTTCATTTCCTCCGAATCCTATAAATTTCCTGCTGGCACTTATGCCTTCTGTTTCAGACGGATGTTCTTCACAGATCTCACAAAAGCCGTCCGGCACAATAAATCTTTTCTTCTTCACTATAGCATGAGAATGCCTGTATTTCCAGAAAAAAGGAGCGTTTCCATATTTTTTTGAGTATTTATTCTATTTTTTGAAAAGCTCTCAATTCTTTTCGGAAGCGAAGGACTGTTTTTTCAGCAAAACATATAAATTAAAACTTTTATTTGTATCTTTTTGATCAACATTGTATAATTATTATCAAACAGAAGGTGCTGTTTTACAAAAAATGTATAAATATTTTTCATAAAAAAAACATTTTTTAATCACAGAGTGCCTGTTCCGTTTTAGAACAACCCGGCAGGTTCCTGATACAATGGCTCACCCACTAAGACAGCGTAGAACGTATCTGCCGCAGAAACTATAAATCAATTTTTTATTCTACATTCTGGAGGAAACTATGCAAAAACAAACTCTTAATGAAAACTGGCTTTTACACGCAAACAACACTGAAAAAACTTTTCCTGCTTCTATTCCTGCCAGTGTCTGCACTGTTCTGGCAGAAAACAACGAAATTCCGGAACCTTACTGGAAAGACAATGAAGTTCTTGTAAAAGAAATTATGGATGAAGATTATACTTTTACCTGTACCTTCACCCCTTCTGCAGATATTCTGAAACAGGACACAGTCATTCTCCGCTTTGACGGAATAGACACGCTGGGAGATATTTATTTAAATGACGTTTATCTGGGAAAAACAGTAAATATGCACCGTACCTGGGAATTTGACGTTACCTCTGTTTTAAAAGATGGAAACAATCTTCTCAGAGTACTGCTTCACTCTCCCTTCAAAGCAGCAGACGAAGCCTTTGCCAAATGTCCCACCAAAGGTTCTTCCGATGCATGGGAGGGATTCTGCCATATCCGAAAGGCCCACTATATGTACGGCTGGGACTGGGGCGCACACCTGCCGGATGCGGGAATCTTCCGCGATGTCACTCTGCTTGGAATCTCCAAGGCCCGTATTGATTCTGTATACATCACTCAGAAGCATGAAGAGGACAAAGTCACCTTATCCTTTCACCCGGCTTTTCTTCCTGCTCCCTGCATAGGGGACGGGATCTCCCTGGAGGAATTAAACGCCGGACCAGATACGGGTTTCTCTTATAGTGTCACAGTAACAGACCCGGACGGCATTTCTTCTGAATTTAAAAATAATCCTTTACAGGCAGAGATTTTCTGTCCCAAGCTTTGGTTCCCGAACGGACTGGGCGGACAGCCTCTGTATACTGTTTGTCTCAGGCTTTACAGAGACGGTGAACTTCTGGACAGCTGGGAGCGCAGGATCGGGCTTCGCACCATGACCATGTGCACAGAAAAAGATCAATGGGGCAATTGTTTTGCCCATGTGGTAAACGGCATAAAATTCTTTGCCATGGGCGCCGACTATATCCCTGAGGAGCACCTTCTGGGAAGAATCAGCTCCGCAAAAAGACGCAGACTGTTAGAAGACGCAAAACTGGCTAATTTCAACAGCATCCGCGTCTGGGGCGGCGGCTACTATCCTGACGATGAGTTTTATGATTTATGTGACGAACTGGGACTGGTGGTCTGGGAAGACTTCATGTTTGCCTGCTCAGTCTACGAGCTGACCCCGGAATTCGAAGCAAACATCACCCAGGAATTTATTGATAATATCAAAAGGATCCGGCACCATGCCAGCCTGGGACTGTGGTGCGGAAACAATGAAATGGAAGAATTTATAAAAGTGGGACAATGGGTATCCAAGCCCTCTGAAGTCCGGGATTATCTCTTTATTTATGAGCGTATCATCCCTCATGTCCTGAAGAAATACGATCCAGTGACCTTTTACTGGCCTTCCAGCCCCTGCTCAGGCGGCTCCTTCGATGAGCCTCAGGACCCCAACAGAGGGGATGTGCATTTCTGGGAGGTGTGGCACGGAGACAAGCCATTTACTGAATATCACAAATATTTCTTCCGTTACCTGTCCGAATTCGGTTTCCAGGCATTCCCATCTGTGAAAACAGTTCAGGAAGGTATCAGCGACGATCCCCAGGACTGGAATATTTTCTCCTACGTAATGGAGAAGCACCAGAGGAATGACGCGGCAAACGGCAAGATTATGAGCTATCTCCAGCAGACTTATAAATATCCTTACGACTTTTCTTCCATGGTCTACGCTTCTCAGCTTCTTCAGGCTGACGGGATCCGTTACGGCGTAGAACATTTCCGAAGAAACAGAGGCAGATGCATGGGCGCTATTTACTGGCAGTTAAATGACTGCTGGCCTGTAACCTCCTGGTCCTCCATCGATTACTATGGACGGTGGAAAGCCCTGCACTACTATGCAAAAAGGTTCTTTGCCCCTGTGATGATCTCCTGTGAAGAAAAAGGCTGGATGTCTGCCAACGCCAACATGAACCGTCAGCACTTTGAATTTGAAAAATCCATCCACTTAAATGTGACCAACGAAACACGGGAAGAAAAGCACCTGACAGTACACTGGGCACTGAGAAATGCCGATGCATCCATTGTACGGGAAGAATCCAGGGACATCACCGTTGCTGCACTGTCCTCCTGCTGGTTTGACAAAGTGGATCTGGCGGAAGCGGATTTATTTGAACAGTATGTCAGCTATGAGGCACTGGAAAACGGCACAGTGATCTCATCAGGCACTGTCATCTTCTCCTATCCGAAATACTTCCACTACCAGAATCCTAACCTTCAGGTAACGGTGGAGAGAGATGAGCTGGTGGTAACAGCGGACGCTTATGCAAAGAGCGTGGAAATCCTCAACGAAAACGAAGATCTTGTCCTGGATGACAACTACTTTGATATGAATGCCGGAAGCCGCCGGGTGAAGATCCTCAGAGGCGAGGCTGTCGGGCTCAAAGTCCGGAGTGTCTACAATATCGGCAGAATTTAACAGCAAAAAGCCAGTGCGCAATTTTCTCACGCACTGGCTTTTTCTTTTAGTCACCCATGAAAGCTTTCATAATAACTGTGCAGCATCTCGCCGGAAGTATATGCTCTTTTCAAAAATCCGTCTGTATCATCCTCATAGCAATTTACTTCCAGCAGCAAAGGCAGCTGATATGCTGAAGCAGATAATGCTTCCATAACTTCCTTCCAGTTGATCTCACCCTCACCCGGAAGGAGATGAAAATCTGCCGCTCCATTATTATCATGTAAATGTACCGCATAAATCCTGCTGCCATATTGTCTTATTATCTCCGGAAGTTTCTCCCGCCAGGTCATATATCCATGCCCTGTATCCAGGCAGAGTCCCATATATTCCGGGGGATATTCCTTCAGAATCCAGTCCCACTGGCCTAAGATGTATTCTTCCGGCATATCGAAGAGATTTTCAATACAAATTTTTATACCCTTTTCCATGCAATAAGGCTGCAGTTCATCAAACGAACGTTTCACCTGCCTGTAAAAACTTTCTTTCAGTTCAGGCTTTCTTTGAATGCTCATATGCGGCGGATACAAATGCAGGACAATTTCCTCCGCCCCAAGACATTTTGCCAGGTCAATGCGGTTTTTTACCAGTTCCACTCCTGCCTTTCTGTTATATTCCCAGTCAGAAGTATAGTCCCTCCTGTAATGTCCGCACTGAAGATTTACATTTCTCCCGGAACCCTTTGAAGCGTGAAGGGCTTTTGCCTTCAATCCGTATTGATCCATCCATTCTCTGATCTGTGTCATTTCATACTGGGAATAGATGTAATCGCCGTCCCATTCATGACACCAGTGAATATGTGTAAATCCGGCATCTGAAATCTTTTTTAACACCTTTTCTATCTCTTCCAGCCTGCCGCTTTCTCCGGCAAAGTCTGTTGATATTGCTGCTTCTGTTTTCATTGAAATCCTTCTCCTCTCCCCTGCAGGCATAATTCATCTTTCTCTTTCAAAGCAAAAACCCCGGCACTTTCGCACCGGGGATTTTCTTATTCATCTATTACTGAGCTAATTTCATCGGGTTAACCTTTACACTTGGTCCTGATAGCTCCCATAAGCGTCTGGAAGTTGTCCGCTAACTGCTCCTCTGTGAAAGAAGCTTTTCCGATTGGCACGTGAATGATATTTGTTTTATCAAGACGATATTCAATCTTACCAGCTTTGATATCCTGAACAGCTTTTGTAACGTCCATGGTTACTGTACCTGCTTTCGGGTTTGGCATTAAGCCTTTCGGTCCAAGTACACGGCCTAAACGTCCTACAACACCCATCATATCCGGAGTTGCAACAACTACGTCAAAGTCTAACCATCCTTCGTTCTGGATCTTCGGAATTAATTCCTCAGCTCCTACATAGTCTGCACCTGCAGCCTGTGCTTCGTCAGCTTTTGCATTCTTAGCAAAAACTAAAACACGAACAGTTTTACCTGTTCCGTGAGGCAGTACAACTGCACCACGAATCTGCTGCTCTGCGTGACGTCCGTCACAGCCTGTTCTGATGTGAGCTTCGATTGTTTCGTCAAATTTTGCTACGGCTGTTTTCTTTACTAAAGAAATTGCCTCTGCTGGATCATATAAATTTCCACGTTCAACTGCTTTTGCAGCCTCTGCGTATTTTTTTCCGCGTTTCATATTATAAATAACCTCCTAGTGGTAATTGCGGGATTGTCCCTCCCACGTTTGTTTGTTTCATGGTTTTCGCTTACTCTTCTACAGTAATACCCATACTTCTTGCAGTACCAGCGATCATGCTCATAGCTGCTTCTAAGGATGATGCATTTAAGTCCGGCATCTTCATTTCTGCGATTTCCTGGATCTTAGCCTTGGAAATTGTAGCTACTTTGTTTTTGTTTGGAACGCCTGAACCAGATTTGATGTTGCAAGCTTTCTTTAATAAAACTGCAGCCGGCGGAGTCTTTGTGATGAAGCTGAAGCTTCTGTCCGCATAAACTGTGATAACAACAGGGATGATCAGGTCTCCCTTATCTGCTGTTCTTGCATTGAATTCTTTTGTAAACTGAACAATGTTTACACCGTGCTGACCTAAAGCAGGACCAACTGGCGGAGCTGGTGTAGCCTTTCCAGCAGGGATCTGTAATTTAATATAACCTGTTACTTTCTTTGCCATTTTCGGCACCTCCTATAATGTGGTAATTGCGGGATTGTCCCTCCCACGAACCGTGTGACATTACGGCCCTTTCTACTGTTACCTGATTTTGTCTTATGAAAGACTCTTTACTTCTGCGAAACTTATTTCTACCGGCGTTTCGCGGCCAAACAGCTCAACATTAATTGTTACAATCTGTTTTGCTTCGTTGATGCTCTGAACAACGCCCACAGTATCTTTCCAGACACCGCCTGTGACAACAACACTGTCGCCTTCTTCAAAGTCAACCTCTGCATTCCTTACATTAGAAATGCCCAGAGCTTCAATTTCCGCTTCCGTAAGGGGAACCGGCTTGGAACCCGGACCAACGAATCCTGTAACACCTCTGGTATTTCTTACAACATACCAGGTGTCATCATTCATCACCATATGGATCAGGACGTATCCAGGGAACATTTTTCTCTGTGTCTGTTTCTTCTCGCCGTTTTTCAGTTCCACCACGTCTTCCATAGGCACACGGACTTCTAAAATCTGGTCTTCCAGGTGTCTGTTTTCGATTGTCTTATCAATGTTGGCTTTTACTTTGTTCTCATACCCTGAATAAGTATGGACAACATACCAATTTGTTTCTGACATTCTCTTCACCTTATCCTTATTTGATTAATAAGTTAAGCAGCTGCAGAACACCGCTGTCGATCACGGCTATGATCACGCCTAATACGGCGGTAACTGCCACAACTGCCACAGTCTGCTTTACCAGTGTCGGCCTGTCCGGCCAGATGATTTTCTTGAATTCAGTCTGAAGTCCCTGAGTCCAGCTTTTTTTTGGAGCTTTCTGTTTCTTTTCTGCATCCATAAATTCACCCTCTTAAACCTGATTATTTGGTTTCTTTGTGTAATGTATGGGTTCTGCAGAATTTACAGTATTTCTTTGTCTCCATACGCTCCGGATGATTCTTTTTTTCCTTTGTCATGTTGTAATTACGCTGTTTGCATTCAGTGCATGCCAATGTGATTCTTACGCGCACGACTTCTCCACCTCCATGTGTCTTTTATCGCCGGCAGCTTCACGCTGCTGCCGTTTATGCAACGTCATGTTACCGCGACAAATCTTTTCTTTCTGCTGTTTGGGCATAAAAAAAAGACCTACTTCCACTGTCGCCGTTTCAGCATACCACAAAAGCAGGTCCTTGTCAATTATTCATTTACATTTTCATAAACCCGGCATTTTTTCCGTTTTTGGAAATCTTCTCCAGCTCTTCCTTTGTCAGGCCCCAGTATTTTGCCGATAATTCCAGTTCTCTGGTCATGCTGGTATCACTGACGGTCCTGTTATCCGTATTAATGGTGACCGGGATCCCTGCTCTCAAAAAGGAAACCAGGGGGTATTCATCCCGGTTTCTCACTGCTTTTGTCTGCAGATTGCTGGAAGGGCACATCTCGAAAGGAATCTGACGTTCCCCGCAGTATCTTATCAGCCGTTCATCCTTTGCAGCCGCGATTCCGTGACCGATCCTGGATGCTCCCAGTTCCAGCGCATCCCAGATGCTTTGGGCGCTTCCGCACTCTCCCGCATGAATGGTAAAAGGAATCCCCAGATCTTTTGCCGCGCGAAAGAACTCTGCCTGCTGCTTCACAGGAAACGCAGCCTCGTCCCCCGCCAGATCCAGCGCGCATACGCCGTACCCGTAATAATCCGACGCGGTCTTTGCCAGCTCTATATTTTTCTCCACGTCCATATGCCTCATTCCGCACAGGATCAGCCCTGCCTGGGTTCCGTATAACTGTCTGCCTTCCTGAATCCCCTTTACAGCTCCTTCAATAATATCTCGCACAGAAAGATCCTCCCTGACAGACAGCATAGGAGCAAACCTGATTTCCATATAGACAGTATTTTCTTCTGCCGCAGCTCGCATCACGTCTTTGACCGCTTCTGTAAAGCTTCTCTCTGAAGTCAGGCATGCCAGCGGCAGATCGAATTTTGTCAGATATTCAGCCAGGCTTTCACAGCAGCTATCCGCAGTAAGCTGTGATTTAAGATCTTTTTCCGGAAGAGGAACTCCGCCTTCCAGGGCAAGTCTGCGTATGCATTCTTCTGACAAAGAGCCGTCCAGATGACAGTGGAGATCGTATTTTTTCATTTCCCTGATATAATTCTGTTCTGACATAAAACCCTCCCTTGTTTCATTCTGTAAAAACAAAATGTATCACTTTAAGTCTTTTAAGATCGATGTCCCGATGCAGCCTTCCGGCAGAGGTACAGAAAAATTATCTGCTATGGAAGCGCCTATGACCGCAAAAGTATTGCTGTCGCCAATTCTTCCGCTTCTTGTAAATTTCCTGCTGTAGGCAAGGAATGGAACCGTTTCTCTGGTATGGTCAGTGCCTTTATAAGTAGGATCATTGCCATGGTCTGCGGTAATGATCAGAAGGTCATCCTCTCTCATTTCTTCCAGAAAAATCCCCAGGTTCCTGTCGAATTTTTCCAGCTCTGCCGCGTATCCCTCAGGATCCCTCCTGTGACCCCACAGAGCGTCAAAGTCCACCAGATTTACAAAGCAAAGCCCCTGAAATTCCTGTCTGCATGCCTGAATAGTCTGCTCCATGCCGTGCACCGAACTCTTGGAACGCCATGCCTCTGTGATACCTTCTCCTGCAAAAATATCATTGATCTTTCCGATGGACAGCACTGTAAACCCTGCGTCTTTTAAAGCATTTAATACGGTTCTCCCAAAAGGCTTCACCGCATAGTCATGACGGTTGCTGGTTCTTACAAACTCTCCTTTTCTCTTTCCTATGTAGGGACGGGCGATGACTCTTCCTACTTTCCACTCATCTTTCATGGTCAGTTCCCTGGCGATCTCACAGCACCGGTAGAGTTCCTCCAGACCAAAGGTCTCCTCATTTCCGCAGATCTGCAGCACAGAATCTGCAGAAGTATACACGATCATTTCCCCGGTGGCGTTCGCCTCTTCTCCCAGCTCATCCAGGATTTCTGTACCGCTGGCACTTTTATTTCCGATCACCTTATGTCCTGTACGTTTCTCCAGCTCCCGGATCAGTTCTTCCGGAAATCCCGTTTCCGTGAAGGTAATAAACGGCTTTTCCGTTTTCAGCCCCATGATCTCCCAGTGTCCGGTCATGGTGTCTTTTCCTGTACTTGCCTCATGAAGACGGGAATAATATCCTAAAGGATTCTCCACAGGCTGCACCTGCTTTAAGGAACGCAGGTTTGCAAGTCCCAGTTTCTGAAGATTCGGTATCTGAAAAGTATCCACACTCTGTGAAATATGTCCCAGGGTATCCGCGCCCAGATCATCGTACTTTTCCGCATCTTCCGCGTCACCTGTCCCAAGGGAATCTATGACTATGACAAAAATTCTGTTATACATTCTGATATTTTCCTCCTGTCCGCCAGTCTCCTGCACCTCTGGTTATTTTTATAAAACTTCCTCTACTTGCCCCGGCCTATACCTGTTTTCCCAGGTTCTCCGGTCCAAACCCTTCCGGAAGCAGTTGAGCCAGGGTGTAAATTTTATATTCTTCCTCGCTCTTTGCAAGGATAATCTGAAACTCTTCCGGGACACAGAATTCCCGCATCACCTGTCTGCATACCCCACAGGGCGCTGTGTATCCGGTAAGCACGCCTTCCATACCGCCCACGATGCAGATCGCCCGAAAATTTTTCTCTCCTTCGCTTACTGCCTTAAAAAAGGCGGTTCTCTCTGCGCAGTTGGTAGGTGTGTAAGCGGCGTTTTCTATATTACATCCCTGATAAATTTTTCCCTCACAGGTAAGCAGCGCCGCCCCTACGCAAAAATGAGAATATGGCACATATGCTTTCCCCATAGCTTCCACAGCACTGCGGATCAGCTTCAAAATCTCTTGTCTTTCCAAAAGCATCTTACTCCTCCTCTGCCTTGACCAGCTTTACGATCCTGCTGGTTCCCAGGCGCTCTGCTCCCAGCTCCAGAAAATCCTCTGCATCTTTTAAGCTGCTGATGCCTCCCGCAGCTTTCATTTTCACATTTTTTCCTATGTGCTCTTTAAAAATCCTGATATCCTCCAGGGTAGCTCCCCCTTTGGAAAATCCTGTGGAAGTCTTGATAAAATCTGCTCCTGCCTCTGTCACCACCTGGCACATCCGGATCTTCTCTTCTTCTGTGAGCAGGCAGGTTTCTATGATCACTTTCAGGATCCTGCCTGCGCATGCCTGTTTCACCTGGCAGATTTCCTCTTTTACTTCATCATATTTTCCGTCTTTTACCCAGCCGATATTAATGACCATATCAATTTCATCCGCTCCGTTTTTCACAGCATCCTGTGTCTCAAAAACCTTGGCTGCAGTAGTTGAATAGCCATTGGGAAAGCCAATGACTGTGCAGACTGCCATTTTATCCTGCACATATTTTTTACCCTCCTTCACATAGGAAGGAGGGATACATACAGAGGCAGTCCCGTATTTTACAGCATCATCACAGATTTCTTTAATCTCTTCCCAGGCAGCTGTCTGACTGAGAAGAGTGTGGTCTACATAACTTAAAATTTCTTTTTTTGTCATATTTTTCCTCCTTGTTATCTATGTATCTCCCAGATTTCCTATTAATTACAGTATAACCAATGGGACTGCTTTCCACAATGACTTAGGATAAATTTCCCCTTGCCTTTATCTGCCCGTAACACCTTCTTTAATATCTTGACAGCAGAAAACTGCTGTATATTCAGCCCATTTCACAAGCTGAATATGCAGCAGTTCTTTTTTCTATCTGTCTTACTTTTATTCTACTGTAACACTCTTTGCCAGATTCCTGGGCTTATCTACATCCAGACCCTTTGCCACACTGACATAATATCCCAGAAGCTGCAGCGGAATGACTGCAAGGGATGTAGCGAAGTGACTGTCTGTCCGCGGGATATAAACCGTAAAGTCCGCCGTATCCTCAATGTTATAGTGTCCGAAAGTGGTAAGGCCCATGAGATAAGCCCCGCGGCTCTTGCATTCCACCATATTGGAAACGGTCTTCTCATACAGATCGCCCTGGGTCAGAATACCGATGACCAGAACTCCCTCTTCAATGAGGGAAATGGTTCCGTGCTTTAATTCTCCCGCCGCGTAAGCTTCGGAATGGATATAGCTGATCTCCTTCATTTTCAGACTGCCTTCCAGACTGATGGCATAATCGATCCCTCTGCCGATAAAGAATACGTCTTTTGCGTTGACCTGCTTTGACGCAAACCACTGAATCCTCTCTTTATCATCCAGGACCTTCTCTATCTTTCCAGGTATGGTCTGAAGTTCATGGATAAGTTCATGATACTTTTCTTCAGAAATTTCTCCTCTTATCTTTCCGAACTGAACAGCCAGTACATAAGCAGCGATCAGCTGAGTGCTGTAAGCCTTGGTAGTAGCCACGGAAATCTCCGGTCCGGCAAGGGTATAAAATACATTGTCCGCTTCTCTGGCAATGGAGGAGCCAACCACGTTTACAATTCCCAGAGTACGGATCCCTTTTTGTTTTGACTCTCTTAAAGCCGCCAGACTGTCTGCTGTTTCCCCGGACTGGCTGATGACGATCACCAGGCTGTCTTTTGGAAGCAGGGGATTCCGATAACGGAACTCTGAAGCAAGTTCCACACGCACCGGGATCTTCGCCAGATCCTCTATCACATACTGGGCGGCAACTCCCACATGATATGCAGAACCGCAGGCAACAATGTAGATCTGGCTGATATTCTGAATCTCTTCTTCTCCTAATCCTACTTCAGACAGATCGATCTCACCGTCTTTTAAGACAGAATTTAAAGTATCCTCCACTGCCTTTGGCTGTTCGTGGATCTCCTTGATCATAAAGTGTTCGTATCCTGCTTTTTCCGCAGCTTCAGAATCCCATTCGATCACCTTCATTTCCTTCTGGATCTCATCACCGTCCAGATTGTAAAAGATGATTTCGCCTTTTTTCACACACGCCATTTCCATGTTGCCGATGTAGTAAACATTTCGTGTATATTTCAAAATCGCCGGTACATCGGAAGCTATATAGGACGCCCCGTCCGCCACTCCCAGGATCATGGGACTGTCTTTTCTTGCCACATAGATTTCTCCGGGATATTCTTTGAACATAATAGCAAGAGCATAGGAACCGCGGATACGTACCATGGCATGGTTGATAGCATCCACCGGAGTACCCAGATATTTTTTGTAATAATAGTCCACAAGCTTCACAGCCACTTCCGTATCTGTAGAAGAATAGAAAGTGTATCCCTTGCGGGTCAGCTTATCTTTTAATTCCTGGTAGTTTTCAATAATACCGTTATGCACAGCGATAACATTTCCGTCTTCACTCATGTGCGGATGGGCATTAGTTTCAGATGGTTCTCCGTGGGTTGCCCATCTGGTATGTCCGATGCCGCAGGTGCCGGGAACAGAAGCGCCGTCGTCTGTTTTCTCTGCAAGAGCCTTCAGACGGCCTTTTGCCTTGATCACTTCCGCAGCAGCGTCGCCGTTGCGGACAGCAAGACCCGCGGAGTCATAGCCGCGGTATTCCAGTTTTGAAAGTCCGTCCAGGAGCACGGGGGCAGCCTGATGATTTCCTGTATAACCTACAATTCCACACATAATAATTTACTCCTCTCTATATTCACGCAAAAGTTATCTGTTCTGCAGACATGAAATTTCATTTTTTTGCAAGTTCATTTTATCCGGTGGAGCAAAGAAAGTCAAGAAAGAGTCCTGATTCGCCCCTGATATTCCAGTATCTTTGTGTGATAAACACAGGATACGGGTATTTACCGTCCGGGCAAATAGTAATATTTTACCGTATATAGTAATTTCTTATCTATAATACACAGGAAAAGATAACAGCTGCAGAAAATAAGGAAAGAAATGGAAGAAAAGGGAAAGATTATTACCTTTACATAAAAGTTTCATTTGTGTACACTTTTCAAGAGAATAGGAAAATTGTAAATAAAAAAGGAATGAAGATAAATTGATGAAACACTACTTTATGAAAATAAAATTATCCTACAGACTTTTTCTGATTATTATTTTTTGCTTTTTATTCCCCTGTACCCTGCTTTTTTTTAGCTCTTACCAGCGGGCAGAAAATATATCAAAGAGAAAACCAGGGAAACAGAGGGCGAACATATCCGTCAGGCGGGGAGCTTTATTGAAAATATATGTCTGAATATTATAAATACTTCCAATTGTCTGGCCTCTTTTAATATTTATGAAAAACTACTGTATGAGGAGCACAGTTCCAATGACTTTCTGACAGCCTATCAGAATACCGATGAACTGATTCAGAATATAAATCATTCCCTTCTGAATTCCCAGGGTGAAATCAGTATTTTTTCCAAAAACACCCTGCTATATTCTACCGAGCCTTTCCAAAATGTAGAGTATCAGGATTTTTATAAATCCTACATAGAAGAAAATGACACACTCTCTGATTATTCCCCGTATTTTTCCGGCGTTTATTTCAGCTATATAAAACATAAAACAATAAACTACATATCCTGCATCAGAAAAATCTACTCTTTCCACGGTGAGAACTACTATCTTGTCATCTCCATACCAGTCTCCACATTTGAAGACCGGCCTGATTCAGCCACGGGCACCCTGTTCCTGCTGGACTCCGTGGGAAACACCATCTGCCTGTCCCTGATTCTGATCACCATCTGTCTGTCCGTTACGTTTTATTGTATCTATTATCAGCTGAAACCGCTGCTTCTGCTTAAAGAAAATACGGACTCTGTCAGCACGGAAAGCCTGAAAGCGGAGATTGCAGCAGCAAACTCCCAGGATGAAATAGGCATACTTACCAGGACATTCCATGATATGCTGAAACAGATCAACACCTTAATTGACGATGTTAAAAAGAAAGAACAAGAAAAAAACGAACTGAAATTTGAAATATTGCTGACACAGATTAACTCTCATTTTTTGTTTAACACTCTGAATTCCATTAAATGGATGTCCATCGTGGCACACACAGACAACATCACCGCCGCCATCACCTCTCTGGGACGGCTTCTGGAAATCAGCATGAACAAAGCAAATGACATTCTCCCCGTCCGTGAGGAGCTGACGAATCTTAAAAGTTATATCCAGATCCAGCAGATCCGTTACCCCGGGCGGTTTGAAATCCAATATGATATTGATGATGATATACTTTCCTGCAGTACACCCAAACTGGTCCTTCAGCCCCTGGCAGAAAACTCCATTCTGCATAATATTGAGCGAAAGGAATTTCTGACCATACGCATCTCGGGACAGAAAAAAGGGAACCTGCTGGTATTTACGGTCTGGGACAGCGGATGCGGCATACCCCCTGAAAAACTCAAATCGATCCTCCGTACAGAGCACGGTTCAAAAACAGGGCAGGTATTTAAAGGCATTGGCGTATACAATGTGCATGAACGCATCCAGCTGATCTATGGGAACCGATACGGCCTTCAATATGAAAGCGACGGCATTTCTTATACGAAAGCCATTCTGTCTTTTCCTGAAAAGGCAGAGCAAAATGTGAAAGGAGAAGATAAAAAAGATGATAAAGGTACTGATAGCAGATGATGAGATCCTGGTAAGAGCAGGGCTTAAAGTCGTCCTCCCCTGGGAAGAGAATGGCTTTAACGTTGTAGGTGAGGCATGGAACGGAGAAGACGCTTACCAAAAGATTCTTGCACTAAGGCCTGATATTCTCATTACTGACATAAAAATGCCGAAAATGGACGGTATCGCGCTGCTGAAAAAACTGCGGAAAGAAAATATCCCCGTTGTATCCATTATCCTAAGCTGTTTTGATGATTTTGATCTGGTCCGGGAAGGTATGAAATATGGTGCAAAAGACTATATTCTTAAACTTTCCATTGAGCCAGAACAGCTGCTGGCTGTGCTGAACGAGATCAAACAGGAACTCCAGCTTAAAAAAACAGCTCCAGATGATTTGTATCTCCAAGATCAGGACTTAAAATCTCTTTTTGTGAATAAACTTACGAATCATAACTTTTTCTCAAAAGAACAGATTAAAAATATCCTTTTTAACCTGGGGCTGTCCATTAATCTGAACCATTATCAGCTGATCCGTCTTCTGCCGGAGAAAAAAAATTTGGGCAAAACCGAAAGAGAAAAGAAATCAGAAATACTTGTATACAATATATTAGATCAGATCTGCAAACGTCAGCCCGGAAACGAGATCTTCCCCTTGGAAAAAGGAGAATTCCTCATCGTCCACAGCGGAGGAAACTGGAAAAACCTGCGCACACAGCTTTCTGCTTCTATGATCGAATACGCAAATACCAATGTATTTTTCGGAAGCAGCTCTATACTAAACGGGCATCAGGAATTTGAAATCGGAATGGATCAGTCAAAAGAAGCCGTGGAATGTGCTGTCTTTTACAATCAGGACAAAGAAATTGAATACGAGAATATCTGCCGTTTTCCCGTCCCTTCCTCTCCGTATCAGCAAGAGCAGGAGTTGTTTCAGTCGCTTCTGTCCTCCGATCAGGACGCTGCATGGAACAATTGTAAAAATATGCTGGTGAAACTAAAAGCTGACTGCTATCCGCCCGCAGAGTGTTTTTCCTATCTCATGGAAATTCTGGATATTTACAGAAGAGCCGCAAAAGAATTCAGAGTACCCTTACATTCTATGGAATTTAAAGGCCGAAATATTTGTGAATATATAAAAGATCTGAGTACATTACAGGAATGTGAACTTGCATTTTATGAGTTTACCGGAAAACTTACAGATGCTGTCCGGAAATCCCGCCTCCCCAGGGAGCGGGACGAAATACTTACCATAAAACAGCATGTAATGCTTTACTATAAAGATAACATTGATCTTAATACAATAGCAAAACTGGTAAATATGAGTCCCTCCCACCTGAGCAGCCTGTTCAAAAAGGAGACCGGCGAAAATTTCTCCACCTACCTGACAGAGGTAAGAATGGAGGCAGCCAAAAGACTCCTTAAAAGTCCTCATGCCCTGATCTATGAAGTCGCAGAACAGACCGGATACGCCAATTCCAGTTATTTTGGAAAAGCGTTCAAAAAATTCTATGGGTTCACCCCGGAAGAATATAAGAAAAACAGCAATATTCAGGAAAGAAGTTTTCTCACCATGCAGGAATCAAAGGATACAGAATCCACATGATCCACTTCTATCTGATAAAGAGCATTGGCAGCGATATGCTCTGCAGCCTGCTCCAGGTCACGGATCCCACTGGTATTTCTGTGCAGGTCAATAACAGCGTCAAGACCGTCTGGTGTCAGAATGCACTCATTTTCCCTCATGCCGATCCTCTTCAGAACTTTCGGAAGAGCATACCTGGAGAAGATTACCTTCTTTTCTTCCGGAGTATAATCCGGAATCTCGATCACCGCAAACCTGGACATAAGCGGCGCGCTGATCTGCTCCTTGTCATTGGCAGTTGCAATCGGATATACACCCACCGTAGGAATCATACATTCAATATAGTTATCCGTAAATCCAAGATTATCCAGCAGAGTGAGAAGGACATCCGCAGGATTGCCGTTTCCTTTTCCGGATGCCGCCTTATCCAGCTCATTAATGATAAATACCAGATTGGACTCACCTGCCATGGAAAAAGCATCCATAATAATTCCCGGTTTTGCATTGGCATAAATCCTGGAACTTCCAGTCAGCTGCTCCGGATCATTGATAGAACTCATATCCAGGGTAGTCCAGGGCAGCTTCAGGATCCTTGCCACAGCATAGGCAATCTGTGATTTTCCTGTTCCCGCAGGTCCGATAAGCAGCAGACCGTAGGCAGGCAGGGTATGGGTGCGGTTAATCTGAATAATGGTTTCAATAATCCTCTGCTTCACAGATTCCATGCCGTAAAGTTCTTCGTCAAGAATCCGGCGCGCTTCATCCGGATCAATAGCTTCAAAATAATTTCCTTTCCACTGAATATTCATCATGATGGAAAGCGCTCTCTGGGCATGGCGCCGTTCTTCCGGTGATACTTCGTGAGAACGGGCCACCGCCAGGTTTCTCCTCGCCCAGAGACGGATATTATCCGGCAGAGTCCTTCCCGCGCAGGTAATAAAGTCAGTAATACTCTGAATACTGGTCAGCTTCATGCTGTCTCCGGTTTCTTCCTCATCCTCGTCCGGAATCTCCTCCGGCGGAACGTCGCTGGAAAGGAGACGTTCGATCATAAACTGCAAAAATCCGTCCTCCGCAGAAAGTTTCACTCCTCCTCCAAAGGCAATCTCCCTTATTTTGTATACCGCATACCCATCCTCCCGGGATGCTCCTGAAAGACGCACGTTAATGCGGTTTTCTCCCAGCCATTTCAAAAGACTGACAAAACGGGCATCAATCTGCAGAATATCCGCACAGACAGCTCCCTCTTCATCCTTAAACTCGAAAGCTGTCTGTTTAGCCGGATTGGTAAACACGCCGCTGGAATGATGCTTAAGCTTTCCGTTTTCATTATTCAGCACCAGAATCGGATGCTGAGCAGAAGCTTCAGATTCGCTGGAATAAAAAATTTCATAAGTACATTCCGAAACTTTCGGATTCTCAGGTGAATTATTAAAATCAAAAACTGGCATAACAATACTCCTTGTCTTTTGCGTCAAATTTATTATCAGTTTAGCATAAATCTGCATACAGTACAATCCGGCCAGGGACAAACAGATTCTGAGATTCCTCCCAAAGCCTGACTCCTTCTTTGCCTTTTACTTTTTTATTTCCCTTTTGCAATTTGGTCTCTGATCATAAAAAAGGACACCAGTCTAAAACTTCATTTAGAATAGTGTCCTCATAGTCCTATGATTTTCAACCATATCTTCAAATAATGGCTCCACTTCAGCCTTAGAGAAATCAATTTCCACCTTAGCCGGTGCAGCTTCTGCAGCTGGTGCTGTCTGAGCAGCATTGTTTGCTTCATTCTTTGCCGAAAATTTACGGACTGTAATTCTATCCAAAATAATGGTTCACAAAATCTTTTGTCACCTGGGCGGCCTTTTTTATATTCTCTTCATGAGACATGGCATAATACTCCGGACGAAATTCTTCAATGGTACATACGCCGTCAAATCCGATTTCTTTTAATGCCGCAGCAATGCCCTCGTGATCTACTACGCCTTCTCCCGGCCACAGTCTCTTATCGTCTCCACAGGAACCCAGAGGCAGATCTTCACAGTCATTTAAATGATAGGCAAAGATTTTCTTTCCATCAGCGGTCTTCAGGTCTTCCAGCCTGGAACACATTTCATGAAAATGGAAGGTGTCCAAAGTAATTCCCACATTATCTCTGTCCACTTCTTTCACAATGTCATAAGCTGTACCAAACTGGTTAATCGAACAATCCGGAGCGCCACAGAATTCCAGAGAAATCCTCATATCTTTTCCAACCTTATGGGAAAGATACCGGAGACGTTCTACTGCTTCTTCACGAATCTCTGGTACTGTTTTATCTTTTACCCCAAAAGTCGGCACTGTAATCAGCATTTTCAATCCTATGGCTTTAGAAACCTTCAGAATGAACTCTACTTCTTCATCTACTTCCTGTTTTCCTACTTCATCTCTTTGATTAAAATACAGAAGTGTATTGTAAGCCCAAGGCTTTAAATGGTGGCTGTCAAACCATTCCGCTAACTCTTCCAGTGTATGCTCCTTTAAATATTCTTTCAGGCAGTCAAAGCGGATTTCAATATAGTCAAATCCATACTTTTCGCACATTTCCAAGTCCGCCATCAATGACTGTCCCCTGCATTCCAGGGCAGTGGCTTCATTAAACCCGATCTTCATATACTTTTCCTCCCGGCAATTCATATTTCCTCTATATACCGTATATAATATCACTGTGTGCACGTGAACGCAACCTGTGCTTTTTACCAAATTTAATCTGCTCTGTTTATTGATTTTTACAGCACTGGTCTGTACAGGATTTATGGATTTTATTATATATTATATTTTGTCTTTATGGAGATTTCCGTATACAAAAGTTCTTTTTCAGGTTTCATCTGGTCAAAAAACAGCCGAAACAAAATCATTACTGGTTCATATCCCTGAGTCCTGGCATCCTGTCCTATAAGGAAATTTATGATTCCCTCTTTCAGCCATTTCTTATTCTCTTCCAGAAAATCATTGGCAATCATATGTATTTTTCCATCTTTTCCCGCTTTCTTTAAAGCTCTGCATACACCGCTGACGCCATGGCCTGTTACATAGATTCCTGTCAGTTGCGGATACTTTGCCAGAAGCTGTTCTGTTGCTCTGGCAGCTTCTTCTTCCTCATCATGAGAATAACAGACAGCTGCCACCTGTATATGAGGATAGCTTTTCTGAAGTTCCTCTGTAAAGCCGTTCCGCCTGGCCTTTAGTCCAGGGTTAGAAGCTTCTCCAGTAATTACTCCGACCTGCCCTTTTCCTCCTGTGATTTCACCCATAAGTCCTGCTGCAGTCCGACCACTCTGATAATTGTCCTGTCCTACAAAGCATAGTCTCCCCGTGTCTTCTAAATCTGCATTCATCATGACTATAGGAATCCCATACTCTTTACAGTATTTGCTGATAACTTTTTTCAGTTCAGGATTCTCTGAGGGTGTAAGGGCAATCCCCTGAACTCCCTGCTGGCGCATGTCCTCCATAATTTTTATAACTTTGTCAGGTCTTACTTTTTCAATTTCATATATTTGTACAATTCCGCCCAGACTCTCCACTTCTTGTTTTCCCTCATGAACTCCTTTTAGAGTCTGCATCATGAAGGGAGTTTCCATATATTGAAGAATCACGCCAATCTTTATCTTTTTTCCGGACATAGCAAGAGCCTTACCTGCTCTGCTGGGCTGATACCCCATTTCCAGGGCAAGCTTTTTAATTTCAGCTGCAACTTCCGGGCGAATTCTGCCTCTATCATGAAGCGCTCTGTCTACAGTTCCTCTGGAAACCCCTGCTGCTCTCGCTATTTCTTCTAAAGTCACTGGCATATTTTTCCTCCTCTCTGGTCTGATCTGTATTGTTCTCTTCTGAGCTGTCTCTTCCATTCCGCCTCCAGTGTAATATCACGCATGCGGCTGCGGTAATGACGGCTTCTGGCGTCATGTAAAACACTTGAACTATAACTATCCCAATTTTTTAGTAAAAGAAAGGGCTAAAATATTTGCGGTAAGATGCAGGAGTGAACTTCATTTCTTTTTTAAAAGCACGAATAAAGTGTGAAGCCGTGGAAAATCCACATTTAACGGCTACTGTCTCCATGGACAGGGACGTCTCCAGGATCAGTTCTTTAGCATACCGTAACCGCAGGGCAGCGAGATACTCATGGGGTGAAGCGCCAGTCTCTTCCCGAAAAAGTCTGGAGAAATGATACTTGCTCAGTGCAGCACTGGCAGCAATATCATCCACAGAAATTGGTTCAGCGTAGTGTTCTTCTATAAAACGAATAGCCCTGGTAATGGTTGGATTAGCAGAAGCTTTTTTCTCTGCCGCCAGCATGCCGAAAAGAGTATGAAGAAGATAGGAGAGACGGTGTTCCTCCGGATTCGGATGAGACAGTTCTTCCAAAATCTGAGAAAAAATCGTGCAGGCACCCAAGGCTCCAGGATAGAGAGCTCCTGAAGCAGGCGATGAAGAGGAATCTCTTTTCTGCTGTTTTTCATACAAGAAATCTACATATTTCTGAGAACAGCTTCCAGTAAAATGAAAGAACTGGAAATTGACATGTTCTTTTGCATAGTAGTAATGAGGCTTTTTACAGTCTATAAATACGATATCTCCCTGTTTAGCGCAAAAGGAATTCTCTTCGTATTCAAAATAAAGTTCTCCGGACAGAATATGGAAGCCAAGGAAAAGATCCAGTCCCTTTCTTCGAATTTGATAGGGAAAAGAACAGAAAAATTCCGCTCCCCAAAGAATACAGAACAGATTTTCCCGGGCGAAAGCGGAGGGAGAAGTAAAATAGATTCCATTTTTATCCAGAACACCTGGCTCATTGAGAACAACTGCTTTCTGTTTCATATCCTCCAGATCCATAAGAGTCTCCTTTCGTGAAGCACAAAATGTATATTTTAAGGCAAACCTAAGCAGTGAAAAGACCGACTTTTTCTTATATTATACCTAGTAACAGAATTCTTGCAAGAATAATAAAAAAATATGAGATTAGGAGATAAGATAATGACATCAAAAGAAAGGGTAAAGGCTGCATTTTCCCACAAACAGCCTGACAAAGTTCCTGTAGATTTTGGCGGAATGAGCTGTTCGATGATCAATGCGTCAGTGTTAGACCAGCTGAGAAAGTATTATGGGTTGGAATACCGCCCGCCTAAGATCAGCGATATGTCCACTATGACTGCCTTTGTGGAGCCGGATCTGGCAGACTGTCTGGGCTGTGATATACAGCAGCTTTATAATTACGGGGATACTTATGGGCATGTGAATACAGACTGGAAGGAATGGGAGTATCGTGGTGTCAGCGTATTGATCCCCTCCAATGCTTCAGTCACAGAGGACGGCAAGGGCGGATACTATGTCTATCCCCAGGGAGATACCTCCTGCAAGCCATCTGGCCATATGCCTGCAAATGGTTTTTATTTTGATAATCTGACACGCTCACCGGAATTCGATGAGGATAACGCTCATCCCGAGGATAACGTAGAGGATTATTTGCCAGTGTCTGATGAACAGATTGCTTACCATAAAAAAGTCCTGGAAACCGTAAAAGGAGATAATCGGGCTATTCAGGCAGCGCCGGGATACTTTGGACTGGGAGATGCCAATAATATCCCAGGACCAAACTTAAAAAATCCCAAGGGTATCCGCAGTATTGAGGAATGGTATACCGCTCCTCTTCTCTACCCAGAATATGTAAAAGAAGTCTTTGAGAGAGGGACAGACATCGTAATTCAGAACCTTCAGAAATATTGGGATGCTTTTGGAAGTGATATTGATGTAATGTATCTGTGCGGCACAGATTTTGGAACCCAGCGGGGACCATTGATCAATCCGCAGACCTTCAAAGACATTTATATGCCATATTATAAAAAGGTGAACGACTGGATCCATGAACACACTACATGGAAAACACTGAAGCATTGCTGCGGAGGCATTTTCCCCATTCTGCCTTATCTTATAGAAGGGGGATTTGACGCCATTAATCCGGTGCAGTGTTCAGCTGAAGGTATGGATCCAAAGAAATTAAAAGACACTTATGGAAAAGATATTCTGTTCTGGGGCGGTGGTGTAGACACACAGAATACCCTGCCCTTTGGCACACCGCAGGAAGTCCGGGAGCAGGTACTGGAAAGGCTTGATATCTTTTCAAAAGACGGAGGTTATATTTTCAATACCATCCATAATATTCAGGCAAATGTACCGATAAAAAATATTGTTGCAATGGTAGAAGCCGTAAAGGAATTCAATGGTGATCGCTGATGACAGTATACACAGAACGCTGTTCTTAAATAAAAATCAATCCAGGGACTGTGGGATTATACCGATTTTTGCCCCTGATAGTTAAGAAGGAGACACTTCCGTAAATTCAGGTTTTTGAATTCCTACGGGAGTGTCTCCTTCTTTTGTCAGGTCTTACTTTAGGGCGCCCCTCTAAAATTTCTTTTAGAAAAGTGTCCTCATAATTCTGATTTAGTACAGTTTTGCCCCTGCCGGAATCTTATCATCCACCATCAGCACATTCAGCCCTTCTCTTCCTTCTACAAGGTGAGTAGCTGAAATGATCATACCGCAGGAATCAATTCCCATCATCTTTCTCGGCGGCAGATTTACGATTGCGATCAGTGTCTTTCCTACCAGCTCTTCCGGCTCATAGTAATCATGGATACCGCTTAAGATCACACGGTCTTCTCCGCTTCCGTCATCCAGCACGAATTTCAGAAGTTTCTTGCTCTTTGGTACTGCTTCACATTCTTTTACTTTTACAGCACGGAAATCAGATTTGCTGAAGGTATCAAAATCAACCATGTCTTCAAATAATGGCTCCACTTCTACCTTAGAGAAATCAATTTCCACCTTAACCGGTGCAGCTTCTTCAGCTGCTTTTTCTGCAGCTGGTGCTGTCTGAGCAGCATTGTTTGCCTCATTCTTTGCTGCGCCCTGAGATTTCATGGTCGGGAACAGCAGAACGTCTCTGATCGCAGCTGAATTTGTCAGCAGCATACACATTCTGTCGATACCGAATCCGATACCTCCTGTAGGCGGCATACCGATTTCCAGTGCATTGAGGAAGTCTTCATCTGTAGTGTTTGCCTCTTCATCCCCCTGCGCCAGCAGCTCTTCCTGTGCCTTAAATCTGGCTCTCTGGTCGATAGGGTCATTTAACTCAGAGTAAGCGTTTGCCATCTCCCAGCCGTTCATAAAGAACTCGAATCTCTCTGTATACTCCGGATTCTCCGGTTTTCTCTTGGTCAGAGGAGATATCTCAACAGGATGATCCATAACAAAGGTAGGCTGGATCAGGTGTTCCTCCGCAAAAGCTTCAAAGAACAGGGACAGGATATCGCCTTTCTTATGACGTTCTTCATACTCTACTTTATGCTCTTTTGCCACAGCTCTGGCTTCCTTCAAAGTATGGATCTCATTGAAGTCAACGCCTGCGTATTTCTTTACAGCATCAACCATGGTAATTCTTTCAAATGGTTTTCCCAGATCCATCTCCACGCCATTATAAATAATCTTAGTTGTTCCCAGAACTTCCTGTGCCACATGGCGGTACAGATTTTCTGTCAGATCCATCATGCCGTGATAATCTGTATATGCCTGATACAGCTCCATAAGCGTAAATTCCGGGTTGTGCCTTGTATCAAGACCTTCATTTCTGAAAACTCGTCCGATTTCATAAACTCTCTCAAGTCCGCCTACGATCAGTCTCTTTAAGTACAGCTCCAGAGAAATACGCAGCTTAAAGTCCTCATCCAGGGCATTGAAATGAGTCTCAAAAGGACGTGCGGCAGCCCCGCCGGCATTTGCCACCAGCATAGGAGTTTCCACTTCCAGGAATCCCTGTCCGTTCAGATAATTCCTGATGCTGGCAATAATTTTGGAGCGCTTGATAAAAGTATCTTTTACATCCGCATTCATGATCAGATCCACATATCTCTGGCGGTAACGCAGGTCTGTGTTGGTAAGACCATGAAACTTCTCCGGAAGGATCTGCAGACTCTTGGAGAGAAGTGTCACTTCAGTGGCATGGATGGAAATTTCACCTGTTTTTGTCTTGAAGACTTCGCCTTTGATTCCCACAATATCGCCAATATCCAATTTCTTAAATTCTTTATAAGGTTCCTCACCCACGTTATCCCTTGTCACATAAGACTGGATAGATCCCTGCAGGTCCTGAACATTGCAGAAAGAAGCTTTTCCCATAACACGTTTGGACATCATACGTCCTGCTATAGAAACAGACTTTCCTTCCAGCTCCTCAAAAGCGTTTTTAATTTCCATGCTGTGATGAGTCACATCATACTTCATAATCTGGAACGGATCCTTGCCGTTTGCCTGGAGTTCAGCCAGCTTTTCCCGGCGCACCTTCAATAACTGGTTTAAATCCTGTTCCTGTACTTTCTTCTGCTGCTCTGCCACTTTGTACACTCTCCTTATACTCTTTAAATATTTCTTTCGATTTCCAGAACTTTATATTCCATAACGCCTGCAGGCATTTCCACGGAAACGGTGTCCCCTTTTCTTGCGCCGATGAGAGCTCTTCCCACCGGTGATTCGTTGGAAATTTTGCCTTCCAGGCTGTTTGCTTCTGTTGAACCCACGATCTTGAATTCGATTTCCTCATCAAATTCTACATCATGAACCTTTACCTTACATCCCACACTGATCTTATCCAGATCCACTTCATCTTCTACCACAACTTCTGCATTTTTCAGGATCTTCTCAATTTCTTCAATCCTTGCTTCGATATCTCTCTGCTCATCCTTTGCAGCATCGTATTCCGCGTTCTCAGATAAATCACCCTGCTCTCTGGCTTCTTTAATCTTTTCCGCAACTTCTTTTCTCTTGTTCACTTTTAAGTCATGAAGTTCATCTTCCAGTTTTGTCAGTCCTGCATAAGTCAGTATTGTTTTCTTTTCTTCCATTTTAATTCTACACCCTTTCTCCTATAATTGAACAGGCACGGACATAATCCCCTGCCTGTACAAATATCGCTTTCAACAGTCCTAATATTATAAATAATAGATATGCCGATGTCAAGGGAAATACTACCCAAACCCGCATACTTTCTATCTTTTTACAAATTTTTTATACTTTATGGTCCTATAATCTGCTGACCAGTTCTTCCAGCTGTTCATAGGATTCTACCTCATTCACCAGCCTTCTGATCGCCGCCGAATGAGGCATTCCCGCGGTGTACCACGCCACATGTTTCCGCATCTCCCGCATGCCTGTGTACTCACCCTTATATTCCAGCTGCAGCCTTGCATGGCGCAGCATCATTTCCCTGATCTCTTCGATGCCCGGCTTTGGCAGAACCTCTCCCGTTTCCTGATAATGGAGGATCCTGGAAAACAGCCAGGGATTTCCCCTGACAGCACGCCCGATCATAATTCCGTCACATCCGGTCTCTTTCACCAGTTCTTCTGCTTTTTGCGGAGAATCCACATCTCCGTTGCCGATGACAGGAATAGAGACTGCCTCTTTTACCTGCCGGATAATATCCCAGTCCGCTTTTCCGGAATAATACTGCTCTCTTGTCCTTCCATGAACAGCCACAGCCACTGCTCCCGCATTTTCCGCGATTTTCGCGATCTCCACGGCATTAATGCTGTCCTCTGTGAATCCTTTTCTGATTTTCACGGTAAGAGGCTTTTTCACTGCCCTGGATACTTTATAAATGATCTCATGAACCAGCTTGGGATTTTTCATCAGTGCAGATCCTTCCCCGTTATTTACCACTTTCGGTACCGGACATCCCATATTGATATCCAGAATGTCAAAGTTCCTGGGCTCAATCTGCCTTGCGATCTCTGCCATAAGATCAGGTTCTGAACCGAAAAGCTGCAGGGATACCGGACGCTCTCTGTCATGGATTTCCATCAGGCTCTCCGTATTTTTATTTTTAAAATGTATTGCCTTTGCACTGACCATTTCTGTACAGATAAGCCCTGCGCCCTGCTCTTTGCACAGCAAACGAAATGGCAGGTCTGTTACTCCTGCCATGGGTGCCAGTATCAGATTGTTCTCAAGGGTCACACTGCCGATCTTTAACTTCATTCCCTACCTCTGCTTTTCTTGATTTTCTCATAAATAATTCTGAGCCCTTTTAAAGTAAGCTGGGCATCGTATACATCAATAGAATCCGTCTCATCTGCAATGATCTTGCCCAGTCCCCCGGTTGCCACCACTTTCAGGTTTTCGATTCCGGATTCTTCTCTGACTTTCTTTACAATATACTCTACCTGTCCGATATAGCCGTAAACCAGCCCTGCCTGCATACTGCTGATGGTTTCCTTGGCAAGAATGGAATCCGGTTTTTCGATAGCAATCTTCGGAAGCTTGGCCGCATCCTGCCACAAAGCTTTTGCACTGATCTCAATTCCGGGCGAAGTAATACCCGCCACAAAGCTGCCGTCTTCTGTGATCAGATCATAGGTTGTGGCTGTCCCAAAGTCCAGCACCAGCACAGGACCGCCGTACAATTCATACGCTGCTACCGCGTCCACGATCCTGTCAGCCCCGATTTCCTTTGGATTAATAGCATTAATGCGGATACCCGTTTTACATCCCGGCCCCACATTATATGGCTTGGTATTAAAGTATTTTATGACACTGCTGATAAGGGAATGCATCACATCCGGCACAACGGAGCTGATGATCACATCATCCACCAGCTCCTTCTGAATTCCCCTGTATTCCAGCATATTACACATCAAAATTCCGTACTCATCTGAAGTACGGCTCTGTCTGGTAGTCATGCGGAAGGTTCCCTTTAGTTCTTTCTTATCAAATACTCCAAGGGTAATATGAGTATTTCCCACATCAATTACTAACAGCATACAACATCTCCTAATCTCACTCTTCTTTGTCTTCCAGTTCCGGAGCATCTTCTCCCAGGAAAAATACTCTGTAATAAAGTTCCAGGGCCTCCAGAAGCTCTCTTTTCTCTCTCTGGATCTCTTTGATCCTCAAGACGCTGCCGATCTCGTCAAACATGGCATCTGCCTCCAGAGATTCCACCTGAAACTGAAGATTTCCTTGCTCATCGAATTCCAGAGTCAGGATCCCTCCGATCTCTTCCGTATACAGTACACACATAATGTGCAGCTCATCCTGGATGGACTGAGGCAGCGATGAAAAATCCTGATTAAAATAATATTTCTGTTCATAGGCGCTTGCGCCGCATAAAACAATCTTATCTTTATACATCCATTTCTCCTTTTCCCGGTTAAACGTAACTGTACAGTCCTCTCACAGAGACCTCACCGGAAAAAATCTTTTTCACATTTCCCTCTTCGTCCTCTGTCACAAGTTCCCCTGTGTCTGTAATCCCTTTTGCCACTGCACAGTATTCTTTCTCTTTTTCCTGAATGCGGACCTGCCGGTCTTTATTCAGAAGAAGCTTTTCATAATCCTCCCTCAGCCGGGAAAGATCCTGTGTCATTAAAAACTGCTCATAATTTTTTTCAAAGTATTCCAGCGTCCGTGCCGCGACTTTGGAAAGGCTGAGCTTTTCTCCTGCTTCTGTTCCCAGGGAAGTCGCCTTGTCCCTGATCTCCTCCGGAAAAACCTGCTGATTGATATTAATTCCCACACCGATAATGATATATTCTGCCCTTGTTTCCTTTATCTGCATTTCTGTGAGGATTCCGCAGATTTTCTTTCCCCCAACCACCACGTCGTTGGGCCACTTGATCCCTGCGCTCTTCCTTTTCCCATATCTGTCCAAAATTTCATTGGCAGCCTGCGCTGCAGACAGCCCCATGACCAAAGTAAGCCGGGATGCATTCTCCGGTCTGACCCGGGGGCGGAACAAAAGCAGCGTCATATACAGATTTTCTCCCGGAGGAGAAGTCCATACACGCCCGAATCTGCCCTTTCCTCCTGTCTGGCAGCCTGCCGCAAACAGAGCTCCGTCCAGTGTTTCATCCCCGGACAAAAGAGCTTCTTTTCCTGCCTGTTTTGCCCAGGTATTGGTAGAATCCACCTCCGGTTTCCAGAAAACATGATGCCCCAGCCATTTTGACTCCAGTTCCTTAAAAAGGCTTTCTGAAAAATTCATCTTCCTAAGCTCCAAGAGTTGCTGCCATCACAGCTTTGATTGTATGCATTCTGTTTTCCGCTTCATCAAATACAACAGACTGAGGAGACTCAAAGACCTCATCTGTGACTTCCATATCCTGCAGTCCAAATCTTTCTCCCATTTCCTTTCCGATCTCTGTTTCCAGATCATGGAAGGAGGGCAGGCAGTGAAGGAAGATTGCCTGGCTTCCCGCATTTTCCATAACTTCCCTGGTCACTTTATAGGGGGTCAGTTCGCGGATACGCTCTTCCCAGACTTCATCCGGCTCACCCATAGAAACCCATACATCTGTACAGATAACATCTGCTCCCTTTGTACCCTCTTTTACATCTTCTGTCAGGGTAATGGTTGCTCCCGATTCCTGAGCATATTTTCTGCACTGCTTTACCAGTTCTTCATTGGGGAAATATTTCTTCGGCGCACAGGCAACAAAATGCATACCCATCTTCGCACACAGGATCATCAGAGAATTTCCCATATTATAGCGGGCATCTCCCATATATACCAGCTTCACACCTTCTACTTTTCCGAGATGCTCCTTGATGGTCATCAGATCTGCCAGCATCTGTGTGGGATGATATTCATTGGTCAGTCCATTCCAGACCGGTACACCGGCATATTTTGCCAGTTCTTCCACGATCTCCTGTCCAAATCCTCTGTATTCAATTCCGTCATAAATCCTTCCCAGCACTCTGGCGGTGTCTTTGATACTCTCTTTTTTCCCGATCTGGGAGCCTTTTGGATCCAGGTAAGTGGTTCCCATGCCCAGGTCATGAGCAGCTACTTCAAAGGAGCAGCGGGTTCTTGTACTTGTCTTTTCAAAGATCAGCGCTACATTTTTTCCTCTTAAAGTGTCTACGGGAATGCCTTTTTTCTTTTTCTCCTTTAATTCCATTGAAAGATCAATGAGATACTCGATTTCTTCTTTTGTGAAATCCTTCAGTGTAAGAAAGTTACGTCCTTTTAAATCCATTTACTTGTCCTCCCTGTTTTTTCTGTCATTCTGTCCGGCTCCGCAGAACGAACCCGGCATTATATCAATCCATCTTTCGAAATCACCTGCACAAAGGCAGGCAGTTCCCCGCCGTTCAGCTTCACCAGCCTCTCCTTTACCTTCTTCTGCAGATCCCGTACCGTATAGATCTGATACTTCTGAACCCTGCAGAGCTTTGCAGTTGCCTCCAGCATGGCGAGATACAGTTCCCGGTAATTCCAGTTTTTCCCCAGCTTCATCTCTTCCGCCAGGACCGGAAGGATGATCTCTGTCATATTTCTCAAATACAGGCGGGGGTCCGGATCCAGCTTATGGATATCCACAAGGTACTCATAAACTTCCGGCGCTAAATCTATCAGTTGCTTTAAATAATAACACTCTTCTTCCTGTTCATCAATATAATAAATTTTTCCCGCAAGCCCATAAATCATCCTTTTTGCATCAAAATAGCCTCTTTTAATATGAAGCCTGCTTTTTTTTGGATCAAAATCCAGGATATTCCCAAGACTCACTGAAGGGGCAATGGTATAGACCGTGGTTCCCTCCGGTATCTTCACCCGCTTCTCTCTTCCGATCCCGTAAATCCGTACAACAATAATATCCTCATATCCTCTGTCTACCAGAGAACCCAGCGGAACATTATTGATAGCTCCACCGTCAATATAAGTCCTGCCGTGAAGCTTTTCATTTTTAAACAGAGGAAACAAATAGGCGCTCGCAAGCAGATAGTCCTTGATCAGCTCCGGTTCTGTTTCCTTCACGTCAATGTCCATCTCCTTAAATTCATCCACGCTGAAAGTAAGTACATACAGATCCACGGGAGAGTTTTTTATTTTCTCCACATCAATCTTTCCTGCGATCAGATTTTTCAGGGGTGTGATGTCCAGCCCTCCCTCTGTCAGATAATCCATGGCATCCCGGAGCATTTCCACATGGAATGTTCGCCCATGCAGAAGCTGTCTCATTTTCTCATCATCCACAGACATGATCTGGGAATAGGAAATATTCTCCCACAATTCCTGGGCATTCTCTACATCTCCCATACAGATCAGCGCACCGTTCAGGGCACCTACGCTGGTTCCAGCCACTCCTCTGATCTTTACTCCCGCCTCTGCCAATGCTTTCCAGGCTCCGATCTGATAAGCGCCTCTGGCGCCTCCGCCTTCCAGGACAAGCCCGTATTCTTTTGTAAGGTCTATCACTGCTTCCATTCCATCACCTTCCTTCTTCCGCGAAAACTATGCTTTCGTCTATAGCACAAAAGGACTGCTGCATCCCTGCATCAGCCCCCTTGCTGTTTTCTGTTTCTTCTTTTCATGTGCCGCAGCTCTTTTTTCTGCCTGCATTTCCTTATTTCTCTTCTGTTACAACTTCTTTCAGGGAAGCCGCAAGACCTGCGATTCCCTGGATTTCAGAAGGAATGATAATCTTGGTAGCCTTTCCGTCGGCTGCTTCAGCAAAAGCCTCCAGACTTTTCAATGTCAGTACACTCTGATCTGCACCGGCTTCTTTGATAAAGCGGATACCATCTGCCTTTGCCTGCTGTACTTTCAGAATTGCTTCTGCCTGACCTTCTGCCTCGCGGATCATCTTCTCCTTTTCTGCCTCTGCACGGAGAATCGTTGCCTGCTTCTCAGCCTCAGCATCCAGGATCTCAGATTCTTTCTTACCTTCTGCTACCAGAATAGTGGATTTCTTTTCACCTTCCGCACGGAGGATGGCTTCACGGCGTTCACGCTCTGCCTTCATCTGTTTCTCCATCGCCTCCTGGATAGCAGCTGGAGGAATAATATTTTTCAGTTCTACTCGATTTACTTTTATTCCCCAGGGATCAGTTGCCACGTCCAGAGAAGCACGCATTTTGGTGTTGATGATCTCTCTGGAAGTCAGAGTTGCGTCCAGCTCCATATCACCGATAATATTTCTCAGTGTGGTAGCTGTCAGATTCTCGATTGCCATAATGGGATTTTCCACACCGTAGGTAAACAGCCTGGGATCTGTGATCTGGAAAAACACCACAGTATCAATCCTCATAGTAACATTATCTTTCGTGATCACTGGCTGGGGAGCAAAATCCACAACCTGCTCTTTTAAGTTCACTCTCTTTGCCACCCGGTCAATAAAAGGCACTTTAAAGTGAAGTCCTGTACTCCAGGTAGCCCTGTACATCCCCAGACGCTCTATGATCATGGCATGTGCCTGAGGAACAATCTTGATACATGACGCAGCAATGATCAACACCAATACAATTAAAATAATCAGAACTATCCACCCAAACATATTAAGTTTCCTCCTCTACAATGAGTTTCACGCCTTCTACGGCAAGAACCTTTACGACTTTTCCTTCTTCTATGACAGCCCCGCTTCTGCACCTTGCTGTCCACTCCATACCGTTTACCATTACCTGACCCTGCGCCTGCAGATTATCAATCTTCTGAATCACCACACCTGTTTCTCCCGGAATACTTTCCACATTGGTCTTAGATGAATCTTTGTTCAGATACTTAACAGCCAACGGTCTGGTAAATATCAGAAGAAGAATGGATACTGCAAAAAACACAAGGATCTGAAGCCAGAAAGGACCGCCTGCAATGCTCACTAAAAGAGCTGCCAGCGCACCTCCCGCAAACCAGATGGTAGTCAGTCCAAGTGTGGCAATCTCGATGACTATAAGCACCGCCAGAATAATAAGCCAGATTACTGTAACCGATATTCCCAAAAATCCTGCTGCCATTTTCTCACCTTCTTTTTCTTCTCTGATACCTGTCAGCAAACATTTACTGAAGATACTTTATTATATCTTAATTTTCAGAAAATAACAACTTGATTTTTCAAAACTTTAGATAAAACTCTTGTAAAATCGGATTCTTATTTACTTTTACCAGTATTTCCCTGCTCTGTTCAGCTCAGTCCGGACCTTATTTCCCCAGACGGATAACATTCCAGGAAGCTTTCTTCAGCACGCTTGTCACCATGCCTGCATCCAGTCTGCTTCTGTCGTCTGCTTTTGCCGGCTCAACTTTCTGTTCTGTCAGGCTGTTTACTGCTTTTAAGTCTTCACTTTCCATAACAATATGTTCTAACAGACGGTAGCCTTCAAAGCTTCTCACATCTGTTGTCAGTTCTACGTCTTCTTCCAGATTGCGGTTTACTGCAAAGATAGTTACTTCATCTTTCTCTTCATTATATACAGCAACGGATTCCACGTCTGTGATCTCATCATGTTTTGCTGTGGCATGTTTTGTACCGGAGATCACAGGCTGAAGCGCAATGCCCCTTCCATATCTGGACGCATGCATAAAAGGATAGAAAATTGTCTGCTTCCATGCTCCGCCTGCTGCATCTGTCATAATGGGCGCGATTACATTTACCAGCTGGGCAAGACACGCCATTTTCACACGGTCTGCATGTTTCATGAGTGTGATCAGCATCAGGCCTACCAGCAGGGCATCTTCAAAATTGTAGATATCCTCCAGCATAGGCGGAGCCACCTGCCACGGATGGTTTTCTGTAATATCGTCATCAGCCGCATTGGAGTGGAACCAAACATTCCATTCATCAAAGCTTAAGTTCATGACTTTTTTGCTTCTCTTCTTTGCCTTCACGTAGTCGCAGGTAGAAATCACTGTGCGGATAAATTCATCCATATCGTCAGACTGCGCCAGGAAATCATTACTGTCATTGTCTCTGTTGCCGTAATACTGGTGCATGGAAATGTAGTCCACATAATCATAAGTATGAGAAAGGGTCACAGCCTCCCAGTCCGGGAAGGTAGGCATGTCAAGGCTGGAACTTCCGCAGGAAACCAGCTCAATCGTCGGATCGATCAGACGCATCGCCTTTGCTGTTTCCTCTGCAAGCCGTCCATATTCTTCCATAGTTTTATGGCCGATCTGCCAGGGACCGTCCATCTCATTTCCAAGACACCATACCTTGATGTTGTGAGGATCTTTCACTCCATGTTTAATTCTCAAGTCACTGTATTTTGTTCCTGAAGGATGGTTGCAGTATTCCAGCAGGTTGCAGGCATCAGAAATTCCCCTTGTACCCAGGTTTACTGCCATCATCACTTCCGAATTTACCTGCTTTGCCCATTTTGAAAATTCGTTTAATCCGATTTCATTTTTTTCCAGACTCCTCCAGGCAAGTTCCAGCCTGCGAGGGCGCTCTGCTACCGGACCAACAGAATCTTCCCAGTAGAAATTTGACACAAAATTCCCTCCCGGATAACGAATAATAGGAACATCCAGCTCCTTCACCAGCTGTACCACATCCTGACGGAAGCCGTCCAGATCAGCTGCGGGGTGTCCCGGCTGATAGATTCCTTCATAGACAGCACGTCCCAGATGTTCAATGAAAGAACCGTAGATTCTCTTATCAATAGGCGCAATCTGAAATTCTTTGTCCAGTACCATTTTCGCTCTTCTGCTCATTTTTTTCCTCCTGAATAAAAAATGTTTTTAAATAATTCTTAAATACTTTATATTAATCTATATTATATGTCTCATTCATAATACTGTCAATAAATCTTTTAAATAATTCTATATTTCTTTAGATTTATTTAAAAATAAAAGAATAAATATTATTTCTCTTCCTTTTCAGAACTTAAATCCATATTATATTTTGATAAAATTAAAATATTTTATTGATTTATAATTTCTTTTGAAATATAATAAAAAAATATCAGGATCAAAAAAAGACCAGTTGTCCTGGCATTACCATGTTGAAAAGGGGGATTGTATGCTTCACATAAAAAAAATAGATGACGGTGTGGAAATCTTCAAAGCACTGGGATCTGACCTTCGTATTCAGATCATTAAGCTGCTCCTGGAAAACAAAGAAATGAACATGAATGAGATCGCCGCCTGCCTCGGGATCACCAACGGTGCGCTGACTAACCATATCAAAAAACTGGAAGAATCCGGGATCATAGCCGTTTTATCCGAACACGAAGGCCACGGAAATCAGAAAGTCTGCCGGGTAAATACAGACCGTATACTGATCGACATTAAACCCCAGATACCGGAAGAAAGCAAAAACATGTATTCCATCGACATCCCAGTAGGCCAGTATACAGACTATCAGGTACAGCCTACCTGCGGTATTGCCACCTCCCGCCATCTTATTGGAGAAGTAGATGATCCCAGATACTTCGCCCATCCGGACAGAAGCAATGCCCATATTCTGTGGTTCGGGAAAGGCTATGTGGAATACCTGATCCCCAACCTGCTCCCTCCCTCTTCCCGGGTAGAGCAGCTCATCCTGTCCATGGAACTTTCTTCAGAGGCTCCAGGTGTAAACAACGACTGGCCTTCTGACATTTCCTTTCTCGTCAATGACACTCCCGTAGGTACCTGGACCAGCCCCGGTGATTTCGGAGATGTCCGGGGTGTGTTTACTCCTTCCTGGTGGTTTCCCTACTGGAATCAGTACGGACTTTTAAAAACCCTTATTCTCAATAAAAACGGAACTTTCATAGACGGGCTGAAAATCTCCGGCGTAACAATTGATGATTTCCATCTGGACTATAAAAGTTCCATTCGCTTTAAACTTGTGGCAGATAAAACAGGTTCCAATTCAGGGGGACTTACTCTCTTCGGACGCAGTTTCGGCAATTATGACCAGGATATCAGGGCTCTGATCTCCTACAGTCCTGACATTCATACACCATAACGATTTCTCTGCACCGGCACAGAGAATTGCTGCTGACAAAAGTCTGCCGGAGGTCACGGCAGAAATTGTGATCACGGAATCCTAAACAAAACTTAATATATTGAGTATTAGTACATAAATCAGGGGAATGTGCATCAGCAAGCACACTCCCCTGATTTTTCAAACTTCATTTATAAAACATTCTCAGTTTACATATGTCTTCACTTCAATCGCTTCTGTTCTTTGCTCTTTTTCTTCTCCCTGCGTCTGAACTGCATGTTTCTTTCTTGTAAGTAGGATTCCGGCGGTCAGAGCAGTAAAAGGCGCCACTGTCACCAGACCGAAACTCCCAACCACAGTATCCAGGATTTCTGCTGACACATATTTATAATTCAGGATATGGTCAATAGGGGTTCCCTGTGCCATAAACACCATAAGCAGGGTAATATATCCCCCTGAATATGCCAGAAGCAGAGTTGTTGTCATGGTTCCCATGGCTGCGCGCCCCACATTCATGCCTGATCGCGCTGCCTCTTTCCATGAGATATCCGGCTTTTTCTCCACCACCTCATGGATTGCTGAAGTAATATCCACAGATAAATCCATCATGGCTCCGGATGCCCCGATAAAAATACTGCTCATGAAAATAGCCGTCAGGTCCAAATGCTGAAATCCGCTGTAAAGCAAAGACTCTGAATCCGGCATAACCGCTCCATTTATCCTGAACAAATCAGTAAACAGCATTCCCAGAATACAGGTTGCCAAAATTCCAAGAAGGGATCCCAAAGAGGCTGTAACAGTCCTTTTATCCAAACCATAAACAAAAAACAGAATCATAAGTGTGAGAAACACTGTTATGGCAATTCCCACCCAGATGGGTGAATATCCTTTTAAATACGCAGGCACCAGGATCTTCCATATAGTAAGAATGGTAATTGCAAAAGAAAAAATTGCCTGAAAGCCGTTTTTACCTGCCACCACGATCAAAAAAACTGCAAACACAGCCAGAAGGATAATCTCTTTATCCAGACGGTAATGGTCCGTGATCACCGCAGAAGAAATTTCATTTCCATCAAGACTGATGGTTACAAAAGCTTTATCCCCTACTTTAAAAATTTTATCCTTTTCCAGAGAGCCGCTCAGAAAATTTACCCCTGTGATCTCCTGCCCCTGAAAAGTCCCGTCTTCAATCTTCATCACACAGGTCTGTTCTCCTGACTGAATCAGACCGGAACTTTTAATTGCCGAATTATCTACTTCTGTTACAATTCCTATTGCCCGTTCAGACCCCTGATAAATCAAAGCATCCTCATAGCCCGTTGGAATGGCTATGAGGACTGCAATCATAAGGATTCCTATGATGATCGTCAGGAGCATATTTTTCTGTTTACTGAAAAAAATACTCTTCATTCTTTTATTCTACTCCTGTTAAAGCTGCAACCTTTTTATAGATATCTGTATTATCATAATATCCATCGAAATTTTCCTGACCCACGCCCTGGGCAAAAACTTCTACCGGAAGACCTGTATGAGCATAAGAACCAAAGTTTACACCGCTCTTATTGTTCAGGATATGGGTGATGGTTACTGTCAGAGGCTCATAGCTTCCGTATTTCACATATTCATCCTGACCAAATTCTTCTTCCTCTCCTGTCCTGCTCATGGTGGTATCATAAGCTTCTTTCAGCTTATCATATTCATACTGAGTCATAACCAGACTTCCGTCATTTGTGGATTCCGGATGCATATCTGCGCTGTCTTTCTGCTGTGTAGCGGAATCCTCAGAAACCGGAGCCTGCAGCCCGAACAGTTCTGTAACATCTTTCATAACTGTGTCAAAATCTGTTTTATTCTCTTTATAACCTGCTACATAATCAGAGTCAAATTTTGCATAGGAAATCTTCTGGTTATTAAAATTCTGAAGGAAGGTATCATAATCCGTTCCCGCATAACCGATGGTAAGACCTCCTGTCTCATGATCACCGGTTACCAGGATCAGAGTCTCGTCCGGATGCTCATTGTAAAACTCCAGAGCTTCCGCAACTGCATTATCCAGGGCAATGGTGTCGCTGATGGTAGCTGCTGCATCGTTTGCATGACATGCCCAGTCGATTTTACCGCCTTCCACCATCATAAAGAAACCTGTATCATTATCCAGCATTTCAATTCCTTTATCTACATAATCTGCCAGCGCCCATTCTCCGTCCTGGAGGTCCATATCATAAGCCATGGCGTCGCTGTCTGCCAGATGCTCATCGATTACAATCGTTTTTCCATCATCCGGTGTCAGTGTCTCTGCTTCTGCCTGGGTTTTTACCACTTTATATCCCGCTTCTTCTGCTGCTTCATAAAGATCTTTTTGATCTTCGTTTTCTCCTGTAGGCTGCAGAAGCGCTCCGCCTGCGAAATAATCAAATTCGCTTTCAATCATTTCAAGACCAATATCGTAATAATCATTTCTGGACGCCTGATGTGCATAAAATGCCGCCGGTGTGGCATGATTGATATTGACACTGGAAATCACACCGATCTTATAATCTTTCTGCGCCTTCAACTTCTCTGCAATCGTTTCATATTCCTGTGTAAAATCCTCACTTACATTAATACTTCCGCTCCATGTCTTGTATCCTGTAGCAATAGAAGTTGCTGTAGATGCAGAGTCCGGCGCAAAGGAAGTGCTGTCATAAGTCTGGGCAGAACCTGCAACAGGAAAATTCATCATATTCAGATTGTTCTGACTGTTCAGAACTGTTTTTTCTTCTCCCTCTACTGTAACTTTTTCCCCATTCTCAGCCGAAGCATTTGCACTCTTAAAATAATTTGTCAGCTGAATCTGAGGATAGCTCATACCGTCTCCGATAAATAAAAATACATATTTCGGTGTTTTCCCATCCGTCTGAACCGCTGCATCGGTCTCTTCTGCTGCTGTTTCCTGCGTTTCTGCTTTTACTTCCTCTGCTGCACCGTTTCCGCACCCTGTCAAAAGACCTGATGCCAGCATCATGGAAGCCATGGTGAGACAAACAATTTTCTTCTTCATAAATTTCCTCCTGGGTTGTTTTGTTTTACGCGGTTTAATTTATCACAGGAAGCCTGCTGCCAACTATCATCTTTTATAAAATTTTAAGTTAAATGTTTGTGAACCGAAAATTTCTGTTATACTGTTCTTATCAATACAAGCCAACAAACAACAGACGGATGTCTATATGGGGTGACTGTCTATGGCTATGATCCAAAAAATGATGGGAGGATAAATCATATGTTGAAAATTGCAATTTTAGGACTTGGAGATCGTGGTATGAATTACGGGAATCTGGTGCAGACAGCGACAGATTCTAAAATCACCGCTATCTGTGAAAAAGACATGGAGCGTCTGAAGCTGGGGCAGGAACGTTTTCACCTGCCGGATACTGCCTGCTTCACTGACTCTTCCGAATTTTTAGCTCAGGAAAGACTTGCAGATGTAATGTTTGTCTGCACTCAGGACAGAGACCATTACAGCAACACCATGGACGCTCTGGAAAAAGGGTACCATGTCCTGGTAGAAAAACCAGTATCTCCCAATCCGGAGCATTTAAAGGCAATCATAAAAAAAGCAGAAGAAAAAGACAGGAAAGTATTGGTCTGTCATGTACTGCGCTATTCACTGTTCTACAGAAAAATCAAAGAACTCCTGGACAGCGGTTCCATCGGCAGGACTATCCTGATCCGCCACGCTGAAAACATCGGTTTCTGGCATTTTTCTCACAGCTTTGTAAGAGGGCACTGGCATAAGGAGGCGGAAACCTCTCCCATGATCCTTGCAAAATGCTGCCATGATATGGATCTTCTCTACTGGTGGACAGGTTCAAAATTCCGAAGCGTCTCTTCCAACGGACAGCTTACTTTCTATACTCCTGAAAACAGACCTGACGGTGCCGCAGACCGCTGCTGTATCTGTCCTCTGAATAAGACCTGCCTCTATGATGCCAAGCTTCAGTACATAGGAAGAGAAGACCATCCGGAACCCTTCTTCCCCTGGGGAACCTATGCTGTGACCAACACTCCGGGAAACGAAAACATTCTGAAAGCTCTGGAAACAAACAATTACGGGAAATGTGTATTTTCCGGCGAAAATGATGTAATGGACTGCCAGACTGCACAGTTTGTCTTCGAAAATGGCGTTACAGCGCAGTTTTCTGTTAATGGTTTTTCCAATGAGAACTACCGCAGCACTCATATCTTCGGAACCAAAGGAGAAATCTGGTGCAATGATCTGGATGAAACTATTACTCTTCGGGAATTTGGAAAGGAAAAGACCATATTCAACATGTCTCTCGCCAACCAGGGCTACGGCGGCGGCCATGTAGGCGGCGATATAGGACTGGTCCGGGATTCCATCCGGTATTTCTCAGGCGAGCAGATGGAGATGGGAAACCTAACCTCTATTAAAGAAACTCTGGAAAGCCACCTTATGGCAGATGCCTGTGAAAAATCCAGAAAGCTTGAAGGAAAACTTATTTTTCATGAATAAATGTTCCCAGGATCCTGATTTCGGATTTTCCATAGGATCTCCCGGGAAGCTGCCGGAAATTCTCTGTGCAGCCTCCCGGTTCAGAAAAAATATTGTTCCATAAATTCCTCTATGGCCCCATAGTACCCTTCGGGATCTTTGTCCTGGGACTGGGCATGACCCGCGCCTTCCACAATCAGAAGTTCTTTTGGACATGCGGCTGCCTCATAAAGTTCCTTTGTCATTTCCACGGAAATCATCTCATCCTGGTCTCCATGAATAAAAAGCGTAGGTATACTGCTTTTCTTCACAGCCTCAAGAGCAGAATCATCTTTCAGATCGTAGCCGCCTCTGATCTGAAGCATCAGATTCGCAGTATCCAGGACAGGAAATGCCGGGAGATGAAACCATTCTTTTAATTTTTCCTGAAACATCGTATATGCATCTGTGTACGCACAGTCGGAAACCACCATTTTTACGTTTTTCGGCAAACTATCCTCTCCGGTCATCATCAGAGCACATGCGGCGCCCATGGACTGACCGTGAATGACAATCTCTGCCTGGGGATCCTGCTCCAGAATATAATTGATCCAAAGCATATTATCCTTTCTGTCTGTCCATCCCATTCCGATGAAATCTCCCTCACTCTCTCCCTGGCATCTCATATCAGGAACAATGACATGAAAGCCTCTTTGATTATACCAGCTGGCAAAGGGATACATTTCTTCTTTCCAGCCTGTATACCCATGGAGGAGCAAAACCCACTTATGACTTTCCTCTTCTGTATATACTTCCTGAGCTACAAGTTTGTACCCGTCTTCAGTTTCCCGGGTCAGCTTCTGTCCGTGAGCATTTGCCGCCCACTCTTCTGTCTCACTCCAGGCTTTTTCATTCTGCTGCTGTATATCATCCGTATGTACCAGAGCTTCCATGCTTTCTTCCGTGATCCTGGAAAAAGCATCCAGCTTTTCCATGGTAGAGGGTACCAGAGCTGCATTTACGAGAAAGTTGGCTCCTGCTGCATATAAAAAAATAAGAATCGCAAAGATCAGGACTGCTGCTTTTTTCTTTGATTTCTTTTGTGGTTTCTTCTTTGTCTTCCTGAGTGTTTTCATTTTCATATCATCCTGCAATTTCAGTCAATTTCTTTATTGTTACATACTGCACTGGAAATAGTTTAGCACAAAAGCCCTTGAAAATGCTCGTTTTCCGGGATTTTCAAGGGCCTTTTTCACCTTTTCTTTTTCAATGTTCAATTATTTCTTTAACTTCCAGATATCTTCCTCATACTGTTCAATGGTTCTGTCTGAAGAGAAGAATCCGGCTTTGGCAATATTGATCAGTGCCTTTTTATTCCATGTCTTCTGATCTTTGTAATCTGCGTATACTCTTTCTTTTGTCTCAATATATTCCTTTGTATCCAGGAGTGTCATAAACCAGTCTTTTCCCACCAGTTCTTTATAAAGTCTGCTCAGACTTTCCTTGTCGCCGATTGCCAGCATTTCCTTGCTTATAATGAAATCTACCAGTTTATGGATCATCTTATCTTTTTTATAAATATCTTTTGCACAATATCCCTCTTCTGCATACAGATCAATGACCTCCTGCGGCTTCTTTCCGAAAATATAAATATTTTCCTCTCCTACCAGATCCCTGATCTCTACATTCGCGCCGTCTTCTGTTCCCAGTGTCAGGGCGCCGTTCAGCATAAATTTCATGTTTCCTGTACCGGAAGCTTCCTTGGATGCAAGAGAAATCTGCTCGGAAATATTTGCTGCCGGGATAACCTTTGCAGCTTTAGATACATTGTAGTTCTCGATCATTACTACACGGAAATAAGGAGATACCTCCGGATCTTTCGCGGTAAGTTCTTGCAGGCAGAGAATCAGGTGAATGATATCTTTTGCGATCACATACGCCGGTGCCGCTTTTGCACCGAAAATCAATGTAATAGGAGTTTCCGGTTTATTGCCCGCTTTAATCTCCAAATACTTGTAAATAGCGTACAGCGCATTCATCTGCTGACGTTTGTACTCATGAAGACGTTTTACCTGAACATCAAAAATTGAGTTTTCATCCAGGTCAATATCCTGTGTCTCTTTCATAAATTTCTTAAATTCTATTTTTTTCTGGTATTTGATCTGTTCGAGCTTCTCCAGAACTTTCTCATCATCTTTGAATGCAAGAAGTTTTTCCAGTTCATCCGCGTTTTTCTTAAATCCGTCTCCAATAAGAGATTCGATATAAGCACTTAATTCTCTGTTACAGTGAAGGAGCCAGCGGCGGAAGGTGATGCCATTGGTCTTGTTGTTAAATTTCTCCGGATAAATGTCATAGAAATTTTTCAGTTCAGAGTTTTTCAGGATTTCTGTATGCAGGGCAGCCACACCGTTGACAGAAAATCCATAGTGGATATCCATGTGAGCCATATGTACTCTTTCATTCTTGTCAATGATATACACAGACTCATCTTTAAATTCTTTTTTTACTCTTCTGTCAAGTTCCTCAATGATCGGCATCAGCTGAGGTACCACTTCTTCCAGATACTCTACCGGCCATTTTTCCAGCGCTTCTGCCAGAATGGTATGGTTTGTATATGCACATGTCCTGCTTACCACCTCAATGGCCTCATCCATGGAGAAGCCTTTGTTCTCAGTCAGCAGCCGGATCAGCTCCGGAATGACCATAGAAGGATGGGTATCATTGATCTGGATCACCACATGCTCATTTAATTTGTGAAGGTCATATCCTTTCTCTTCGCATTCTTTTAAAATCAGCTGCGCCCCATTGCTTACCATGAAATACTGCTGATAAATACGCAGCTTGCGTCCGTCATCGTCAGAATCATCCGGATACAGGAAGAGCGTCAGATTTTTCTGTATCTTTTTCTTATCAAAGTTAATGCTGTCTTCCGGTACAATGGATTCGTCTACGGTTTTTACATCAAAAAGATGCAGACGGTTGCAGCCGGACTCATATCCCGGAATATCTATATCATATAATACAGACTCTAAGGAAAAATCTTTAAAGTCTACAGTAAATGTCTCCGGCTGACGCACTAACCAGCTTTCCTCTGTAATCCATGGATTCTTGACTTCTTTCTGCTTATAATCCTGGAACAGCTGCTGAAACAGTCCAAAGTGATAATTCAGTCCCACACCGTCTCCGGGAAGTCCTAACGTAGCGATAGAATCCAGGAAACATGCCGCAAGACGTCCAAGACCGCCGTTACCAAGAGAAGGCTCCAGCTCCAGTTCCTCGATCTCGCACAGCTCCTGTCCGTGTTTTCTCAGAACTTTTTCCGCTTCCTCATACAGTCCTAAATTGATCAGATTATTAGACAGCAGTTTTCCCATCAAAAATTCTGCGGAAATATAATACAGTTTTTTCTGTCCCTCATTTTTGGGAAGCTTTGCTGTCTCTTCCTTGGTCAGCATCATAAGTGCTGTAAAAAGTTCAGCTTTTGAGCAGTTATCAAGAGTCTTTGCAAATTTCTCGTTTAACAGTTTCTGTAATCTTTCTTCCATTTTTTCTCTCCTAACACTTACCTTGATTTCCGCAAATCAGCGGATTCTTTCACTCTGTTTCCTGTTTTGTTTGAGCAGTGGACTCTCTCTTCAAAAGTTCACCGTCAAAAATAAGCTGCTTTGCATTTTCTTTTCCATTTATCATATCAAACAGAAGATCTGCGGTAGCTTTCGCAATTTTTTCCACGGGCTGACGTATGGTGGTGATACTGGGAATATAAAATTCCCCTGCCTCCATACCGTCAAATCCTGCCACAGAGCAGTCCCCGGGAACAGAAATCCCCCGCTCTTTCAAAGCTCTGCAGGCACCGATGGCCAGAGTATCTGAAGTAGCATACAGCGCTGTAAATTTTGCCTGATCCAGCAGTTTTCCTGCCAGACGGTATCCGGAACGAAAGGAATATCGGTCCTCATTCATGTCCATGAAACTTACCAGAGCCTCTCTGTACGGGATGCCGTGATCCTCCAGTGCCTTCTTGTACCCCAAAAGGCGAAGTTTTCCGATACTCTCATCCTCCCTGGGCGCTGTGATAATGGCAATATCTCTGTGACCCAGACTGATCAGATAATCTGTCATTTTATAACTTTCTCTGAAGTCATCAACCGATACCGCGGCACGATTTTCTCCCTGCATGCCCGCAGTACAGATAGTACTGAGTACATAGGGTACCTCCAGCTGATCCAGTTTTTCTTTTGGATGGGAAAAATTCCCTCCCAGAAAGACCAGTCCGCGAAGTTTCTTTTCCTTGGCAATATGCAGTGCCGTATCCAGCTCGTTATCCTGCTCTTCCACATTCTGCAGAATACAGCTGTACCCTCTCTTCTGGCATTCCTTTTCCAGTCCCCTCACCAGTTCGCTGAAAAATGTATTCCCGATTCCTTTTACCAGAACAGCAATCGCCTTTGCATCAGAACGCTTCAGGTTCCTTGCGCTGTTATTGGGTACATAATTGGATTCTTCAATCACCCGCATGATCATTTCCTTTGTTTCAGGGTTAATATCCGGGTGATTATTCATTGCCCTGGAAACTGTACTGACTCCTACACCGCACTTCTTCGCAATGTCTTTAATCGTCATACTTCCCATAATTTTATGCTCCGGTATTTTCTTTTTCTTCCTCTTTGGTCTCTTCTTTGATTTCTTTCTCTTCTTCTTTTGCTTTTTCCTCTGCTTTTCTCTCTTCCGGAAGCCTTCCGTACAGTTTTGTCATATCGTACATTTTCTCTGTAAGCTCTTCTGTGATTTGTCCCGGAAGCAGCCTCCATTTCCAGTTATTTCCCAGGGTGGAGGGTTTATTGATCCTTGCTTCCCCGCCCAGGCAGAGATAATCCTGAATCGGAATCACCGCAAGATCTGCCACAGAGGCAAGCGCAAGTCTGATGAAATCCCAGGGCAGCTCCTCCTTGGGCGTATGGGCATTATTCATATATTTTACCGCCAATGCCTTATCTTCCGGCGCCATCTCATCAATCCATCCAAGGATGGTGTTATTATCATGGGTACCCGTATATACTACACAGTTATGTCCGTAATTATGGGGCAGATAATCGCTTTCTTCTCTGGAGTCAAATGCAAACTGAAGCACTTTCATACCCGGATATCCTGTATCCCGTACCAGCTTCAGAACGCTTTCTGTCAGATACCCCAGATCCTCTGCAATAATGTCTGTTTCTCCCAGCTCCTTCTTTACTGCCTCAAACAGTTCAATACCGGGACCTTTCTGCCATTTTCCAAACTCTGCGGTCTTATCTCCATAAGGAATTGCATAATACTCATCAAATCCACGGAAATGATCTACACGAACCACATCATATAATTTGAAACAGTATCTCAGTCTCTGAATCCACCACTTGAAACCTGTTTCTTTATGATAATCCCAGCGGTACAGAGGGTTTCCCCAAAGCTGTCCTGTAGCGGAGAAAGCATCCGGCGGGCAGCCCGCTACCGCAAGGGGTGTACATTCTTCATCAAACTGAAACAGCTGCGGATTGGCCCAGGTATCCGCACTGTCAAATGCAACATAAATAGGAATATCCCCGATAATGCGAATTCCGCTTTCATTGGCATAATCCTTCAGTTTTTTCCACTGTTTGCTGAACTCATACTGCTGAAAACGCACAAACTGAATTTCTTCAGCTAATTCTTTTCTTTTTTCTTCCAGAACTTCCGGCTTTCTTTGCTTTAAATCCTCCTCCCACTCGATCCAGCTGATACCTTTTAAGCTATTCTTAACTGCCATATACAGGCTGTAGTCTTCCAGCCACCAGGAATTTTCTTCTGTAAATTTCTCAAAATCTTCCTCTGGAACAAAACGTTCAAATGCTTTTCTCAGAATATCAAATCTTTCATAATAGATTTTCTCATAATCAATGTATTGATCATTATCCCCGAAGTCACACGCATCACATTCTTCCCGGGTGAGCAGTCCCTCTTCCGTCAGTGTCTCCAGATCAATGTAGTAAGGATTTCCCGCATAGGTAGAAAAAGACTGGTATGGAGAATCTCCATACCCTGTAGGTCCCAGAGGCAGAATCTGCCAGTATCTCTGCCCAGCTTCTTTCAGCTGATCTACAAATTCAAATGCTTCCTTAGAAAAACTTCCGATTCCATACTTGGAAGGCAGCGCAGAAACCGGAAGCAGCACACCGCTCGCTCTCATAACTTTCTTCTCCTTATAAAAAATTTTATCTTACGTTTCCGGAAACGATATCGGTAACGTTTCCAATTTTCTTTAAACACAATTTACCACATTTATCTTTGAGGTTCAATAGGGAAATATTCAACAAATTTTATTCAATAAATTTAGTAAATATGTCTGGAAAAATTTATCAATCTGTTCTGTTTTAAAAATAGAATTCTGGTATAATAAATCTTATTTCTGCAGAATGTTTAAGGAGGAGAAAATCATGTATCATTCCATTGGGATCATCTGCGCCAGCGATACAGAACTGGAACCATTTTTTGAATATCTTACTGTTTTGGAAACTATTGAGAAAAGTCTTCTTAAATTTTACCGCTGCAGCTTCTGCGGCTGTGAAATCATCGCTGTATACAGCGGTGTATGCAAAGTCAATGCCGCCATTGCCGCACAGGTTCTCACAGATACCTTTCAGACAGATGCTGTCATAAATGCAGGCACTGCCGGAGGAATGGACAGAAGTGTACAGCTTTTTGACACTGTAGTGTCCAGTCAGTGCGCTTACCACGATGTGGCAGACGATATTCTTACGGAGTTTCATCCCTGGCTTAAAACTCCTTTCTTCCCCGCTTCCCCTCTTTTGCTGGAGACTGCAAAAAAATACAGTAAAACATCTCCTTACCCTATCCTTTTCGGTACAAGCGTTACAGGGGAACAGTTCATTGAAAACAGCAGCGGACAGAAAATCCTTGAGCGATTTTCCCCTTTGTCTGCAGATATGGAAACCGCATCCATTGCTCACGTATGCTATGCCAATCAGATTCCCTTCCTCTCAGTCAGAAGCATTACGGACACTGCGGAACACACAGGCATAGAAAACTTTGATAAAAACTGTGCGGCTGCCTCCCGCATCTGCGCAGAAATCACCATGGGAATTTTAAAACTTCTGCTGGAACTGTGAATAAATAATGGAAAACGGGCTGTGCCGGTTTCTAATCATCAGGAACAATAGACGGCACGCTTTGTAAACTGCCTATTGCAATAAAAATATGCGGAGTGTCCCAGTTATGCATCCGGGAGACTCCGCAGTAGGTTTCGTTCTCTTCGTCTTTCTTTAATTTCTGTTATCTCTTCGATTTACGATCGTCAGCAGCCGCAGAAGCTGCATGAGGGACACAGCCAGCGCCGCCACATAAGTCATAGCTGCTGCAGACAGCACTTTCCTTGCCCCGTAAAGTTCTTCCTCTGTAAGGATACCGCAGGATTCAATAGCACGGATTGCTCTGCGGCTGGCGTTAAACTCTGTGGGAAGAGTTACCAGCTGAAACAGGGTGGACAGTCCAAAGCACGCCACACCTAAGTATGCCAGATTCAATGCCATAGAACTGCCTCCCGAAAAGATCAGTCCCACTAAGATCAGCGGCATGGCAAGCTTAGAGCCGATATTAGTCACCGGAATAATGGCATTTCTTATTTTAATCGGCGCATAACCCCTTGCATATTGAATGGCGTGACCCGCTTCGTGGGCTGCAACCCCGATGGCCGCTGTAGAAGTCTGATTAAATACACTGTCAGAAAGCCGGATCACATTGCTTCTAGGATCATAATGGTCTGTCAGACTTCCCTGCACTCTTTCGATCCGCACCTGATACAGACCATTGCTGTCCAGCACCCTCCTGGCGGCATCATAACCCGTCATCCTTCTCATGGAATATTGGGAAGAATACTTCTGAAATGTACTGTTGACCCTTGCGCTTGCCCACATGGCAAAGATTACCGCCGGAAGTACCCATACAATATATGTGTAATCTAAAAACATGTCCTCATCTCCTTATATGAAATACAATTGGAAGCCGCCAATCCGGCGGCAGATTTCTGCTCTTCCTAGTAGTATAATACTCCAATTTCTTTTTCATACAAGAAAACTTTTATAAAATCTCTGTAAATTATGCCTTAAACTGCCGGTTCTTCCGCTTTCCTGTAAGAAATACATATCGGTTTTCCCGTCCAGGGATCTCTCCCAATATGGGCGTCCAGGGCAAACACTTCCCGGAATACTTCCGGGCAGATAATCTGCTCCGGCATACCCTCATAGCGCACCTTTCCCTTTTTCATAACAATCATCCACTGAGAAAATCTGGCAGCCAGATTCAAGTCATGGATCACAAGGGCTATAGTCTTTTTCTGCGTCCTGTTTAATTCTTCCAGAAGCTCCAGAACTTCCAGCTGGTGGGCCATGTCCAGATAAGTGGTAGGCTCGTCCAGTAAGATCAGGGGCGTATCCTGCGCCAGAGCCATAGCAATCCACGCTCTCTGCCGCTGCCCGCCGGACAGCGCGTCAAGACTCCGGTGGGCAAACTCCTCCATATGAGTGATCTTCAAAGCCCATGCAATCATTTCTCTATCTCGTTTTTTCAGTCTTCCGAACCCTTTTTGATGAGGATAGCGTCCATAAGCAGCCAGTTCTGAAACAGTAAGTCCTTCCGGCGCCTTGGGGCTCTGGGGGAGGATCGCCATTTTTTTTGCAGCTTCAACTGCCGGCATTTTTGCGATCTCTTGTCCATCCAGGTATACACAGCCGCTTTTTGCAGGCAGAATCCGCGCCAGCGTTTTCAGCAGTGTTGACTTTCCGCAGCCATTGGGACCGATGACGGATGTGATCTTTCCTCTGGGGATCTGCACAGTCATAGGCTCAAGTATCAGCTGTTTGTCATAACCGGCGGATATTTTTTCCCCTGTTAAAATTCCTTCCATAAAAACCTCCTGTGATTGAAAATGGTAGAACAAGGAGTTTCGTCCTGGAAACTCCTGCATCGCCCCGGCACTGTCTCAGCCTTCTACCGCGGCGTCCCCCTGATAATAAGATAAACAAAATACGGAGCCCCTATGACCGCCGCAACTATTCCTATGGAAATCTCCTTTGGAGACAGCAGCGTTCTGGAAATCAGATCAGACAGAAGCATCAGTATTCCCCCTGTCAGCATAGATCCAGGCAGAAGATACCGGAAATTAGGTCCTGTAATTCTTTTTGCAAGATGAGGACACACCAGCCCTACAAAGCTGAGACCTCCGCCCACTGCACAGCATAATCCGGATATGCCCATTGCCGCTGCAAGAAAGAGCAGATTCTGCCTCGCCACAGGCACTCCCAGCCCCAGAGCATTCTGTCTTCCCAGCGCCAGTACATTTAATGTCCTGCTTTTATAAAAGCAAAACCCCGCCAGAACCAGCAGCCCCACAAAAAGCATCCCCACGTTCTCCCAGCCGGCGCCCCAGATATTTCCGGAAAGCCAATTCTGTACAAACGCATAATCACTGTCAGACATCCTGAGCATCAGCATGGATGTAATGCTGGAAACCGCTGTAGCCACGGCAATCCCTACCAGAAGAAATCTTCGGGGAGACATCCCTTCTTCAGTCCGTGCAAGACTATAGTCCAGAGCAGCAATACAGGCACAGCCGCAGAAAGCAATGACCGGAAGCAAAAAGCTGAAATTCCCTCCGTTTCCTTTAAAGAACACAAAGAAAACCGCAAGGAACAGCCCGCCTCCCCCATGAATCCCAAGAATCCCCGGTTCTGCCATATCGTTCCCCGACACTCCCTGCATGACACAGCCGGAAACAGCCAGCCCGACCCCTACCAGCAGGCTGATAAGTACTCTGGGAAGGCGAAGATGGATCAGGGTATAGCGAAGACCTTTTTCTCCTCCTCCCAGAAATATTTCCCACAATTCGTCCGGCTGGATTCTCCGGTATCCCCCATTGATATCCAGCCAGAACGCTGCACACAAGATAAACGCCAGCAGAAGGAGCCTAAAATAAATTTTTGCATTCTTTTTCTCAGTCAATACTTTTCTCCCCCTTTCTCACGGTCCAGATAAAGAACGGCACACCGATAACCGAAAATACCAGCCCCACCGGAGTCTCTGCCGGCGCATTAATAACCCTGGAAAGCACATCCGCCGCAGCCATAAAAAAAGCACCGGTGAGAAAAGAAGAAGGTATGATCCACCGATAATCGGATCCTACAAAAAAGCGTGTTACATGGGGAACCAGAAGACCAACAAAAGCAACAGGACCAGTCAGAGCCACTGCGCTGCCCGCCAAAAGGAGAACTGTAAAAAGACACAGCGTCCTTGTACGCTCCACTCGGATTCCCAGCCCCCGGGCTGCTTCCTCACCCAGGCTTAAAAGGGAAACTCTTCCGGAAAGCACAGCTGCCATTCCCAGTCCTGCCAGCATCACCGGCGCCGCAAAGAACAGCTGTTCCCCGCGGATCCCGGCTGCTCCCCCTGCTGTCCAGAAGGTCAGCTCATATCCAATGTCATAATAAATTGCAATCGCCTGGCTTACAGAAGACAAAAAAATGCTCACCGCACTTCCCGCCAGCACCAGCCGCACCGGATCCAACTTTCTTCTTTTTATCACCATCAGTCCATATACAACTGCCGCAGCAGCCCCTGCCCCCAGGAAAGAAAACAGGACTACGCCTGAAAAACTCATTCCTGGAAAGAAAGCGAGGCACAGTGCCAGGGCAAATACTGCTCCTGCATTAATTCCCAGGAGTCCGGAGTCTGCCAGAGGATTTCCCGTAACGCCCTGCATGATAGCTCCTGCTGCCGAAAAACATGCACCTGCCAGCAGGCAGCCCAGGGTCCTTGGGATGCGCAGTTCCAGAATCACCAGATGCTGATGACTGGCCGGGTCTGGATTCCAAATGGCACGTATGATCTCATGAAGGGGAACTTCCGTACTTCCATACAAAACAGAAAGAACTGCTACAAGGAGGACTGCCCCGCCTGCCGCTGATACAAAAACTATTTTCTTTCTTCTTTCCGGTGTCATTCCTTCTCCTCAAATCCCCGGAAAAATTCCAGGAAAATATCCAGCTGGGCATTTAATGTAATTGGATCTCGGTGCATAAACGCCACCTGTTCATAGGGAAGGACTCTTCCCTCTTTCACTGCTTCCAGATTGTTCCATATCTGAGAATCCTCCACAAAGGCACTGTCTGTATCTGCCAGGATGCCATAGAGGATAAAGTCTCCCGCATACTCAGGAAGTGCTTCCAGAGAGACCACTTCGTATGCAGTATCCCCGTCTACCATTTCCGTCTGTACTTTTTCCGGTGCTTTCAGCTCCCACATATCGTAAAGAATACTTCCTCCTCTGGCAAAATGGCTTCCCATAGTATAGATCTGCTGCGGCCAGACTTCTACCACAGAAACAGTCCTGTCACCTACTATTCCCTGGATCTCTTCTTTAGTCTCTTCTACTCTCTGATTGAAATCTGTAATATATTCTTCTGCTTCCTGCCCTTTTCCCACCAGATCGGCGATATAGCGGAAAAGCTCTTCGTCTGTGCGCTTTCCGTCCTGAATATAAACCGTAGGAGCAATTTCCGAATACTTCTCATAATCTGCTTCTGTTATGGTCACGATCAGGTCTGGCTGCTGCTCCGCTATCATTTCAAGGGAACTTTCCGCACTGTTTACATTCATCTCCTCAATACCGTCAACATAATCCTGAAGAAATGGATTAGACAACGAGTAAGGAGACGCCACTGCAGGTTTTACACCCACAGCCAGAAATTCTCCCAGATAATAGTCGGTAAAGATCACCTCCGGATTTTCTGGAATCTCCACCTTTCCCTTATCTGTCTCTACTGTACGCATTTCTTCTGCGACCTGCTCTGTATCTGTCGGATTACTCTCCCCGCCGGAATCACTGTCTCCGCATCCTGCAAATATTCCTGCTGCCATCACAGCCATACCCCATATAAAAACTGTTTTTTTAAATCGATTCATCCTGTTTATCCTTTCTTCTGTTTTTAATTAGCTTTAGCTAACTCACGGTTCAGTATCATATCATATGGTCTTTCAGAATGCAAGCGTTTATTTAAAGAAAATTCATCCAATTTATCTATTTGCTTTTTGCGGGCATAAAAAGAGCAGGATATCTGTCCTTTATATCCTGCTCCAGCTCAAATTAAATTTTATACTGTAATCTTTCTTGCCTCATGTTCCGCTGCCACTTCCTCCGGTGTCTTTTCCCGCAGTCTTGCAGCTCCCCGGTAATCATTTTTTGTAGGGATCAGATTTCCTTTTGCCAGATTCTCTTTTGCCTGGACAATAGCCTCTGTATACTGGGGCAGCCACTGTTCCTGCGCCACCAGCATCTCGTCGATCATCTGCCAGATTTCCGGAGGATTGCAGACAGCTCCTGTCAGCGGATCCATCATTGCCGCCTGCTTCAGCAGATTTACATCTCCGTGCACTGCTGCCTCCACCGCAAGCTTCTGTACCCAGATGGACTGAGAACATACTGCCGCACAGCCAAGGGGCAGATCTCCCACTTTTGGTACACTGATTCCATTTCCGTCTACATAACAGGGAACCTCTACCACAGACTCTTCCGGAAGATTGGTAATGCAGCCCTCATTCATCACATTAAAGTGTCCCCTGTATTTTCTTCCTGTTTCCAGGGATTCAATGATATAAGAACAGTGCTCCTTTCCTCTCTCAGAACCATCCAGCTTCTTTGGCGGTTCTTTTAAGATCTTGGGATAATCTGTTTCAAACCAGTTTCTCTCTTCCCGGGTCACTCTTAAATAGCCTCCGGTCTCCCCGTTGATCCAGTTATCCAGATTGATCCAGTCAATAATTTCCTCCGGACGCTTTCTGTACCATGCCACGTACTCCGACAGATGTCCGTTAGATTCTGTGGAATAATATCCGAAGCGCTTCATCATGTCGATACGTACCTTTTCCTCTTCCCTGAACTTTTCATGAGCCAGGAATCCGGGCAATATCCTGGGCAGCATATCTTCTCCATGATGTTTTACAGAAATATACCAGGTCTGATGATTGATGCCTGCACATACAATGTCCAGCTCTTCTCTGGGAATTCCCAGAACCTCCGCAATCTGCATTTCTCCGTGGATCTCTCCATGGCACAGTCCGATGGTTTTGACACCGCCGTATTTATTGCATGCCCAGGTCGCCATAGCATTGGGATTGGAATAATTCAGCATAATAGCTCCCGGCTCCGCCACTTCTCTGATATCCCTGCAGAACTCCAGCATCTGAGCAATCACTCGCTGTCCATACATAATGCCGCCTGTACATAGAGTGTCGCCCACACACTGGTCTACTCCATACTTTAACGGAATCTCTATGTCTGTCTCAAAAGCTTCCAGACCTCCGATCCGCACACAGTTGACAATATATCTGGCACCTTTAAAGGCCTCTCTTCTGTCTGTAGTAGCGTAAATTTTTACCGGAATCTGATTCGCATCCAGATCTCTCTGGCAAAGTTCTCTGGTCTTCTCCAGATTGTCTGCGTTAATATCGGTAAATGCTACCTCAATGTCGTGAAATTCCGGGACAGACATAATATCTGTAAAGAGCGTACGTGCAAAAACAAGACTTCCCGCACCTATAAAAGCAACTTTAAAACTCATCCTCTTAAAACCTCCCGCTTTATTTTGTTTGATGAGTTTATTATAACTTTTTCTCTGCCTGTACGTGAAAGTTATTGCTGCCGATTTTATAAAATGCAATATATTGCCGTATTTATTTTTTTATGATAAGCTTAAGGAAATTACCCTGGATTCATGATTTCCGGAAAGGAGTTTCTATGAACAGTATTTACAAAAAAAAGAATTCCTGTGTTTCCATCACTGCCTTCTATGCCTTATCCCTGCCAGAATTTCATATGGATGCCCATACCCATACCAGCTGTGAGATCATGTATGTCACCGGCGGCGCCTGTTCCGTCTTTTGCGGCAGCGAAGAATTCCGCCTGACAAAAAATCAGTTTATCTTTCTGGATGCCAAAATTCCCCATAAACTGGAAATTCTTCCCTGCCAGCCCTGTTCTGTCCTGAATCTGGAATTTTGCTGTCAGGAAAAAGAAACCTCCATATCTCTCAGTGATCTGATCCAAAAGAGTCCGGATTTTCAGAGTTTTATGAAAAAACAAACTCCCTGTGTTATTTCCAATGATCTGCGGAATATGGGATATTCCCTGAAGGATCTGATTTCTCAGCTGCAGAAAGGGGAGCCTGATTCTGATTTTCTCATCAGTCTTTTGTTTCACCGCACTCTTTTAGAACTTTCTTTCTGTGTAAATCATAACCGGAAGTTCACAGGTATGTATTACCTGAAAAAAGCATGCAGCTATATTGAAAATAACCTCTGCAGCACGATCCGTATCCCGGAGCTTGCCGCTTATACCGGAATCAACAAATCTTACCTGCAGTCTCTGTTTTCACAGATTTTAAACTGTACCATCACACAATACATTAACGGCAAAAGACTGGAGCAGGCTGTATTTCTTCTGACAAACAGCTCCATGAGTGTTACAGATATTGCATTTTCCACAGGATATAACAGCCGCCAGCACTTTGCACACACTTTCGAAAAATATTACCAGATCAGTCCGCAGAAATACCGCCGTCTCCACTCGAAGACTTTAGTTCCCGATACAGGAAAAAATCAGTATCTGATGAAAGGAAATGGAACTGTACTTCTGAAGATGACGGAAGACTGAAGAATTTTCTCTATTCTGGAATAAATCGGGCCAAAGCCATGTATACTAAAGAATAAAGATTCTTCTGCAGCTGCCCGGCTTCATACTATTGCCTGCGGAAAGTAAGGAGGTTTTTATGCTCGGTGTTTTACTGTTTTTCTTATTTCTTTCTCTTTCCTTCCTGACATTCTGCATTGTCAGCTGCAAAACAAAAAAAGACATTCAGACATCGGATTCTGAACAGGAAAAATTTATTAAAGAATATAAGAAAGAACAAAAAAAATAACAGTCAGACTTTAGAGGTCCTGTTCTGACTGTCATTTAAATATTTATTTCTCTGCCGCTTCTGTTAAAAATCTCTGGATCAGGGTGGCCGCCACTGCGCGGCTTACATTCGTCTGTGGGTTTAATTTCCCCTGGTCTCCCTGGATCATTCCGTTTTTCACTGCCCATGCTACAGCTGTCTGTGCGAAATCTGTGACTTTTCCTGCATCCGGGAAATTTTTCCACGCCGCAGATGTACTGGTGTCATATCCTTTATATTTCGCATATCGATAAAACATAGTAGCCATCTGTTCACGGGTGATCTTGTCCTGAGGTCCGAATTTTCCTTTTTTCGCCCCCTCTGTATAACCGGTGACGATTCCATTTTGGCTTGCCCACTTTACTGCATCTGTAAAAAACATGTTCTCAGGAACATCCGGAAATTTCTTGCCGTTTTTCACATCTGGCTCTCCCTCCATACGATAAAGAGTTGTGACGAACTGAGAACGGTCAATGGTTTCCACAGCACCAAAATATCCGTCTCTCATACCCGTCATAATACCTTCATCGTATACATAAGAAACTGTGTCATAATACCAGTCTCCGTCTCTTACATCCTCAAATCCCATAGGATCCCGCAGATTATAATGATCTGCCAGTGCCTCTGCGTCTGCTTCCCCCAGCTGTTTTAAGAAACTTTCGCTGTACAGTTTGGAAGCATCCTGGGCATTGTCCAGAAATGCATGTTCCACTATGATTCCTGTCATGCCTGCTGCTTTTGCCTCATTAATACTGGTATAATAATCTTCAAGATTTCCTGCTCCGTCCGTATCGCCTGTGGTGCAGTTTTTCACCTTTGCGCCTCTGTTATACAGTCCAAGTGCCTCTAAATTCTCCAGAATAGCATTTGCAAGAGCTTCTCCGTCCTTATGTATGTTCTGGCTGTAGCTCTTATTAGGATAGTAGACCTCAGCCCCTGTTCCGCCGCCGGAGTTAAAATGTACATCAACGAAGGTAGTTGCTCCCAGGGCGGCCGCGTCTTTGATCCTCTGCTCCAGACAATAAACCGTACCCTCACCCGGATATTTACATGCAACAGAATCTCTGTCCATATACACTTCTACACCCGGATATTTTTCCAGCGCCTCTTTGCAGTACTTCGCCACCTTAAAGGTAAGTTCTTCTTCCTTAAGTCCCAGCCCGGAAGCCCCTATATGAGTGCTGTCATGTCCCGCACAGATAACGATCACACGCTTGCCGGCTTTTGAAGATGAAGTACTTTTTGCGCTTCTCGCAAGAGCCGGTTCCGCTGCGTCACTCTCTGCTTCATTTAAGACTTCTCCTATGGTCTCTTCCACAGAGTCGCCGGAAATCTGAACTTCTTCTCCGTTTTCATTCAGAGAATAAACGGATACTGCCGGACTTTCTTCTGCGGAGGAGGCATAGGCTGCACGGGCATTGGACTGGGCACTTACTACTGTATAAGATGCCTCGATCCCCTGCTGCTGAAAATCCATCAGATAGTCAATTCCGTCTGCATGGTAAGCCAGACTTGTAAGGCTGATCATGTCCTCCGGCTGTTCTTCCGTATATTCCACAGTAAACAGCACGCTGTTTCCTGCCAGAGCCGCTGCCTGCCATTCCATGGTCTCTCCGGTCAGTTCAGATGTTCCATACAGTGTAGCGCCATCCAGTACAAGGCTGTCATCTGCAAAACCTATGGCAATGTTCTGTGTACCCGGCAGGTAAACAGCCTCTTCATCTACATAAACATATTCTATATCATGAGCCACTGCCGGAAGATCCTCGATGCCTTCCGTACTTTCCATAGCTGCTGCAGCTGCTTCCGGTGCCGCTTCTGTAACAGCGTCCTCTGTATTTTCCCCGGTCTCTTCCTGTACTGTCTGCGTTTCTTCTGCCGATTCCTGAACTTCTTCTGTTTCCGGCTGGGTCTCCTCTGCAGCTGCCTCCTGGGTTTCAGCCCCTGTTTCTGTTGTTTCCGTCTGTTTCAGATCTTCATCATCCTGACTGTCGATCTGCTCTTCCTTTTCCTCTGTCTCCGGCGTCTTTGTCTCATCTGACTGTTCGGTTTCCTGATCTTTGTCCTGCTGTACTTCTTCTGTTTCTGTCTGCTGCTCCTGTACAGCCTGCTCCTGAGTTTCTTCCACAATTCCCGCTGTTTCTGTCTTTTCTGCATTTGCTGCCAAAACTGCGCTTTCACTCATGCCAAGGGTCATTGCCAGTGCCAGCATCAGTGCGGTTCCTTTGCGAAAAAATTTCATGCTGTGTTTTCCCTCCTTAATCATGTGCCTTGACTCGCAACAAGGTATCTAAAACTTTTCTATTTCCTGATACTGCTTCATTGTATAACCGGGCAGCAATTTATGTCAAGAATTTTACAAAAATATGACAGAAACATCTCACTTTCTGTTTGTTTTAGTCCATATCATTCCACTGTTCCCATACGTTCCACCACACTTTTCTTCTTGATCTGCCTGTATCCCATAACTGGAATAAGAATCACCACAAACAAAAGCACAGGGAGACAGATAAGAATAGGAGTAACCGTAAATTGAGGGCTGAAAAAGAAAATTCCGGATCCCAGACCTGCGATCAGGGTTAGATTTAAGAGACTTCCCAGCACCATGGAGATTACAATCGTAATCCCCGCATAGTAGATTCCTTCAAAACACAGCATATATTTCAGCTGTTTTCCAGTCATACCTACAGCCTCCAGCATGGCAAATTCTTTTCTTCTTGACAGTATGGACGCAGCCATGGTATTGATAAAGTTCAGGATACCGATCACTGCAAGGATAAAGCACAGCATTCCTCCGATGATCAGGTAGACCCGTATCAGAGAGTGAAACTCTGCGATCATGGAAGCTCTGGAAACATAGGTCAGATCATCATTTACATTTTCACTGTAATCGCTTATCCACTTTTCTATGTCTTCTATATGGCTCTTATCCACATTAAACATGGTTTTCATAGGCTGCTGCCTCCGGAAGGATCATGTTCATCTCAATACTGGAATACATCTGCATCTCAGCCGCATAAGGCAGTTTTCCCACTGCCAGCACCTGATACTGTTTCTCCTTCCCCTCTTTATCCGTAAGGGTCACCTTATCTCCCGGCTTAAAATACGGAATCGGCTCTCCTTCTCCCAATTCCTCAAAATCATTGATAATAATATAATCCCCTGTTTTAAATTTTTCCCAATCCGACTCTCCTTCTCTGATTTCCAGTTTGTCAAAGATCAGCTTTCCTATTCCGTAAAATTTCGTTTCTCCGGTATAGCTTTCTTTTTCATAACTTTCCAAAATTTCTTTCCACTGTTCTCCGAACACATACTGGAAGTATTCTTCCAGTTCCTGGTTTTTCAGAATGTTGGCACTGATCTTCTCAAATTCTTCCGGAAGAAACCGAAAATCATAAGTCTCATAATAATAGACATTTCCTGTCTCACAGATTCCTTTCTGCTCTTTCAGGGCATTGAGAAAATCCTCTGTCACTCCCTGGGTTTCCCTTAGATTATATGCTATAGACGCATTATCCGTAGTGGCGTCTGTCACCATAAAATCGCTGATACTCCTGGTCTCAACATACTTATCCATATCAAATCCTTTTACCAGGCTGTAAATAGAATTCAGCAGGATCAGACTCAGGGACAAGGACAAGATCACTACAAACGCCCGCTTTTTATTCCTGTTCATATTAGCAAGTGCCATAGAGGGGGTTGATACTTTTCTTGTTTTCTTTTTCTTTGTCTTTGTTTTTTTCTTTTCTGTTTTCCTTTCTGTAAACCGCACTGCCTCCACAGGGGAAATTCCGGAAACCATTCTGCAGGGCTTCATACAGCTGATCCTTACCGTCAGTAAAGAGAATACTGCTGATCCTGCAAGTATCCACGGGCTGATCTGTACTTCTGTGGACGCTGTCTCCTGAAAGACCAGAATAGACATGACTGAGGGCAGGATAAGTTTTCCAATTAATACACCTGCCAAAAGTCCCAGAGGAATCCCGATGGCCGAAAGAACATACGCCTGCCTTCTCACCATTCTCTTAAGCTGCTTTCCGGTAGTCCCTATGGTTTTCAGTAATCCATAGTAGCGGATATCCGAATAGACATTAATGTAAAAAATATTATAGATCAGCAGATATCCGGAAGTAAGGATCACCAGCAGCATAACTGCGGCAAAAGCCGCTGTCTGCATATCAATCTCTCCGCCCAGATACGCCCAGTTGATCCCTACATCTATATTTTCATCAAATCCGCACCGCCTGGTCAGGTCTTCTACCTGTTTCTGCAGATGAAAGCTGGTTGAAAAATTAAAATCGGCACAAATATAGCCTGCAAGCATGGAACTGTCCGCAGACTCACCTGCAACAGATTTCAAGTCTTTCGGGACCACTTCCGCAGCAAAAGCTTTGGATACTCCCATTACCTGTGACATTGCTATTCGGTCTCCTTCAAACCATCCTGACAATACAAAGGTCTTCCGGATTTCTTCCTGGTTCACTTCCATTTTCACCGGAATCTTTGCTCCGATCCGGCAGGGTATTCCCAGAGCTTCCAGCACCAGATCACTGGTAATAATCTCATTTTCTTCCCGGGGCATACGGCCTTCCTTGGGATAGCAGAAGCTCCATTGTGCTTCCAGATCTTCGTAACAGCTGATTTCTGTGGGAAGTTTTTTCAGCTCTTCATTCACTGCATTGCCTATGAGGATCCTGCCGGAAACAGATTTTAATTTTTTATCCTGTTTTACAATTTCATATTCTTCCGGCGTCAGATATTTGTACCCGGCATGAGCAGTTCCCCCTACCTGCCTCATAGTGGCTTCCTGCTGTTTTTCTATAATGCTGCCGCCCACTACAAACAAAGTGGTAAATAATACAGAGGTCAGCGCAATGGCAAGAACTGCGATCAGATTCCTGCTTTTTCTGGATTTCAGGGATTTATCCGCGATCCTCCTGATAATTTTCTTATTCTTGACTTTCCTCATGCCACTCACCACCTCTCTGAGATCCTGCCGTCCTCGATACGGATGATCCTGTCGGCAAGCTGTGCGATCTCTTCATTGTGAGTGATCATGACAATGGTCTGTCCAAACTTTTCACTGGTCACTTTTAAAAGCCCAAGTACGTCCTGGCTGGTGCGGGAATCCAGATTTCCTGTGGGTTCATCCGCCAGGATAATGGCAGGCTTGGAAGCCAGGGCCCTGGCAATGGCTACTCTCTGCTGCTGTCCTCCGGAAAGCTGACTGGGAAGACTTTCCAGTTTAGAGGAAAGCCCCAGGATTTCAATGACTTTTTCCACATAATTTTCATCCACCCGGTTTCCGTCCAGTTCCACGGGAAGTACAATATTCTCATACACATTGAGTACCGGAACCAGATTATAACTCTGGAAGACAAAGCCTATTTTTCTTCGTCTGAAAATACACAGAGGGTCTTCTTTCAATTTAAAGATATCCTTCTGTTCTACATAAACTTTCCCTGATGTAGGACGGTCCAGTCCTCCCAGCATATGGAGCAAAGTGGACTTGCCGCTGCCGGAGGTTCCCACCACAGCCAAAAATTCTCCTTTCTCCACCTCCAGATCCACACCGTCCAGGGCTTTTACCTGATTTTCTCCTGTGCCGTAATATTTCTTCAGATTCTCTGTTCTCAGTATCTTCATGGTTTCTGTCTCCTTTCCTGCTGCCCTGTAGGTCAAATGTTCCCGGGCTGGATTTATGATTCCGATCCGTTCTCCTTTTATTACTGAAAAGTAAAAAGGACAGCATCTCTTTTACTGTCCTTTATCATACACTTTTATTCTTTCCACAAAATTTCAAGAATCTAACAGTATTGTTAGATTTCAGATTTTTCGAAGAAGCAGAAAATGGTATGTCTTTCTGCACACACTCCTTTTACCTCAATTGTATAGTTCTTCTTTATCTATTTACTTTCATATATTCTTATCTTATAATAAATTTATATAAATTATCCAACTTACTATTGAACAGAAAATATCACTTAATTTGGAAGGCTCTTCTAAAGTTAATATAATTTTTGATAGGAAGATCTTTATGTTAGTAATTCTAAATTTTTTGTTATTATTTAAGGTTTTAACCGGATTATTACAAAATTCAAATTCTCTGTTTTTTATTTTCTGGGGAATTATAATATGCCTGATCTTATCTAAAGTTATTTCTGTTAAGGAAAAAGAATATCTGGAAAATAATTACAGTAAAAGAGCAAAACTGGTTATTCTTATTTTATATATTTTAATTATAGCCGGCATTTATATTTAGAGCTCATCTACGAGAAGGAAAATACACCTCAAAAACAGAGCCTTTCCCCATCCGGGACTTCACACGGATATAGCCATTCTGCTTTCTGACAATCTCCCTTGCCAGATACAGACCGATACCCACGCCTTCCTGCTGCTGCACATCCCTTCCCCGGTAAAACCTGCCGAAAATCTTCGGTATCTCTTCCTCCGGGATTCCTTTTCCCTGGTCTTCCACGCAGACTGCTGTATACATGGGATATGCGTTTACATAAAATTTTATCCTGCTTCCGGGTTCCGAATATTTCACTGCATTATCTGCCAGGTTATACATCAGTTCTGTGCTCCATTTCAGATCATAACAGGCCTGTGCCTCTTCTGCCTGCTTTTTATCCCAAAGAATCTCAATGCCTTTTTTCTCTGCCTTAGGCTCTATCTGGGCGATTATCTGCTCCAGCAGCGGTTCCACAGACCTTTTCTCCGGCTGCACCGCCACTAGACCAGTCTCCAGACGAGACATCTTTGTCAGTGCTTCCATAAGGAATTCCAGCTTTTCCGCCTGTTTTGCAATCTCTTTTGCCAGAAAACGCGCTCTCTCCCTGCTTTGCTCATCCTGAGACGGGCATTCCAGGATTTCCTTTAAAAGTTCTGAATACAGCCGGAGATTCGCCACCGGAGTTTTGGTCTGGTGGGAGATATCCGAGACCATACTCTTGATATTTTCTTTGTCTTTTTCCAGATTCTGCCTCGCTATGCTGGAGTCTGCAAGAAAACGTTTCCACTTATTCTCCAGCCTGGACAGCTCTGTCTCATCATAGTCAGACTCCTGAAACGTGCCGTCTATTCCCCGGTCCAGCATTTCATTGAGCCTGCGCATGGTCCGCCCTATCATTTCTTTCCCTCTTCCTTTCTCCAGACATAGCCCTGGCCGTATACAGTATGAATATAACTGAAGCCGCTCTTGTCTTCCAGCTTGGAACGCAGACGGTTCACTGTCACAGATAAGGCATTTTCATCTACATATTCCGCTCCGTCTGTCCAAAGCCGGTCCATGAGAAGCTCTCTGGTAAGCACTCTCCCCCGGTTTTCCAGAAACAGCCGGAGAAGCTTCTGTTCATTTCTGCCAAGAGAAATCTCCCTCCCGGATTTTAAAAAAACCAGATTGTGAAAGTCAAAGACAAAATCATCAATCTCATATACCGGAACCTGCCCCTGTCGTGTACGCTTTGTCAGATTCCGTATCCGTGCCCGAAGTACTGCCAGACTGAAGGGCTTTGTCATATAATCATCTGCACCCAGGCTTAAACCTTTTACCTCGTCCAGTTCCATATCATTGGCTGTCAGGATCAGCACCGGCACGCGGCTTCGGCTTCTCACCCATTTTAAATACACAAAGCCATTTTCGTCCGGGAGATTAAGATCCAGGATGATTACGTCCGGCTCTTGTTTTTCAAAAGCCGCCTTTGCTGCCCTTACCTCTGTATTTTTTATGAACTCTGTTCCTGCCTCTTCCAGCGCCAGGGCAATTCCATCGCCGAGCGCCCTGTCATCCTCTACAATCTGAATCTTCATGCTGCCTCCATTTTCTCAGTTTCTGCTCCCCTGCGGCATTTATATTGCTTCTGCCGCCGTATATGCAGTCTGCCGGAAATCTATCCATTTCTGTTATCTGAAATTTATAATATACGTTTTTATGTTTCTTTACAAGAGCGAACTGCCGGAGAAGAAAGCTGCAGCTTTCTTCTCCGGCAGTCCCGTATTCTCTATATCATATATTCCCCTGTTTTTTATTAATAGAAGGTCTGATTTCCAATGGTCAGTCCGTTTCCGCTTCCTGCATGGAAGAACAGGCAGTCACCAATCGTATTTGCCCCCGCAAAAACGTCCCGTGCCGCATCATAACAATCCTGGTTTGCACCTCTGCTTAACACAGAAGCAAGTTTTCCGCTTGCCACAGGAGAAAATTGTCCGCTCTGATAGATCACCTCAGACAAAGTGTTGGGAAACTGAGAGCTTCTGATACGGTTCATAATTACCGCACCCACTCCAATCTTTCCTTCATAAGACTCACCGCCTGCTTCACATTCAATAATCGCTGCCATCAGGTCCAGGTCAGAAGCAGAATAAGATGTTCCCGCACTCTGTGCCTGTGCTGCTGCCTCAGCCTCTGCAGCCTGTTGTGCCGCAGCAGCAGCTTCTGCAGCTTCATCTACCGGTGTCGCTTCCACGATTTCTCCCTCTCCGTATACTGTGTGGAACAAATCTTCCGCCTCTGCGCCGGAAACTAACAGGTCACCCCGGATATACCCTTCTACTTCCCCGGATACTACCTGGATCCAGCCGTTCTCTTCTCCTACAATAGTTGCAACAGCGCCTGCAGGCAGTTTTCCTACTCTGGAATAACTGATATCAGCACCGCTTCTGATGTTTGCATATGTAATCACATCTGCAGCTGCTTTGTCTGACCAGTCATATACCTGTACATTTTCTATATTTCCACTTTCCTCTGTAGTCTCTGCCATAGCCGGAACAGCCATTGCAGCTGTCATCACACCTACGGTTCCTGCGCATGCCAAAAGTTTCTTTACTCTGTTTTTCATAATAACCTCCTGATAAGTCTGTACTTTCTTTTTCATATTTATTACAGATTTATTAAGTTTTGTTACGGACTTATTCTATCAAGGTTACGTTATAATGTCAACCCGGTATTTTTTGTAATATTTTGCAGGTTATTACAAAAAAGGAACTAAGTTTGCAGGTTATAAAACTTTATATTCTGTTTATTCTTTCAAATCAGGAAACAACAGGGTGATAAAAAACTGTTTTTCTTTTTGCTCTGTAATACACTGACCTCCCATTTTCTGCATCATATTTTTGACACTCTGTATGCCGATCCCCGTGCTGTCCGGTTTCTCTTCCATATCCCGTATCTTATTTTCAAACCGAAATCCGGACATATGTTTTTCGCATACAGAAGAAATCGTTACAGGCTGGGATGAATCCCCGTATTTCAAAATATTAGAGGTGATATTATCCATAATCCGCATGAGATAGTCCGTGGAAACCTGGATCTTTTTATCCACCCACTGCACTTTGAATATTACCTGAAATCCTTTTTGCTGAAGATAACTGCAGGTCTCGGAAAACAGATCATAGAGTACCACTTCATAAAGTTCCGGCTCTTCCATCTGGACTTCCGTCTCCCCTGTGATCAAAGAATATTCAAACAAGTGGTCTGTCAGCTGCTTCATGCGGCGGGCCTTTCTGTCTATACGCTCCACGTATTCCATCTGCCGCTCCTTGTCTTCCCAATTTCCTTTTTTCAGAATTTCTGTATACAGCATGATGGAAGTCACCGGCGTGCGCAGATCATGAGACATTTCCGTTACGATCCGCTGATTCTCCTGCACCATTCTCGCCTCACTCTGCATCAGGTTCTGAAAGGAAAGCCGCATATGATCCAGCCCCTTTGCCAGAACGGCCAGCTCATCTTTTCCGCTGACGGTGATGGGATACTCCAGGCTTCCTCCCTCCAGAATCTCAATCTCTTCACTGAGCTTCCTGATATAATGCATTTTCCTTCGGATTCCCAGAAGCACCAAAAGGACAAAAACGCTGAATGATATCACCAGTTCTGTGATCAGCGCATAATTATAAATCTGATAATCATAGGCCCCCACTATAACTGCGGTTCCTGTTCCATCTGTAAACTCCAATATATAAGAATTCTCCCACGCATAGTCTTCTCCCGGTATCTCTTTCTCCCAGATTTCTTCTCCCGGATATTCGGAGTCAAAGATCAGGATATCATTTTTGTAAATGCGCATCACAATGATCTTCTGTTCCTTTACCCAGCTGTTGAGAGCAGCGGAATCCGTGGATGCCAGAGATTTCTCCTGAATGTAGTCCCGCAGGTCTTCAGCATATTTTTCTCCTCTTTTCTCCAGATACTCTGTATTATAAATACAGCGGTCAATGAGATAGCTTCCTCCTATATCCATTCCCTGAAAAAGAACAGCCGCTGCTGCTGCCGAGAAGATCAGCAGCAGCAGCAGCTGGAAATAAATTGAATGAACCGACCGCCTTTTATTCGCTTCCTGCATCAAATTTATACCCCTTTCCCCATACTGTTTTTATATATCTGGGATTTTTCGGATCACTTTCTATCTTGACCCTCAGTTTCCTGATATGTACCATGACCGTACTGTTACAGGAATAAAAATAAGGTTCTTCCCATACACTTTCATAAAGATTTTCTGCGGAAAAAATTTTTCGCGGATACTGCATCATTCGCTTTAGGAGACGATATTCCAGGTCTGACATCTCCTTCTCAACACCGTCTACATACACCTCGTTAAAAGTTTCATGCAGACGTATACCGCCCAGCTCCAGATAAGGTTCTTCTTTCTCCTGTTCCGGCAGCTGCTTTCCCAAATAGATCTTATAACGACGCATCAGTGCTTTTACCCTTCCCAGAAGCTCTGCATAGGAAAACGGCTTGGGAAGATAATCATCACCGCCCGCCATCAGTCCCAGCAGCTTGTCCGATTCCTGTGCCTTTGCGGTGAGAAAAAGTATGGGGACATTGGAAGTTTTCCTTATTTCCTCACAGGTACGGATTCCCGAGATTCCCGGCATCATAATATCCAGGATTACCAAATCCGTGTCCTCATCAAGAAGTTCTAAACCTTTTCTTCCGTTTTCGGCTTCTTTCACGCAATAATTCTCGCTTTCCAGGAGAATGCGCACGCCCTCACGGATATCTTCGTCATCCTCCACCAGGAGCACCTGCTCTTTCTTCATCTTCTATATCCTCCTTTCCCTCACAGGTTTTCTTTGGCTAATCTTATCACTTTTTCTGCATAACTTCCATTTTTTTCTTTACTTTTTCTCTGTATATTTTTGCTTCCTCTTTCCATGCATGATAAGCCTGGTCGTCTCTGTGATCCGCAAGCGCATAATGTTCTTTCAGATAGTTTCCTATGTAAGAAGTAACCTTCCCGGCACCGGTCAGGTTCAGATGATCTCCTTTATCCAGGCTGTCCTGTTTCCAGTCAATCTTCAGCTCTTTGGCCTTCAGATTCAGATCCAGGTATGCAATCCCGTTTTCTTCTCCGTATTCCTTCAGGGCATTGTATTTTTTATAGTTGTAATTGACCGGTGAAGGGCTGCTTACCAGGAGCAGCTGTGCTCCGCATTCCCTGCATAATTCCCGGATTTCCTGCAGATACTCCAGGACCAGTTCTGATATCTTCTGTTTTTCTTTTGTCTCTTTCATATACTCTTGTCCCTCGTAGGGAACAATCCCGTCTCGAATCATAAATCCTTTGAAATTTTCTTCTCTGTACTGCATTCCCATAAGCAGCGGCTTCCAGATATCATGGAAACGAAAAATAGGGAAATAATAAGTTCCTTTCTCAGCCAGCACATCCCGGATTCCGTCGATGCCTTTCATTTCCCGAAAGACCACGTTTGCCTCCAGGACCACTACTTCAGGATTCTGTTTTTCCAGAGCAGTCTTCAGCATATAGTAACTCTCCTGAATCTTCTGCCCCGCCTGGCTTCCTACAAAGGAAGTAAATCCGTGGTCACTCCACAGCTGCATGGGGGAGAATGCCGTATACGCCAGACTGTCCCCCAAAAAGAGTATATCTATGGTATTCTCCGGTTCCTTTTGTATTTTGATGATACTTTTGTTTCTGCTCTGGATCAGATTGTCGTCCTTTTTCGACAGTTCCGTGATCCCCCTTGAACTTCCTGCAAACAGAGCCAGCAGGATCAGGAAAAACAATATGCTCCGGCATCCCTTTTTTATTTTCTTTTTAAAATCCTGCATAGATCAAATCCACCTGTTGATAGCCAATTCCATAAGCTCCAAAAATCACTACTGCAAAGATCAGCACATAATACACTGCCCAGCGCACTGGTGTCCATAGCTGCTTAAACATACCTTCATTCAAAAGCTTCCGCTCTCTGCACATACCCACAACTGCTGCTGCCAGACAGCCTGCTGCCACAACTGCGTAATCACCTCTGTCCAGTCCGAAGTTCAGAAAGGTTCCGTCCCACAGTCTTTCCAGATGAAAATCCCGGAAAATACTGAAAAACATCTTCACACCCCCGCGAAGCCCTTCCGCCCGGAAAAACAGCTCTCCCACAAAAATGATCACCCAGGTCTTCAAAATCCGCGGAATCTTCCACCACAAAGCCTCTTCCCTGATGTGCAGGATCTGTATCACCTTATCTCTGAGCGGTTCTGCTGCCGCCTCTAATACCAGGATGACAAAGTAATACATTCCATAGAAGATATAGTTCCATTTCGGACCGTGCCAAAGTCCGTTGCAAAGCCATACAGGAAACAGCGCCAATATAGTCACACCCATTTTTGCCGCATATTTCCCCAGATGTTTCTTTGCAAATTTGTTCCATTTTTTTACCGGCCGGGATACGGATACAGGATAGAAGACATACGTCTTCAGCCACACTCCCAAAGTGATATGCCATCTCCTCCAGAATTCCGAAGCATTCTTTGCAGCAAATGGCTGACAAAAATTCTCCGGCAGATTCACACCGAAAAGCCTTCCGCTTCCGATCACAATATCCATGCATCCGGAAAATTCCATATAGAGCTGTATGGTATAAGCCACAGCTGCCGCTGCAGTCACCACTCCGCTGTATCCTTCATAGTGGGCGAAAACAGCCTGTACCAGTACATTCAGCCGGTCCGCTACTGCCATTTTCTTAAACAGACCCCACAGGATCCGCACACAGCCTGCCGACAGATTCTCTCCCCTTAAAGGTTTCCCTTCCCACAAAGCGTCTGCGGTCTGCCCGTACATACTGATAGGTCCCTCCATGATCTGAGGAAAAAAGGCCAGAAACAGCCCCAGTTTCCCCAGATGTTTCTCCGCAGGAATCTTCTCCCAGTACACATCTGCCAGATAGCCGATCGCCTGAAGGGTGTAAAAGGAAATCCCAATAGGCAGAATCAGTGTTTTCATACCAAGAATCGGTTCCTTTCCTAAGTGTCCAGCCAGCCAATTGACATTCTGGGCAAAGAAATTGTAGTATTTCAAATATCCAAGTACTGCCAGCAGCACCAGTACCGCTCCCAGCAGCACGCCTCTCTCCTTTTGCCTGTATTTGTCTTTTACTGCTTTTCTGTTTTCTTTGGGAATCTTCTGTATTTCTCTCTGACACTGAAACTTCAGATACTCCATCCAGATTCCTCCGTAATGGACAAGCAAAGTGGTCCCCATCAGGAAGAGGACAAGCTTCTTACTGAAGGACCAGAAGAATATATACCCTGCCGCAAGCAGGACAACCCATCTTCTCTTTCCGGGAACCGCCTGATATGCCAGAAGAACTGCCGGGAGGAACAAAAAGAGGTACACAATTGTATGATATGCCATGCCTAGTTCCCCTGAAGCCTTTGTATCATTTTGTACATAGCGTCAACAGAATTAAAGTTCTCCGGCACCATCTCTGAGGCTTCTATCTCAATAGAAAAAGCATCCTCCAGTTCGGAGACCAGGGAGATCACACCGAAGGAGTCCAGAATGTGGCTGTCGATCAGCCCGCTCTCCCTCTCCCACTGAATACTTTCATCTATGTCATTTAAAATTTCCAATAATATTCCCATCTGCAGTTTCCTTTCTATTTTGTATTTTTTCCATATTCCACGGGTACAGAGGCTGCATTTTGCGTGCCTGTTTCCATCCCTCTTTTTCACTGTAAAGGACTGCCCCCGGAAGCTCATGGCTCAGAAACAAAGCCATCCCCTCCATAGCTGCATACGCTCCCGTACGCTCAAAGACAAATATATCTCCGGGCTTTAAACCTTTTATGTATGCTTTCTGGATCAGTACATCATTTAAAGTGCACAGAGAACCGCATACCGTCCATTCCTGCTCTTCTCCCCATTTTTCTTCCCCGATCACCTGAAAGGAAGGACAGTACATTCCCCGAATCTGTCCGTCATAATGAAGCTGATGAATCCCTCCGTCCACGATACAGTACCGTTTTCCTCTGTTTTCCTTTACATCTTTGACTGTTGTGATATAGTATCCGCACAGGGCTGTCAGTCCCCGTCCCATTTCGAAGATTACTTTTCCCTGAAAACGCATGGTTCGTACACTTTCAGCCGCTGCCTTCAAGTCCTCTGTCCTTTTGTCCTCTTGACCTTCAAAATATGCCGCTGAAAGCCCGGGACCGTATTCCAGCTCTTTTATCCTGGTTCCTGTCTCATTTTCCAGGTAATGCAGCTGATCATCCAGCATTCTCAGTTCCTCCTGAATCTTCTCTTTCTTCTTTTGCGTGCCGGAGAAATAATGGATGCCCTCAACCGAAAGAAACGGCACCTTTTCTGCCTTCCGTATCAGCTCCGCCGCCAATTTCAAGTCCATACCGAACTGATTGCCGCTGGTAAGTCTGAAATACAGGCGGACGGATTCTCTGTTTTTGCTGCTCCAGTCATAAAATTGGCGAAACTGGCTTTCTGATTCTGCTGTATAAACGCACCTTCCCCTGCAGGTATCCAGAATCTCCCGAAGATCTCTCTCCTCTTTCAGCACCCCAGAAATCAGAAGTTTTTCCGGAGCAATGGACAATTCCCTGCAGATACGGTATTCTCCCATGGAACACACCTCAATCTTATCCACTGCATCTGCCAGTCTCCCGGTCAAGAAAGGATTTGCCTTCATAGCAAAGCACAGCCCGATCTTATGCCCCAGTATCTTTCGGTACTCTTTTGCTGTATCCAGCGCCTGATCTGCGTCATATACATACAGCGGCGTACCATATCGAAGGACAGCTTCTCTTAATTTTTCTGTGTGCACAGGCTTCCCTCCTCCAGCAGCATCCGGAAATATCTCCGGTCTGTCTTACCATTTTTATTAAGAGGCATACGGGAAACCCGGGTCAGCCTGTGCGGAATCATATATACCGGAAGTTTTTTCTTCAGCTCTTTGCGGATTTCTCCTGGAAGCGCTTCTCCAAGATAAAAAGCGGCCAGCTGATTTCTCCTGTTATCCATAATGCAGCAGCTCCTTTCCAGCCCGTGTACCTGTTCCAGTGTTCTTTCAATTTCTTCCAGCTCAATGCGGTGTCCCATATGCTTCACCTGGAAATCCTTTCTCCCTGAAAAGTAAAGGTCACCTTCTTCTCCCCAGTATCCCAGATCTCCTGTACAATAACAGCGCTGTTTATCTCCCTCCCGGAAAGAATACTCTATAAATCTTTTCTCTGTCTCTTCCGGATTCCTGTAATAGCCTTCTGCAAGAGATTCCCCTGCTACACAGATTTCTCCCGTCTTCTGCAGATCCAGGATTTCTCTGCCCTGTTCATCCAAAAGAAAAACTTTTCTGCCCGGGAAAGGTTTACCGATGGGCAGTTTCCCTTTTTGATCAAATGCTTTTCCTATCCTGTAATAGGTACAGTTGCAGGTAATTTCCGTAGGTCCGTACAAATTCACAAACTCTGCCTGCGGCAAAGCTTCCATCCACAGCGCCAGCTGCCTGACCGGCATTACTTCCCCGCTGAAGAGGATTTTCTTCACCTTATGGGGAATTCTGTAGCGCAGCCCTTTTAAAGAGGACACCAGGGTCAGCGCTGAAACAGCCCAGATCAGAACAGTGACTTCTTTTTCACACAGATAATCCAGCAGCAGTGAGGGTGAGGTAAATAGTTTCCTCGGTATGATCACCAGCGTCGCTCCTGTCATGATACAGGTGTAGATATCTTTCACAGAAACATCAAAATCAAAGGGTGCCTGATTCCCAATCCTGTCTTTTTGTGTAAAACCAAAAGTCTCCACAAAATGGGAAACGAAATCTGCAGCAGCTTTCTGGCTTACCACGATTCCTTTGGGCGTCCCAGTGGAGCCGGAAGTAAAGATTCCATACAGCAAATCTTTCCCTTTACTCTGACTCCGTACTTCCCCGAGAAGCTCCTCCTGGATGGTTTCCTTGTGTGCATCTTCCAGAAAATATGTTTTCTTAGAAAAATCTGTCTGGATTAGCAGATCTGTGTATTTCTTCTCTGTCACTACCAATTCCGGCTCCAGAACTCCAAGAATCTCCTTAATCCTGGCCGCAGGCTGGAAGGGATCTGCCATAACATAAAAGTTCCCTGCATAGACAGTTCCCAGCATTGCCGCCAGCACGGTCCTGCTTTTCTCTGCCAGTATGACCACAGGCTTTCCTCTTTCTCCCTGTCTGGCAAATGCTGTTCCCAGCTGTCTGGACAGTCTGCCCAGCTGTGCCCAGGTCATCGTCCCATCCATATCCTCTACCGCAGTGCAATGGGCATATTTCTTTTCTGTCTGTTCAAAGTATTCTAATATTGTTTTCATTGTTCACTTCTTTCCTTTTTCTGTTTCCGTTCTGAAAGGCACTTTTAATTAAAACTAATTAGATTTGTTCTTTTGAGAAGAGGTGCCGCTTTTTGTCAGGGAACCTGTTTTAGTACTGGTTTTACTGCTGCTTTTCTTGTTGCTCTTACTGTTGGATTTGCTGCTGTTTCTGCTTTTTGTTTTGCTGCTGCTTTTTGTACTGCTGCCTTTATTGCTTCCGGCTTCCGTACTTTTTCGGTCTTCCTTTTCATTCTTTTTTGTATTGTTTGTTTCCGTCTTATCTGTCTGTGTTGTATCTTTGTCTGAATCGGTGTTTTTCTTGGTACTGCTTTCGGATGCTTTTGAATTTGTTTCTGTTTCCTTTTCTTCCGTTTGTACAGCTCCTGCAGAACCGTTTGCTGTTCCCTTATTTCCGGCATTGCATGCTGCTGTTCCAAATGCTATAACTCCCACTGTACAAATTACCATTCCTCTTTTTACAAGTGCTCTGATTGTTTTGTTTTCCATAATAATTCTCCTTTTCTTCGTTTGTTTGTTTTAACGGTTACTTTTGATAGTCCTTATTATCCCAGACATACCTGAAAGATTTCTGAATGAAATCTTAACAAATCTAAATCCCCTGCAAAAATCACACATTTTCTCAATCAGCACCACCCGTCTAACGGGTGGTTTGCTCTGAGGCTATAAGCCTCTGTTACCGGCCAGCGCCTAAAGACGCTG
>PPYE01661661.1_pt1 | contig 77085 bp, 66 predicted proteins | sample 1559881 | NCBI WGS metagenome assembly PPYE01 (sample SAMN08240022, study PRJNA423297) | Human gut metagenome, whole genome shotgun sequencing project. | reverse complement strand
ATATCTCTGAAAAATTGGCAGATTGGTGCTTTGGGAAGACATATCCATTTTTTCATTGCAGTTTGTGGAAACTCAAGAATTGCAGGAAAGCTATTGACGGCAAATGATGGAAAATGATATAAAGGAAGCGTAAGAAGCCGCCTGTCCGGCGGCAGGATTTTCTATAGAGAAAGAACGGAGGAACCGCCGCATGGCAAATAATTACGTTTTTAATGATTCTCTTCCGGTAGCACCCTTAAAGATCGCTGCTCTGGAAAGCATCAAACCTTTTGCACAGAAAGTAAATGACCACATTGTCCGTTTCCGCCGAAATGACACAGAAGAGCTGATCCGCCGGAAAGCTGATCTTCATTATCGCGGATACGATGTGGACTCCTATCTGTTAGACTGTACCTGCTCCCGTTTCGGAAGCGGCGAAGCAAAGGCCGTGATCAATGAATCGGTGCGAGGGGCCGATATTTTCATTATGGTGGATGTAACCAACTACAGTATGACCTACAAAGTCAGCGGAAATATCAACCACATGTCCCCCGATGACCATTACCAGGATTTAAAGCGTATCATCGGAGCCACTGCTGCCACTGCTCACCGGGTAAACGTAATTATGCCCTTCCTTTATGAAGGCCGCCAGCATAAGCGGACCAAGCGTGAGTCCCTGGACTGCGCCATGGCTCTGCAGGAATTGGTTGCCATGGGAGTCAGCAACATCATCACTTTCGATGCCCATGACCCCAGAGTGCAGAACGCCATCCCCTTAAACGGCTTTGACAATTTCATGCCTACATATCAGTTTGTCAAAGCCCTGTTCAAACATGACCAGAGCCTGATCATCGACAAGGACCACCTGATGATCATCAGCCCTGATGAAGGCGCCATGAGCCGCGCCGTATACCTGGCAAACAACATGGGCGTAGACATGGGCATGTTCTATAAACGCCGGGATTACTCCCGTGTGGTAAACGGCCGCAATCCTATTGTTGCCCATGAATTTCTGGGTTCTTCCGTAGAGGGAAAGACCGTCCTCATTATCGACGATATGATCTCTTCCGGCGAGAGCATGCTGGATACAGCCCGGGAATTAAAGGAGCGAAAAGCAGACAAAGTAATCGTATGCTGCACCTTCGGCCTGTTCACCAACGGACTGGAAAAGTTCGACCAGTTCTACGAAAAAGGATATATTGACTACGTTATCACCACCAATTTAAATTACCGTCCCCAGGAGCTTTTTAACCGTCCCTGGTACATCGAAGCAGACATGAGCAAGTATCTGGCCGCCATCATCAATTCCTTCAACCATGACGTATCCATCGGCCGGACCTTGTCGCCCACAGAAAAGATCCAGAAGCTGATCCGCAAGCGCAATGCAGACGGATACGATTATTACCAGACAATCCAGTAGAATCCTTACAGCAAAGAGGCTGGCAGGCGGCTGCGGAATATCCCGCAGCCGTCTTCCCAGCCTCTTTTTATCCCGATATTTATTTTAATCACAGGAGGTATGAATCATGTGTAAATCCCGCGAAGAAGAAATTTTGGAATCCTTAAAAGAACTCCGTGAAGAAGCAAATCTTCCGAAAGACCAGAAAGGAAACGACGACCAGTATGACGCCAGACAGGACATTCTGGACTGGATCGAATCTCAGGGAATCTACATCCGGGAATAAGTCTTTGGGCCTGCAGATAAGCGCCTGACAGCTACGGACGAAGCCCCAGAAACGCAGCCAGATTCCCTCTTTCTTCCCCTTCTTTCCGATGAGAAAAGAGATAGCGGCAGTTGCAGCGGGTACAGATGTTGGTAACGGAGATATTCTCCTCCGGAACCCCTGCCTCCATAAGGATCAGCTGATTGGCCCGCCACAGATCCAGCTGATACTTTCCCGGGCGCCCTTTATGCCACATACTGTCCCAGTCCTTTCTGGCAAATGCCTGAGAAAAAGCTTCTGCCACCTCTTCTCCCACTTCAAAGCACTCCTGACAGATACTGGGACCGATGCAGGCCGTCACATCCTCCGGTCTGGTTCCAAAGGCTTCCCCCATGGCATCCAGAGTCACCTGCCCCATTTTTGATACCGTGCCTCTCCATCCGGAGTGGCTTAAGCCGATGGCCCTGCGGCGCTTGTCAAGGAAATACAGCGGAACGCAGTCTGCATAGAACGTCACCAGAGTAATTCCCGGTATATCGCAGATCATCCCGTCCACATCCCGGTAATCCCGCTCCCGGATCACGCCTTTTCCCGCATCCTCCCGGGTGATCAGCCGCACATTGGTGGTGTGGGTCTGCCAGGATACCACCATCTGATCCCGGTCCACGCCAAGGGCTCCGGCCATCCGGGTATAATTTTCCAGTACATGCGCCGGATCATCCCCGCGGCTGTAGGAAAAATTCATAGTTGCAAACTTTCCGGTACTGGCCCCTCCCATGCGGGTGGAAAAGCCATCCACCGTCATGCCGCTTTCCTCCAGAACGCGAAAAGACAGATAAGGCACTCCGTTCTTTATATGGGTGTGAAACACCTTTCGGCTGTCTGCATACTTCCACAAAATCCGTTCCTGTTCTCCCATGATCTTCCGTCTCCCTTCTCTGTCCTTAAAATGCGTCCCGGATCAGTTCAAACCGCTCACCGGTCACCGCTACCACATCAAAGCGGCAGGGCGTCTCTTCATCGTATCCGCGGCAGTAAAGATAATAGAGAGCAGTTCTGCGTATCTTCTCCTGCTTGGCCGGATTTACCGCTTCCAGAGGACTTCCGCTTCCCAGGTTTCTCCGGTATTTAACCTCAATAAACACCAGATAAGTGCCTTCTCTGGCAATCAGATCGATCTCGCCCTGGCGGCAGGAAAAATTGCGCTCCAGGATCTGATATCCCGCCTGCTCCAAAAAAACAGCTGCCCGCCCTTCCCACTGGCTGCCTGTCCTGCGGCGGTTTGCCTTCCCTTCCTGTTCACCATTCATTTTCCTCTCACCTGCAGCTTCCTCTCTCATTTTGCAGCGGTCCGCCCCATAGGCGTTATTGCTGCGCGTTATCCACGAATTTGCCGATAAAAGTCCTGCGGTGGATGGGACAGGGACCGTATTCTCTCAGGGCCTGAATATGAACGGCCGTGCCGTATCCCTTGTTCTTCCCAAAGCCGTATTCCGGAAATAATTTATCGTACTCCATCATCATGTGATCCCTGGTTACCTTGGCCATCACGCTGGCTGCTGCAATGGAAAGGCTTTTTGCATCCCCGTGAATGATCTTTTCCTGGTGCATGGAAAGACCAGGAATCACTACCGCATCATTCAGCAGTACATCCGGCTTTACAGAAAGGCCGCCTACAGCCTGGCGCATGGCCTCGTAGGTGGCCTGAAGAATATTAATCTGATCGATCACATCCGGCCCCACAATGCCCACATTCCAGCTGAAAGCCTTCTCCTGAATCTCCAGATACAGCTCTTCCCTGCGCTTTTCCGTCAGCTTCTTGGAGTCGTTCAGATAAAGGATTTTCAGATCTTTCGGAAGAATCACAGCGCCGGCCACCACCGGACCGGCCAACGGCCCCCGCCCCGCCTCATCTACTCCGCACACAAAGGCCGCAGCCTGGTATTTTTTTTCGTACTCCAGCATCCCCTCCAGCCGGAGGAGTTCCTTTTCCAGTTTTTCTCCTATCAATGCTCTGGCCATCGCCACTTCTCCTTTGTTTTATTTTTATCCCCTTACGGCCAGAAGACAACTCTGCCGATAATCTGTTCTGCAGACACGTTCCCAATATCCGAATCTCTGCTGTCTGAACTGCCGTTCCGGTTATCGCCAAGTACAAAATATTCCGACTCGCCCAGAACAACCGGCTCAGAGGCCCGGCGTGCATCACGGATCTCTTCCCTTTCAGAAGGCTCCTCCAGCAAAACACCGTCAATGGTCACCCTGCCATCCGCAATCTGGACCGTCTCTCCCGGAAGGCCTACAATCCGTTTCATGTAATACCGGCCTTCCTCCCGACGGTCGCGGAACACAATTACATCAAATCGCTCTGGTTCTCCCAGGCGGTAAGCCAGCTTATCCACCAGCACCGTCTGGCCGTCCTTTAGTACCGGTTCCATGGAATGGCCGTAAACTCTGGCTTTCTCAAAGAACAGAACCCAGCATACTGCAGCCGCGGCGGCCAGAAGCGTCACGCACACCGGCAGCAGTCTTTTTACCTTCATTGCGGTGGCAGCTCCAGGGTGATCTTTCCCAGCTTCCCGCTGCGGAAATCATCCAGAACCAGGTTCGCCGCGCGCCCGTAGTCATATTCGCCGCCTTTTTTCAGGCAGGCGCGGATCCTGGCGATCTGTTCCAGCACCTGGATGGGCGTACCGGATTCCAGTTCTTCCCCGTATCTTGCCTTTAAACAGCCCGGATAATCCCGGTCAAGGAAGGCAATGAGTTCCAACGCCAGTTCTTCCTTATTTAATATATCGTCATTAATGGAACCCAGAAAAGCCAGGCGGATCCCGGCCTGCTGATCCTCAAATTTCGGCCAGAGGATGCCGGGCGTGTCCAGAAGCTCCAGGGTTTTGCTCAGGCGGATCCACTGATTTCCCTTGGTCACGCCGGGCTTATTCCCGGTTTTTGCGCAGGCCCTGCCTGCAAAGGAGTTGATAAACGTAGATTTTCCCACATTGGGAATGCCTACAACCATGGCCCGGACCGGCCGGTTTAAAATGCCCCGGCGCCTGTCCCTCTCAATCTTCTCCCGGCACGCCTCCTGGACTGCCGCATTTACCTGCCGCACACTTCCTCGGGAACGGCTGTCCAGATGTACGGTACAGTATCCTTTTCCCCGGAAATATTCATCCCACTTTTCTCCGGCTTTCTCATCTGCCAGGTCCCATTTGTTCATAAGAATCAGACGCGCCTTTCCTTTTCCCAGCTCGTCAATATCCGGATTCCGGCTGGAAAGAGGCGCCCGCGCGTCCACCAGCTCAATCAGCAGGTCGATCAGCTTGATCTCTTCCTTCATGGCCCGTACTGCTTTGGTCATATGGCCGGGATACCACTGTATATTCATTCTTTTCCCCCTGTTCGTCTTATCCGTTTCATGATGCCGGAGACCATCACCCACAGTCCCCGGCAGTATCCATTTATCAATTATCGGTTTCTATCGGATGCTTCCCATATTAATGGCCGGGAAAATCCGGAACCAGACCTTTCCCAGAATCTGGTCTTCTTTTACATTTCCCACATTAGAAAAACGGCTGTCCTCGCTGGAATTCTGATTGTCTCCTAAAAGGAAGTATTCATCCTCTCCCAGTGTTATGGGATTTTCCGCAAGACCTGCCAGTGAAACCGTGCCCAGTTCTCTCTCATCCGGAAGCACTTCTCCGTTAATATAAACCTGTCCGCCGCGGATCTGGACTGTCTCCCCGGGAAGACCGATAATCCGCTTAATATTCGCTTTTCCGTCTTCCCGCCGGAAAACCACCACGTCAAAGCGGTCCGGCTTTCCCAGATCGTAACTCAGCTGATTCACCAGCACCACATCGTCCGCGTTTAAAAGAGGCGACATGGAATTACCGCTTACCGTCACCTGGACACCGAAGGCGTAAACCGTAAAACAGCCCAGAGCAATGACCACGATAATGTCTGTCACCCAGTTTACAGCCCGGCGAAGCAGGCTCTCTTCTTCATTTTTAAATGCTTCCACTCTATCACACCTTATTTTACTTGCACATCAACAAAAAGAAAAGGCTGCTGCAGAAGTCCTTACCGGTCCGCCCATATCTGCAGCCGAAAAACGGCAGTCACAAAACACATGGCGCGGCCTCCGGTCCAGTCTCTTCTGCGGCAGCCTCTTTCCCCCAATTATTTAACCAGCTCTTTTACCTTAGCAGCCTTGCCGACACGCTGTCTTAAGTAGTTCAGCTTAGCGCGTCTTACTTTACCCTTGCGGACTACTTCAATCTTGTCCACGAAAGGAGAGTGTACCGGCCAGGTCTTCTCAACGCCGATGCCGTTGGAATTCTTTCTCACGGTAAAGGTCTCTCTGGCTCCGCCGTTCTGTCTCTTTAATACGGTGCCCTCGAATACCTGAATTCTCTCACGGTTTCCTTCCTTGATCTTGTTGTATACCTTTACGGTATCACCAACAGCGAACTCCGGAATGGATTCCTTTAACTGGGTTGCTTCAATGTTCTTAATAATGTCGTTCATTTGTGAACCTCCTCGTACTATTTGATGTTCTTAAATACCTAATCTGTATCAGAGGACCATCTCTTTTTTCGTCACAACATTTAGATGATAGCATAAGGCGGTTTAAAATGCAAGGAGTTTTTCGCTGAATTCTTCGGTTTCCTTGTGATTTTTCGCGGCCTTTCTCTTCTTTCAGCAAATCTTTAACGTTTTCTTCCTTCTATCATTCACTGCGATACCATTTCAGCTGGTTTGCTGGTATGGATACATAATTATCAGCTCTCCTCCCTGTACCGGTACGCCCCCCACCAGTCAGGCATCAGCTCTCCCAGCGTCACCGTCTCCCGCTTCGCGTAGTCCACCATGATTTCCATATCCTTATTCTTTTCCGAAAGCTGCAGAAAAAACTCCCGGCAGGCGCCGCAGGGCATTCCGCTTCCGCTGCCAAAGGGCGCCTTGTCGCGAAAGGCGATCAGGCGTTTTACCACCGTCTGTCCGCTGTTTATATACATATTCAGCGCCGCCGTCCGCTCTGCGCATAAGTCCATCACACCGCAGCAGCTTTCTATGCAGAATCCCGTATAAATCTCCCCGCTTTCACTTTCCAGAGCGCACACCACATGGTGCGCATAAATAAACGGTGATACCTCCTGGGGACAATACTGTTCCCTGGCCTTCTCATATAATTTTTCCCAGATATCCATACTTCATTTCTCCTGCTATGTATAAATTTTCTTGTGACTGCAGCGTCAGTCGCCGATCTCTCCTGCCGGAACAGACAGGCTTTTTATCGGAACTGACTGCGGTACAGTCTCCAGTAAGCTCCCTTCATGGCCAGAAGTTCCTCATGGCTTCCCTCTTCCAGAATGTTTCCCTGATCAATGACGAAGATCCGATCCGCCTTTCGTATGGTGGACAGCCGGTGAGCAATAATAAACGAAGTCCGCCCCTTTAACAGCGCATCGATTCCCTTCTGCACCAGAATCTCCGTGTGGGTATCGATACTGGAAGTCGCCTCGTCCAGAATCAGGATCCCCGGTCTGGAGACCATGGTTCTGGCAAAAGCCAGGAGCTGCCGCTGGCCAATGGAGAGACCGGCTCCGCGCTCGCTGATCACCGTATCGTACCCTTTTTCCATCTCCATAATAAACTCATGCGCATTCACAGCTTTTGCCGCTGCCTGGATCTCTTCATCCGTTGCATCCAGGCGGCCGTAACGGATATTGTCCCGAATAGTTCCGGAAAACAGGAAATTATCCTGGGTCATGATGCCAAGCTGACTGCGCAGGCTTTCCAGCGTCACCTTCCGCACATCCATGCCGTCAATAAGCACAGCCCCCTCTGATACCTCGTAGAACCGGCTGATCAGGTTCACAATCGTAGTCTTTCCGGCTCCGGTGGGTCCCACCAGAGCGATAGTTTCACCGGGCTTTACCTTAAAATTCACATCTTTTAAGATCATCCGGTCCGGCTCATCTCCGTAGGCAAAGGAAACATGAGAAAATTCCACAGCTCCTTTTATGGCAGGAAGGATTTCTGCATCCGGCGCATCTGCAATATCCGCCTCCGTATCCATGATCTCAAAAATGCGCTCAGCAGCAGAAATATTGGTAGTCAGCTTATTATAAAAATTCGAGAGATTTCGAATGGGACTCCAGAACATGGCAATATACGTGGAAAAAGCCAGAAATGTTCCGATGCCCACAGCTTCCACACCCATGATCCGAATGCCGATAAAGTAAAGGAGAAATCCTCCCAGCCCCCAGGTGATCTCCACCACCGGGCCGAAGCCGTCTGCAACTACTACCGCATCCACAAACGCCTTCCGATGTGCATCTGTCAGCTGATAAAAAACCTTCTGTGTCTCTTTTTCTGCCGCAAAGCTCTGGATCACCCGAATCCCCGACAGATCTTCATGGATACAGGCACTTAGATTCGAAGTCTTTTTCCGGTACGCCTGCCAGAGCCGGTGGGCAGTCGTCTCGATCAGAAACATGCCGGTCACCAGAATCGGCAGAGTAAGAAGGGCCGCCATGGCCAGACGATAATTTTTCACCAGCATAATCACCGCCACGCACACCACCGTCACCATATCCGGGATCAGCTGGGTAACGCTGTCTGTCAGTACGTCCTTTAAGGAGTTTACATCACCGATCAGCCGCGCCAGAATCTTTCCCGTAGGCCTGCTGTCAAAAAACCGGAAAGACAGGGTCTGGATATGATCAAAAAGCTGGTTCCGGATGGTCACCAGGATCTGGTTGGAAATATCCGCCATGATATACATCCTGGCCTTGGTGCCTGCCAGAAACAGACAAAACAGAATAACCGCGCCGCCCCCAAGCCTTAAAAGCCCTGCCCGGTCGCCCATGGCTACGTAATCATTGATGGCCTTCTCCATCAGGAGAGGCGTAATCATGCTGATGGAAATGGTTCCTGCCATAATGCAGAGCACCAGAAGAATCCTCTTTTTGTATGCCAGCAGATATTTTAAGAGCCGCAGAATGGTCTTTCTCTTGGGCACCGACTGCTGCTCTTCATCCATACGGCTTGTATTTACTGCCATTCCATTTCCTCCTCCCCGTACTGCACCTTAAAGGTCTGATAATAAAGGCCTCGTTTCTTCAGAAGTTCCTCATGGGTTCCTCTCTCGGCCACCCGGCCGTTTTCCAGAATCAGGATCTGGTCCGCGTTCTGCACTGCAGAGATCCGATGGCCGATGATGATCTTCGTGCAGTTTTTCAGCTCCTGAAGCTGCCGCTGAATCTCTTTTTCTGTCTCCATATCCAAAGCTGAAGTGGAGTCATCCAGAATCAGCACCGGATTCTCCTTTGCAATGGCTCGGGCAATGCTGATCCGCTGTTTTTGTCCGCCGGAAAGGCCCACGCCCCGCTCGCCGATGATGGTATCATATTGTTCCGTCAGCTTCATAATAAATCCGTGGGCGTCTGCGCAGACGGAAGCACGTTCCACGCTTTCCCATTCCGCCGCATCCCGGTTTCCTGTCTTGATATTGTCCTGAATGGTATCCGAGAAAAGGAATACATCCTGCATTACCACGGAAATCTGCCTCCGCAGATCGGAAAGAGACAGGCTGCGGACATCTTTTCCATCAATCAGGATCTGGCCGGAGGCGGCATCGTAAAACCGCTGGATCAGATTCACCACAGAGCTTTTTCCCGCTCCCGTCATTCCCATGATCCCCAGCGTACTCCCTGCCGGAACCGTAAAACTTACATCCTTTAAAATCTCTTTGCCGTTTATGGCAAAATCCACATGGTCAAAACAGATCTCGCCGCGCATTCTTTCCATGGGTTCTGCCCCTTCCGGGCTGGCTATCTCAGGCTTCTCACGGAAAATCTTCTGGATCTTCCCGTTGGAGGCAATCGCTGCCGCAAAGTCATTGCTCAGCCATCCCACCATCTCCATAGGCCAGACAATGTTATTGGCATACTCAGAAAAAGCGCCCAGCTGACCGATGGAAATACGGCCGTCGATGACCATGATCCCCCCTGCCACGATCACCGCCATCAACAATACCTTGGATAGGAAGGAAATATTCGGCTGATACCGGGCAATCAGTCCGGCCTGTTCCATATTCAGACGGTAATACTTCTGATTATGGGCGCGGAATTTCCGGATCTCGTATTTCTCTCTGGCAAAGGCTTTCACTGTCCGCACTCCCGCCAAATTCTCCTGTGCCGTGGTATTCATGGATGCAGTCTCCTCGCTGATCCGGTCATACACATCCCCCAGTCCGTTTTCCATCCGCAGGGCAAACCAGGCAATCACCGGCATCACCAGAAGGGGAATCAGGGTAAGAAGAGGGCTGATCCGGAACATACAGAATACCATTACGCAGGTATGGATCACACATTCGATGATCAGCATTCCCACAAATCCGCAGGCATTCCAGATCCGATCCACATCATCCTTTACTCTTGCCATCAATTCTCCTGTATTATGACTATCAAAATACCCCACAGACAGGGTCTGGATATGATCAAATAGATCTTTTCGCAGACGGCTTCCAATACCGGAAGCGGCAAAATCAAAGATAAACTCTTTCGTGTACTGAAAAACAGCCCGCCCCAGTCCGATTCCCAGAAGGCCGAAAAGAAGCTGCATCAAAAGTTCCGTCCGGCCCCCTACAATTACCTGATCAATGATCCTCTGGGTGATCTGCGGCGCGGCAGCATCCAGAAGGATACTGATTACCATGGCGATCACCGCAATCCCATACAAAGGACAGTATTTCCCTATATACTTCCACAAGCTTTTCATGTACTCACCTCATAATGCATCCTTATTATAAAAAACGCTGTGAAAACGATGGTTCCCTTTCCAGGTACTGCACGGCTGTTTTTGCAGTCCCGGAAGAAGAGAAAAAGCGTTTTTACAGCGTTTTCTTTCCTTTTCCTGCTTCCGATTTTCTTTTGCAATGCAAAAAGGCCGCCGAAGGCAGCCTTTTCACAAGTCAAAATCCCGCAAAAAAGCCGCAGCCATTTCAGACTGCGGCTCAAGATCCATAATAATCCCGGTTTTATTCGGACGCGAGGCAGACGAAACAGCAGTTTTCGATTTTCTGATCATGTTTTCTCTTTTTGTCATTCAATCGCATCATCACATCTGCCTCCTTTCCATCGCGTTCCGGCATCATCGATATCTTTCTCTCAGGATACATCCTGTTCTCTGTTCTGTCAAGTATTTTCATATGCTTTGATATAGACAAAGTTTTCATTTTCCCGTTCCATGGCATAATCCGTCTCAAGTACCGCCCGGATAAAATCTTCGCCGCCCGGCTCTACTGCCGCCACTTTAAGATTCAGGGCTTTCTCTGCGTCTGCCACAGTTGCATCATCCAGAAAGACCTGCTCGCCGCTGCGAAGCATATTGGAAGGGATCAGAAGACGGTCTCCCAAATCTGTTCCCTGCTCCTGCCGTGCCTTTAACTGGGTGATCAAATCCCGGCCGGTGATCAGCCCGGACACGGTAATGGTTTCTCCAAAGAAATCATTACGGATCGCGTACACATGCACGGTCAGACCGGGAACTGCCTCCATAAGCCGTCCTGCAAAGTCTTTTACCGTGGAGTAAGCCAGTTTTCCTGTGGCAATAGTCAGAGTCTGGGGACCCTTTTGGGCTGCCTTCTGGAAAAAGCCTTCCTGAAGCAGGTTCTCATAAGCCTCCCCAAACTCCCGGATAAAAAGACGCATCATACCTACGCCGTTTTCCAGCTGAATATAGCCGTCATATCGTTCCTCCTCAGGGAAATCCAGGCCGGCTGTGATATACCATTCATCACTGGCATGGATAAAATGAAGGCCGTATCTTTCATAAAATTCCTTCTGGCGGCTTTCCACCATCCGGATCACATCCAGAGCCTCTTCCCTGGAAAATAACTCCAGGGGGTAAAGTCCCTCCCGAAAGCGGGTCAGGCCTGCCGGCACCACGGAAACGCTGCGCATAAAGGGCAGGTATCTGGAAAGATCCTCAATGCTCCGCTCCAGCTCTTTCCCGTCATTGACGCCCCGGCATACCACGATCTGGCCGTTCATCTCAATGTGATTTTCATACAACGTATCCAGAAACTTCAGCTTCTCCCCGGCAAACCGGTTGTTGAGCATTTTGCACCGCAGTTCCGGATTGGTGGTCTGGACAGAGATATTGATGGGTGCCAGATGCATATGGATGATCCGCTGAATGTCTGTTTCTTTCATATTCGTCAGCGTAATATAATTGCCCTGAAGGAAAGACAGACGGGAATCATCGTCTTTAAAATACAGGGTATCCCGCATTCCCGGCGGCATCTGATCGATAAAGCAGAAAATACATTTATTGCTGCAGGAACGGTACTCGCTCATCAGCCCGTTCTCAAATTCCAGGCCCAGATCCTCGTCAAAGTCCTTGTCGATCTCCAAAAGCCATTCTTCCCCATCGGGTTTTTCGACCAGCACTTCGATATACTCGCTTTTAATCAGGTACCGGTAATCAAAAACGTCCTGGATCTCCTGGCCGTTAATGGACAAAAGCACATCCCCCGCCTCAATTTCCATCTCCTCACCGATGGAGCCCGAAGCAACTTCCCGGATCACATGCCGGTTCTTTTTTTCCTTTTTCACTTACCTTCACCGCCTTCCCTGCAGATATCCTTCACCACCTGGCCAGCCAGGATCAGGCCGGCCACTGAAGGCACAAAAGCCACGCTTCCCGGCGTCTGCCGCTTTCTGGGCGTAATGCCGCCGGAAGCGGACTCTCCGGTTCCGGCCGATACGATCCCGTCCTCGTCCGGAACTTTTGGCGTGATGGGTTCCTCAGTGGAATACACCACCTTAAGGCTTTTTACACCGCGCTTTTTTAACTCCCGGCGCATGACTCTTGCCAGAGGGCAGACGGATGTTTCATAAATATCCGCCACCTGAAAGCGGGCAGGATCCAGCTTATTTCCTGCACCCATGGAGCTGATCACCGGCACGCCTGCTTCCTTTGCCTGCATAATGATCTGGAGTTTGGCTGATACCGTATCCACCGCATCCACCACGTAAGTGTACCGGGAAAAATCAAATTCTGCCGCCGTCTCCGGAAGGAAAAAGCAGCGTCTGGCCTCCACTTTTGCATCCGGATTAATGGAAAGGATCCGTTCCTTCATCACATCCACCTTATACCGTCCCAGATCCGGCAGCGTGGCGATAATCTGCCGATTTAAATTTGAAAGGCAGATGGTATCACTGTCGATCAGCTCCAGGCTTCCCACGCCGCTGCGGGCCAGGGCCTCTGCCACATAGCCGCCTACGCCTCCGATGCCGAATACAGCCACTCTGGCCGTCTTAAGACGCAAAAGCCCCTCCCGGCCCAAGAGAAGCTCTGTCCGCGAAAACTGATGTTCCATCTTATTCCTTCATCTCCTGCCTGTCCGCCTCCGAATCCTCTGCCAGAAGCTCCTCCAGATACTTCCGCTCCTTCTTAGAGAGAACCGCTCCCTCTAAAAGGTCCGGCCGCCGCTCCAGAGTCCGCTTAATGGACTGCTTCCTCCGCCATTCTTCGATATTCTTATGATGGCCGGTAAGAAGCACCGGCGGCACGGCCATATCCCGGAAAATTTCCGGCCTGGTATACTGCGGATATTCCAGGAGATTGTCGTGAAAGGACTCCACCTCTGCAGAGACCTCATTATTCAGCACACCGGGAACCAGACGGGAGATGCAGTCGATCATCACCATGGCCGGCAGTTCTCCGCCGGTAAGCACATAATCTCCGATAGACAGATAATCTGTGCAGATTAACTCCAGCGCTCTCTCATCGATCCCCTCGTAATGACCGCAGAGAAAAACAAGATCCTCCTCTTCGGCCAGCTCCTGGGCAATCTTCTGATTAAAAACTTTTCCCTGGGGCGTCATGTAAATAACCCGTGGCTTCTTCCCCAGCCTGCCGCATAAATCCTCATAAGCCTCGCATACCGGCCCCGGCTGCATCACCATACCGGCTCCGCCGCCGTAGGGGGCGTCATCCACATGGCGGTGCTTGTCATGAGAATAATCCCGGATATTGATGGCCTCTACGGAGATCAGCCCCTTTTCCATGGCCCGCCCCGTAATGCTGGTATTTAAGCCTCCCATCACCATCTCCGGAAAAAGCGTTAAAATGTGAAAATTCATACCGCTGCTCCTCGTTTTTTCCTGCTTGCAGATCTATCGCCTACAGATCCAGAAGTCCGGGAAGCAGATGCACCTGCATCTGTCCGGCTTCCACATCCACATGAAGGATACACTGGCGGATAGCCGGCAGGAGAATCTCTTTCCCATTCTCCATCTTTACCACGTACACATCATTGGCTCCCGTCTGGATCACATCCGTAAGGGTTCCCAGCACGCGGCCATCTTCCTCCGTCACAGTCATGCCCACCAGATCTGCAATAAAATATTCATCCTTCTTAAGATCTACGGCCTGGTCCCGGCGGATCCAGAGCTCTTTTCCTCTGTAGCGTTCGATATCATTTATATTATCATATCCCTCAAACTTCAGGATAACCATGTTCTTGAAAAATTTAACATTCTGGATTTTCAGAGACAGGCGTTCCCGCCCTGTATCCAGCGTCACTTCCTTAAGCCGGCGAAAGCGCTGGGGATCGTCTGTGGTGGGGAATACCTTCACTTCTCCCCGCACGCCGTGAGTGGAGCTGATCACCCCTACCCGAAACATATCTTCCATCTGTCTATCCTTCCTGAACAAAAGCCTGTTTTTCTGAATACGGTAAAAGAAGCTGCTGCAGATACCGACAGCAGCGGCATCTGCAGCAGCTCCATAAAGGTTCGTTACTGAATCTCTACGATTACTTTCTTATCTTCCTTGGAGGCGGCGGCCTTTACCACAGAACGGATCGCCTTGGCAATCCGTCCCTGCTTGCCGATCACCTTGCCCATATCGGAAGCAGCAACCTTCAGTTCGATCAGGGTGTCATCACCCTTCTGGCTTTCGGTAACGACTACTTCGTCTGGATTATCGACAAGAGCTTTTGCGATAACTTCAACTAATTCTTTCATACAATCACCTCAAGCGTATCCGATTACTGGATACCTGCAGCCTTTAACAGCTTTGCAACCGTCTCGGTGGGCTGAGCGCCATTTGCCAGCCACTTCTTGGCAGCTTCCTCATCAAACTTGATGGAGCTGGGATCGGTATTCGGATCATATGTGCCGATTTCCTCGATGAATCTTCCGTCTCTGGGAGAACGGGAATCGGATACAACGATTCTATAGAAAGGAGCCTTCTTCTGACCCATTCTTCTTAATCTCATCTTTACCATGTTGCTTTCACCTCCTGAAATATTCAAAAAATAAAATCTGTATAGAAATACGGGATTACCGTATAACTAGCAAAAAAACTTATTTAAAAGGGAAGCTTAAACTTGCCGCCCATCAGGCCGCCAAGGCCGCCCAGTCCTCTCTTCTTTCCGCCCATCATGCCGGGAAGCTGTTTCATCATCTTCTTCATCTGATCAAACTGCTTTACCAGGCGGTTCACCTCGCTGATATCCACACCGGAACCTCTGGCAATCCGCTGCTTGCGGGAAAGATTCATAAGAGAGGGATTTGCCCGCTCTGCCGGAGTCATGGAAAGAATGATCGCCTCAATTCTGGCCATATTCTTTTCATTTTCATCCATGTCAATGTTGCCTAACTGGCTCATGCCCGGCATCATGCTCATGATGCTGGCCATACCGCCCATCTTTTTGATCTGGCGCATCTGATCCAGGAAATCATTGTAGTCAAACTCCGCCTTCCGGATCTTCTGGCTCAATTCTCTGGCCTTCTCCTGATCCACCTCAGCTTCCGCCTTCTCAATCAGGGAAAGAATATCGCCCATACCTAAAATACGGGATGCCATGCGCTCCGGATAAAACTGTTCCAGATCCGAAAGCTTCTCGCCCATACCTACATACAGGATCGGCTTTCCGGTAACAGACCGGATGGAAAGAGCCGCACCGCCTCGGGTGTCGCCATCCAGCTTCGTCAGGATCACACCGTCTATACCGACCTTTTCCTGGAACATGCTGGCTACATTTACCGCATCCTGACCAGTCATGGCGTCTACCACCAGTATGGTCTGGGTCACATCCACCTGCTCCTTGATCTCTACCAGCTCATTCATCATATCTTCATCGATATGAAGACGGCCAGCCGTATCCAGGATCACCACATTCATGCCGTTCTTGGCGGCATGCTCTACTGCAGCTTTGGCAATGTTTGCCGGCCGGTTCTTATCCCCCATGGAAAATACGGGAACATCCTGCTTTGCACCGTTGATTTCCAGCTGCTTGATAGCGGCGGGACGGTATACATCGCAGGCAGCCAGCAGAGGCTTTCTGCCTTTTGCCTTAAGCTTTCCGGCAATCTTTGCCGTGGTGGTGGTCTTACCGGCGCCCTGAAGTCCGGCCATCATGATCACCGTAATTTCGCTGGCAGGCTTTAACTGGATCTCCGTAGTCTCGGAACCCATCAGCTTGATCAGCTCTTCATTTACGATCTTGATGACCATCTGTCCGGGAGTCAGACTCCCAAGAACATCCTCACCTACCGCACGCTCCTGAACGGCGCTGATAAACTGCTTAACTACCTTGAAGCTTACATCCGCTTCCAGGAGAGCCATCTTGACCTCTTTTAAGGCAGCCTTTACATCAGCCTCGGTGAGACGGCCTTTGCCTCTTAAGTTTTTGAATACATTCTGCAGCTTATCGGCTAAACTTTCAAAAGCCATGAGCAGACCTCCAATTCTTATCGTGATTCAATCTGTGTAATCTGTCTGGCAGCCCTTCTGGCCCGGCTTAACAGCTCCGGATCCTTCCGGACCTCGTAATCGTCCAGGGCTGTCTGAATCTCTGCTGCCAGGCGTTTCGTAGAAGCAAACTTCTCCACCAGATGGAGCTTTTCCTCATAGCCTGCCAGAATCCGGTCACACCGCCGGATCAGATCGTGGACTCCCTGCCGGCTGATCCCCTGCTCCTGGGCGATCTCGCTTAAGGATAAGTCATTCATCACCACATCCTCATAAATCCGCCTCTGGTGCTCGGTAAGAAGCTCGCCGTAAAAATCATACAGAAGTCCCTGCTGAACGATTTTTTCCATAATTTCATCACCTGTGTTATCATACAGGAAAGCAGGGCGGGTGTCAAGTGTTTTTTCTTGACAAAGTTATTTTTTTTCCAGAAACTCTTCCACCGTAAGGTAAATCCCTTCAAAGCCCAGCTTTCGGCACAGCTGCGTCACATACGGCTGGCTTAAGCATGCCTCTTTTAAGAGATCGGTCCTGGAAAACACTTCCCTTCCATTTCCATCTGCCAGAATCTGTCCGTGGGCCATCACGATCACCCGCTCAAAAAACTCCGACACGAAATCCATATCATGAAGGACCGCCAGCACCAGTTTTCCTTTTCCAGAAAGTTCACGGATCACGTTTCCAATGATCTGTCTCCCCCGGTAATCCTGGGCAATCGTGGGCTCATCCAGAATCAGCACATCCGTATCCATAGCCAGAACCGAGGCAATGGCAGCCATCTTTCTTTCGTGCAGTTCCAGGTCGTAAGGATTTTCCTTTTCCTTTCCTGTCAGACCGGTAAGGGCCAGGGCCTCCAGGGCCTTTTCTTCCGCTTCTTCCCTTGACATACCGATATTCAGCGGCCCGAACATCACTTCATCCAGCACATTATACTTGAAAATCTGGTCATCCGGATTCTGAAATACATATCCGATCTGACCTGCAAGCATGGCCACTGTCCGTTCTCCGATGTTCCTGCCTTTAAAATAAATGTTCCCGGATACCGGTTTCAGAAGTCCTTTTAACAGTTTTACCAGTGTCGTCTTGCCTGCACCGTTCTGCCCTATGATGGCAGTGGGACGCCCGTCCAGTTCCAGATTCAGATTCTGCAGCACCGGCGCTTCCGGAGAATAATGGAAATCCAGGTTTTGAATGGAGAAGAAGGGTTCCGAAATGGAAACATCCGTTTCCCCGATCCGGCTCTTTTCAAAATCCTTCCCATGAAAGAATTCTGCAGCCGATTCCGCCGTCACAGGATAAGTCCCGTCTTTAAAAGAAAGTCCCGCAGCCCGGCAGATTCGGGTAAATGCAGGCGGCTGTATGCCGTATTCTTCCAGGTCATCAAGAGAAAATACCTTTTGGGGCGTATCAAAAGCAATCTGTTTTCCTTCATGGAGAAGCAGGATCCGGTCACAATAGGAAGCGATCTTTTCCATCTTCTGCTCAATCATCAGAATGGTGATCCCGGACTTTGCAAGTTTTTCCACCGCCCGGAATACCTCCTCGCTTCCAGCCGGATCTAACTGAGAAGTGGGTTCGTCTAACACGATCACCTCCGGCCGCATCACCAGGATGCTGGCGATGGCCACTCTCTGCATCTGGCCGCCGGACAGATCGAAAGGATTCCGGTCCCGGTACTGCCAGATATCCAGAAGTTCAAGGGCCCATTGAATCCGCCTCTTCATCTCCTCCCGCTCCACGCCAAGATTCTGCATACCGAAGGCCACTTCCTCATATACATTGTCCCTCGCCCCGGAAAGCTGGTTAAAAGGATTCTGGAATACCAGACCTACCGTCCTGCACATCTGAGAAACCGGTACCGTCTCTGCGTTAAATCCCCCCACCGTAACCCTTCCGCCGTATGCACCTTTATAAAACTGGGGTACCAGACCGACCAGCGCCTGGCTCAGTGTGCTTTTTCCCGCTCCGTTTGCCCCGATGATCCCGATGAATTCCCCTTTCTCCACAGAAAAGGTCAGCCCGTCCAAAGCCAGCTTTTCCGTGTGGGGATACCGGTACCGCAAATTTTCCACTGTGATCACAGCCATGTGCCTACCCTCCAGACCACCGCTGCCAGAATCAGCAGCAGACATAAAATTGTTGCCTCCCGATCGCCTTTATGCCTGGGCCGGTCTTTCAGCCAGGTTTTCTTTATGCCGGCACCGAAGCCGCGCACTTCCAATGCGATGGCTCTCTCTCTTGTATTGATCAGAGAACTCATCACAACCGGAGAAATCAGAGGAAGGAAAGCTTTTGCTCTGGTCCGCAGACTGCCTTCCGTCTCCAGTCCCCTGCTTCTCTGGGCATCCATAATCGTATTCATGGTTCCCATCATCTGCGGGATAATTTGAAATACAGAACTGATAATATATCCGAACCGCGGAGAAAATCCCCGCTTTTCCAGTTCATCCACCAGTTCCGAAGGTCTGGTGGTCAGTACCAGCACGGCAAAAGAAAGAAGCATATTCAAAATGTTCAGTCCGATCCGCAGAGCATACAAAAGCCCTTCCCGGTAAAACTTCAGCGGTCCAAGACGAAAAAACACATTGGCATTGTTCTGGTTAAAGAGCCCATGGATCAGAAATATGGTAATAAGGATTGTAAAAGAAAATGCAATCAGCGGAAACGTTCTCTTTAAAACTTTTCCCCAGGCCAAAAGACAAAGGCTCACCCCAATAAAACAACCAAAAAGCCACAGCCTGCCGACAATCAGCGGAATGCTGACAGCAGCAGCTATGTAGGCAATTTTTGTAAATGGATGGACTTTTGTCAGGCAGGTCCCATTATCCGTAAACAAGCTTATATTTTTCATAATATCAGTTCAGTCTTTCTATTTCAGCATCTGCTTCATAAAGCGCCGTTAATTTCTTCGGCAGTCCCTTCAGGATAAAATACACAAGAATCAGGGTGATCAGTTTATCCGGCACATCTACCACAATCTCGTCAAGAAGAGAACCGAGAAATACCGGCATTCCGGCCGCCTGGGTTGCCGCAAACACCGCATCGCCCCAGACATTTCCTGTGGTTCCTCCCCAGAAGATCACATTTAAAGGCGTGGAGATCACCACCGCCGTAAGTCCGGCTGCGCAGGCTGTAATAATGGCTTTGGGAAATGTCTTCATAAACCCAAGCCGCGCCATGATGCCGGCTGCCGCACCGATTCCCAGGCTGGTCAGTGCATAAATCAGAGTAATGTTATCCCCGGCAGTAAAGCCGTAAATCAGATTATTGGCAGCTCCGCAGACCGCTCCGATCACCGGCCCTCCCAGGCATCCTCCGATACAGGTTCCGATGGAATCCAGCCACAGGGGAAGTTTCAGCACACTGGCAAACAGCTTTCCCAGATAATTAATGCCGATGCAGGCAGGAATCAGCACGATGCAGGCCGCATCAAATTTGGTCTTAAACAGATTTTTCATATACCTAACACTTCCTTTCGTCATTTATCTTCTTAAGCGCCCCTAACGCTGTAAGAATCTCTCGTTCTTCTCCGCTGGCTGTAATATTCATGCCGGAAGCATACTGCCCGATGTCCCGGCTTACATCGCCGCCTCTGCAGGATACTACATTCAGCACAGAAGCTGTCCGCATACCGCGGATGCCTCCCACCACAAAAAGCGCCGCCGTCTCCATATCCGATGCCGCCACGCCCTTTTTCGCCCAGCTTTCATAAATTTCCGGATTCTCATCCCGGTACAGACAGTCATGGCTTCTGACAATTCCCATATGCCAGGGAATTCCCAGTTCCCGGGCACTGCTCTGCAGAGCCATAAGCAGCCCAAAATCCGGAACCGCCGGGTAACTTAATGGTGCATACCCCAGAGAAGTCCCCTCATCCCGGACGGCCCCTTTGGCAAACACCAGGTCACCCAGATGGATATCCGGCAAAAGAGCACCGCAGCTTCCGATCCGCACGGCAGCCTTTACCCCGATCCGGTGCAGTTCCTCCACGGCAATGGCAGTGGAAGGTCCTCCCATTCCCGTAGACATAACAAGAACCGGGATCCCATGGTAAAGCCCTTTTACGCTCTTATACTCCCGGTTAAAAACCAGAAACTCGGCCTGTTCCAGACAGGCTGCCACACGGTCCACACGTGCCGGATCTCCCGGAAGTACGGCATATTCGATGCCCAGATCCTCCGGAAGCTGGATATGTGGCATTCTGCTCTTATTCCCATTAGATTCTGCCATCAAACCCCTCCTTTCCATGCTCTTCCAATGATTTTTAACGATACCACCCTGAACCACAAAAGTCAACAAAAAGCAAAGTTTTCGTTAAAATAATAACAATCCAAAAAGACATTCCTCCCGTTTTTATACTCCGTCCTTCAAAAGCCTCCCTTGTCAAAAAGAAATCACTGTCTTATACTATTTTCAAAGCATCCTGTCCGGTTTGCTGTCAACAAAAATAATGAAAGATGAGGAAGATACTATGAGCTGCGAAAAAAATGCAGCAGGCAACGACCTGCTGCTGATAATCGATATGCAAAATGTCTACACAAAAGGTCAGGAATGGGCCTGCTGCGGCACAGACAATGCCGCAAAATCCATTCTGAAGCTTCTCTCCTCCTGCCATTGTCCCGATGTGATCTTTACCCAGTACCTGGCTTGCGAAAACCCGAAAGGCGTCTGGAAAGAATATAACAGAATCAATGCATCCATTAATTCTGATCCATGGCTGAATGCCATAATTCCCGCCCTTCTTCCCTGGACAAAAAAGTATCCCATCTATTCCAAAAGCGTCTACTCCTCTCTGGCTATTCCCCAGGTAAAGGAAGCTGCCGCACAGGCACGCCGGGTTCTCATCTCCGGCGTAGTGGCGGAATGCTGCGTCCTTTCCACAGTCCTGGCCGCCATTGATGAAGGCTGTCAGGTCATCTACCTGAAGGATGCCGTTTCCGGCCTTACTCCCCGGTCCGAAAGAGAGACGGAAAATCTGATATCTTATTTTTCACCGCTTCACACAAAGATCGTGACAACAGACGAATACCTGCTGGAAGCCGCTTCCCGCGCTTAACCTGGTTCATCCAGACGGATCAGATATCCGCTTTCCGGCGGCATATCCAGTTTGATCCATCCGCCCAGATCCTCATGGACGAAGGTCTGACCCAGAAGATCCCGGGATTCAGAAATCTTCCAGTCACCAAGGCCCTGGAGATAGATCTCGATGGTCCTCTCCGCCTTCTCCATGGAGCAGACAAACAGAAACCGCTCCGAATCGGTAAACCGCACACAGGCAAACTGCAGGCCGAAAGCGTACAGGATCTGGAAAGAACCCTCCGTAAAGGCCGGCGATTCTTTTCGGATCTGAATCAGACGGACATAGTGCTGATATCTCTCCCGGCTTTGGAAATCGGAATTCCAGGGCATGGGATAACGGCATCCCTCCACATCCTGAGTCCTTCCTCCAATGCCGGCCTCATCCCCATAATAAATGCTGACACAGCCAGGCAGAGCAAACTGCAGAAGGACTGCATTCTTCCAGGCACCCAGGGAAATCTCCGGATTGTTGTGGAGCCGGGACGTATCATGGCTGTCCAGCAGATTAAACTGGTTCTGGCAGATAACCGTAGGAAGCTTATTTAAGAAAGCATTGATCCTGCCGGCAAAATACGCCGCATCCTGGGGATGCGCGCTGTGCTTCCGGCATTGGTGACGGGCATCCAGAAGATCCCGCTCTCCCGCAAATTCACGGATGGGCCGGGCACAGCCGGCATAATTCATGGCCGAATCCCACTCATTTCCCTGAACAAACTCGCTGCTCCCCAGCCAGTCCTCTCCAAGGATATAGGCCTGAGGATTTTCTTTTTTTATGCTTTCTCTGATCTGGGGCCAGATCTCATGCTGCAGCTGCAGCAGATTAAAACGGCCCACCTCATTTGCCACATCAAAGCGCCACCCATCGATCTCATAAGGTGCTTTCAGCCAGGTCTTAATCACAGAATCTTCGTTCTGATAAATGATTCCGCGAAGCTTTTTTGAAGTGTAATTCAGCACCGGCAGGCTCTCAACCTGATGCCAGCTTAAATACTTTCCATTCTCGTCAAAGAAATAATACTCCCTCTCCGGTCCGTCAGGGTCCTGAAATGCCCCTTGCCCCTCCGGAAAAAACTGCGCATCCTTATTGAACCACTTGTGTGCAGTTCCCGTATGGTTTATGGAAATATCCAGGATCAGGCGCATGGCATTGGCATGAAGAGCCTGGCTGAGCCTGACCAGAGCCCGATTTCCCCCAAGATGAGGGTCTACCTGAAAGTAATCGATACAGTCATATTTATGTACTGTGGCCCCCCAAAAAATCGGATTCAGGTAAAGGGCATTCACTCCCATCTTTTTCAGGTAGGGAATCTTTCGGATAATTCCGTCCAGATCTCCGCCGTAAAAATCCAGGCAGTGGCTGTCCCAGTAACCGGAAGGAATCTGGTCCCAGTCTTTTACCCGGACAGAAGGATATCCCTCAAAAGAATACTCCGAATCCGACACATCATTGGCCGTATTTCCATTGCAGAAACGATCCGGAAAGATCTGGTAAAACACTGCCTCTTTTACCCATTCCGGCTGCTGATAATCCGTCAGGATCACAAAATCAGCCGTTTCATCTGGAGGAGTGTCCGAAATGCCCCTCTGATCATAATAATAAGTCCAGTCTTCGCATTCCAGGTAAAAGTGATAAGAAAACCGATCCTCCCACAGCGTGGCACTGGTCTTAAAATAAGCCAGCCCGTTCCGGGAATATCCCCATTCCATGGGCAGCATGGCCTCTTCCCCGTTCTGTTTTGTCCGCAGAAGGATCTGCCGTACCGGCGACCATTCGCAGATCCGAAGCCACAGGGTTATGGTCTCCCCTTTCTTCGGAAGAGGATTGCTGACAAAATATCTGCTTCCATCTGTAAATACGGATTTCATCCAATCCTTCATCAGTTTAACCTCCTTATCCATTTATTGCATGCTGTTGGAAAATTCTTTTTCTCATTATATAACAGGTAACCCGGGGCTTCAACTGGTTTTATTCGCAAACTGTAAAACCAGTTGAAAGTGCAGGGAAAAGTATTTATAATCAGAACTGTTTGCATAAAAATAAAAGAAAGGAATTCCCCTATGAAATCTGTTTTAGTAATCGGCTCCACCTGCGTGGATGTAATTATAAATCTCGAACGGCTTCCAAAAACCGGAGAAGACCTCCACCCAAAGAGCCAGTCCCTGGCTATGGGCGGCTGCGCCTATAATGTGGCAAATATCCTTCGCCAGGCCGGCGCTTCTTTTACCTTTGCCACGCCGGTAGGCTCCGGCATTTACGGCGATTACGTGGCCTCCCACCTGAAAGCTTCCGGCTTTTTCACTCCAGTCCCCCGCCAGGAAGAGGAAAATGGCTGCTGTTACTGTCTGGTTGAAGAAAGCGGCGAGCGCACCTTCCTCTCCTGTCACGGCCCGGAATACAGTTTCCAAAAAGAATGGCTCGATTCCCTTGACCTTGCCGGCTATTCCATGGTCTATATCTGCGGTCTGGAAGTGGAAGCACCTACCGGAAAAAATCTGGTAAATTTTCTGGAGGAAAACCGGCACATGGCGATTTATTTTGCCCCCGGTCCCAGAGGAATCCATATCCCGGACGGACGCCTTGATCAGATGCTGGCTCTCCATCCCGTACTGCACATAAACCGGCAGGAAGCAGCAGAATTAAGCGGACATCAGGATCTCCTGGAAGCAGCAGCGGCACTTCACGCCGTCACAAAAAATACAGTCATCATTACCCTTGGCCCCAACGGAGCTTTCTTCATGGAAAAAGACGGCACTTCTTCCATGGTTCCCGGTGTCCCCGCCCAGGTAGTCGATACCATCGGAGCAGGCGACTCTCATATTGGCCAGGTCCTGGCCTCTTTAAGCAGACAAATCCCATTAAAAGAGGCCATCCGCATGGCAAATGCGGTGGCCTCCAAAGTCGTATCGGTAAAGGGCGCTTCCCTCACCGATGAGGAATACCATTCTCTGTTTAGTCCGGGTATTCAATGATATATTTTTCATATGCGTTGACAACCGTGGTTTCCTTGTAATGATCCAGCCGTTTAAACCGGCTGCCGTAGGTGGCGTGGATATGACCATGAACAAAAAACTTTGGTTTGTACCGGTCCATCAGCTTCAGGAAGCTTTTAAATCCCCGGTGGGGAAGATCCTCCATATCATTCAGTTCAAAAGCCGGCGCATGGGTCATGAGAATATCAAATCCGCCGTTCCGAAACAGTTTCCACCAAAGGCGGCGGATTCTCTTGCTCATGGCCCGCTCCGTATACTGATTTTCAGACCTGGGAATATACTGCATGGAGCCGCCCAGTCCCAGGATCCGTACGCCTTTGTAGACATAAATATCATCTTCCACGCAGATACATCCGTTCATGGAATGTTTGTCATAGTGATCATGGTTGCCGCATACATACAGAACCGGCGCGTGAGACATAGTCACCAGGAAAGACAGATATCCAGCTTTCAAATCACCGCAGGCAAGTATCAGGTCAATATCATCCAGCATCCCGGGCTTATAATAATCATAAAGGATCTTGGACTCCTCGTCCGCTACTACCAGAATCTTCATTGTTCCCTACTGCTGCCTCCGTATTTTCATCCAATTTTATCCCCTGAAGACGTACCAGATCCCGGCCTTCTTCCGTAAGCTCCTCCGCAGACGGAACTGTGCCGACTACATTTTCCGCCAGCCAATTCATGGTTACGATCTCCTCCGGAGACAGCTTTTTGTTCTCGCTGCAGCGCAGAACGCCGTCTCTGGAATATACATCACACTCAAAGGGCTGAAAACTTCCTGCACGGATGGAATTTTTCAGGAAGGTAATCAGCCGGTGGGTTCCCCGGGGCAGATTCTGGGAGCAGATCACATCGATTACATCTGCCGACATGCCCCACCAGTAATTCACCGCCTGTTTTCCTTTGGTATCCAGCGTATTCCATCCGCCCTGGCGGATGATCTTTACGATCCGCACATAAAATTTGCCCCAGTCGCAGATAGGCGTGGCCAGGGTAGCATAACTCCCATCTTCCTCCTTATGGAACAGTCCAAATTCTCTGGAAGGCGAATTCGGCGTAATCATATCATCTGCAGAAATATAGCGGATCCCTTCTTCCTGAAGTTCTTCCAGAGCATTGCTGTCTTTTACACATTTCCATTTTAAGAACACCTTTGCTCTGGGATCAATCATCCGTGCGCCGATGGCAAAAGCATTTACATTGGCCAGAGACCCATAGATGGGATAATCCGCAATATATCCAAGGCAGCCGCTCTGATCCATGGCAGCCGCGATGGCACCCATAAGGAATTTTGCCTCATGCATCCTCCGGTAATAAGTCCGTACAGAAGAATAGGATGTGTTTACATTGCAGTTCAATATCTTTACCTCCGGATGCTGCACTGCCGCCTTTACGCTGGCCTGAATCATCCTTGGTGTAGTGGTAAAGATAATATCGCTTCCCGCTGCAATCGCCATGTCGATGGCCTGCTGGATCTCGGTCTCTGTATCTGCGTTGGAAAAGCACGCCGTCTCGATCTCTCCCGGGAATGTCTGCTCCAGATACAGACGTCCCAGTTCATGACCGTAACTCCAGCTGGAGGTTTCCGGCGTTTTTTCATAGACAAAGGAAACCTTCAGATGATCCGATTCGCCGCTTCCCGGCAGAATCAGGTTAAACAGGCTCTTGGAGGATTGGCGTACTTCTTCCGGCTGCTCTACCAGAGCCACTTTTCCGCCCTGGCTCTTTAGCACCAGCTCCTTCCAGATTTTCGTCAGGTCTTTCTGTATCTCGCTCTCTGTCTTCTCCTTAACCGTATCGTAGCCAAAGATCTCCGCATAGATCAGAAACGCATCCGAGCAGGTAAGGCCGATGGAATTCCCGCCTTTTTCATCAAAAACTTTGGAAAACCGGTCATATACCGCCTTGAAATAAAGCCGTGTATCATCATCCCACACCTGATCCGGCTTAAGTCCCATTACCTCCAGAAGGCGCTTATAGCTTCCTTCCTGGCTGAACCACACATCACAGTTAAAGGACACCTGATAAAAGTCCAGGAATTCGTAATACAGTTTATTTTCCTTATCTTCGGTACGTTTCGGCAGAAGACGGGTGACAATGCCGGGAATGCTGAAGGCATTCAGATACTTCAGCACGCTGACCCGCTTGTTCCCCTCCTGCACATAGTACTGATTCATAAACTCATAGGCAATGATAGGATCGTGTATGCCGTCTTTCAGCTGGTGGTCGTAAAGAGATGCCCACTTTGCGCCAAACTCCGTTTTGTCAGGAAGAAGGGGCATGAAATTGCTGGCAAATGCATTGGTTCTTCCCCTGGTCACCGTTCCCACGATCCGCTTAAGAGGAATGTCTACCAGCCCCACATCCACTTCCGAGACAATATCTGTATAGGAAAGGATATCGTCCAGCACAGGCAGATAGGGATGTTCTCCCTTCATCAACGATGCCTGATACTGCTTTTTTCCAAGCTTCTGCGCCCGGTTATAATCATACAGTGCCATATGCTACCTCCTTACCTGCTTATTTTTCAGCCGGAACCGATGTTCCTGCAAGCTCCTGACACAGCGCTCCCATGTCTTCATCCGATACCGGATCCGGAGTATAAAGCGTGTATTTTGCCTCTGCCGTACTCCAGTCTGCCAGCCGCCCGCCGCTGACCGTAGCACGGACACGGATGCCGCTTTCTGTCCCTTCCGCGTCAAATACTGTCTCCGTCTGCTCAAACTCCTCAAAAATACCGGAGAAGTCCTCTGCCGCAGCCGATCCCCGGTAAGTAAAAGCGTGATCCTTCCAGGTAAAAGAAATCTGCCCTACCACATCACTGATGATGTAATACTGCACATCCGTTCCCTCAGCCGGCGCTTCCATGGAAACGCCGATTTCGGAAAGTTCCTGGGAGCTTTCCGCTTCTTTCATGGGATTGGGAATCTCCACGCTTTCTGCAGCCGTGCTCTCACTGCTCCCTGTGCCGCCGCAGGCTGAAAGACCCAGAACGGTCAGTCCCACAGCAGCAGAATAGATCCATTTTTTCATTCTCTTCCCTCCTCAGTCATTGGTCCTGCGGTTGATAAACTCTGTCCTTGTTTTGGAGTACACAAACTTCTGGCTGCTGTAAAGACCGTAGTAGCCTGACAAGGTAAAGGACACTGCCACCACAATGGCCAGAAACGGCAGCGCCTCCCCGCCGAACAATTCCAACGCAATAATCAGTGAAGAAATGGGACAGTTGGTCACTCCTACAAAAAGAGCCGCCATTCCGCAGGCCGCGGAAAAGGACGGCGATATGCCCGCCAGCTGACCCACCACGCAGCCAAAGGTGGACCCGACACAAAGAGTCGGAACGATTTCTCCGCCTTTAAAGCCGCCGCTTAAAGTTATGGCTGTAAACAGCGCCTTGAAAAGAAAATCCTGGTACCTTGCCTGTCCTTCCATGGCATTCTCAATCAGTCCCATGCTTCCGCCGTTATAGTCCCTGGTCCCCGTCAGAAGAGTAAGAAGGATCAGGCACCCGCTGGCTGCCAGGATCCGCAGCCATGGATTGGGGATCCGTTCTTTCCACAGATGCTCCGACCTGTGAAGAAGCATACAAAAGCCTATGCTTGCAACGGCGCAGAAAATTCCAAGAGCCACCACATAGGCTGCCGATGAAAAGGTAAACTGCGGCATGTCCAGGATCTGGTAACGCTCCGGTTCCACCCCGAGAGCCCCGGAAATCCAGGCTCCCAGAAAGGCAGAAAAGAGACAGGGCACCAGTGCAGCATAATACATAACGCCGATGCTGATTACCTCCATGGAAAAGACGCCTGCCGCCACCGGTGTGCCGAAAAGGGCGCCGAACACAGCGCTCATGCCGCACATTACTGCAATCTTTAAGTCTTTCTCATCCAGATCGATCCGCTTTCCCACCATGCTCCCGATGCTTCCGCCAAGCTGGAGAGCCGCGCCCTCTCTTCCGGCAGATCCGCCGGTCAGGTGGGTCAGCACAGTAGAAATAAAAATCAGCGGAGCGGTGGCTGGCGTAACTTCCTCATGGGAAGAGATGGATTCAATGACCATATTGGTGCCCCGGTTCTTTTCTTCTCCCAGAATACGGTAGAGAAAAACGATTATCAGACCGGCAAAAGGCATCAGGTACAGCGTCCAGTCATTTTCCGACCGGAATCCGGTAGCCCAGACCACACATTTGGCAAAGCACCCGCCTGCCAGACCGCCCAGGCCGCCGATAACGGCAGCCAGCACTGTCCATTTTAAAAAGTAGTGTATATTCTCCTCAAAAGGCTTTCTCATGTCAAAAAGACTCATTTTCGGCCTCCCCTGCAGCCTGTAATCTTTTACTCGCTGTAAATTCCCTTTGACTTTACTAACTTCGGGCGGTATCCGGCTTCATTTAAGGCTGCCACTATGGCATTCTTATGTTCCGTACCGAAAGCTTCCATGGTGATGCGGAGTTCTACCGCCGCGTTCCGGTTAATGCTGATAAACTGGTTGTGTTCAAGCTTAATAACATTGCCCTGCTCCTTTGCCAGAAGAGCCGACACTGCCGCCAGCTCGCCGGGCTTGTCCGGAAGCAGCACAGATACGGTAAATACCCGGTCTCTCTGGATCAGGCCGTGCTGGATCACGGAAGCCATGGTAATTACGTCCATATTTCCGCCGCTTAAGATGGATACGATCTTCTTCTTTTCCACATTCAGATGCTTTAATGCCGCCACCGTAAGGAGGCCGGAATTCTCCACGATCATCTTGTGGTTTTCCACCATATCCAGGAAAGCCACGATCAGCTCAGAATCCTCTACCGTGATGATGTCGTCTACATTCTCCTGGATATAGGGAAACAGCTTCTCGCCTGGACGCTTTACTGCCGTGCCGTCTGCGATGGTATTTACTGACGGGAGACTTACCACTTCGCCTGCCTTCAAAGAAGCTTTCATACAGGCCGCACCAGCCGGTTCCACACCGATCACCTTGATCTTCGGATTCAGGAGCTTTGCCAGAACGGATACGCCGGTGCAGAGACCGCCGCCGCCGATTGGCACCAGTATGTAGTCTACCGTAGGAAGTTCTTTGATGATCTCCATGGAAATAGTTCCCTGTCCGGTAGCCACAGTCAGGTCGTCAAAGGGATGCACAAAGGTATAGCCATTTTCCTCCGCCAGCTTATACGCGTAAGCACAGGCCTCGTCAAACACATCTCCCTCCAGGATCACCTCTGCGCCGTAGCTTTTCGTCCGGTTCACCTTCATCAGAGGTGTGGTAGTCGGCATCACCACCACTGCCTTTACCCCTGCCAGACGGGCCGCATAAGCCACCCCCTGAGCGTGATTTCCTGCTGATGCAGTGATCAGCCCCCTGGACCGTTCCTCCTGGGACAGGGTGCTGATCTTATAATAAGCGCCCCTTACCTTATAGGCTCCGGTATACTGCATATTTTCCGGCTTAAAGTATACCTTGTTTCCGGTCTGTGCCGAAAAATACTCGCTGTAAACCAGCTTGGTTTCTGAGGTCACCTGACGGACAACCTCCGAAGCTTCTTCAAATTTTTCCAGTGTCAGTTCTTCCATTTCTGCTTCCTCCTACTGTCTTAGCTCTTTCTCTCCCTGTCATCCTTCGTTCCGTCTGTCTGCGCTTAAGCCTCCTGCTTTACGTGAAACAGAGCGTTTACAAAGTCATTTGCATCAAATTTCTGCAGATCGTCAATCTTCTCTCCGATCCCCACATATTTTACAGGAATTCCCAGTTCTGACTGGATCGCCACCGCGATTCCGCCCTTGGCAGTCCCATCTAGCTTTGTCAGGATGATTCCCGTAATATCCGCTACCTCCATAAACTGTCTGGCCTGGGCCATGGCATTCTGGCCGGTAGTTCCGTCCAGCACTACCAGGGTTTCCCGGTAAGCTTCCGGATATTCCTTGTCAATGATCCGGTTGATCTTCTTTAACTCTTCCATCAGGTTCTTTTTATTGTGGAGACGGCCTGCCGTATCGCAGATCAGCACATCTGCCCGGCGGGATTTTGCCGCCTGCACGGCATCGAAAACAACTGCAGCCGGGTCGGAGCCTTCCTGCTGGGCAATGATCTCCACGCCGGCCCGGTTGGCCCATTCTGTCAGCTGCTCGATGGCTGCCGCACGGAAGGTATCTGCCGCTGCCAGCATAACTTTCTTGCCCTGGTCCTTAAGCTGTCCTGCAAGCTTGCCTACGGAAGTGGTTTTTCCCACGCCGTTTACACCGATCACCAGCACCACAGAGGTGCGGTTTTCGAACTCATAAGCATTTTCTCCCAGGTTCATCTGTTCCTTGATGCTCTCGATCAGCACTTCCTTGCACTGGGCAGGCTCCTTGATGTGCTGCTCTTTCACCTTCTGGCGCAGATCCTCGACAATTGCCATGGTAGTCTGGATTCCCAGATCCCCCATGATCAGCGTCTCCTCGATCTCCTCATAAAAATCGTCGTCGATTGCGGAAAATCCGCTGAAAATCGAGTCAATGCCCGATACAATATTATTACGGGTCTTGGTCAGTCCTTCTACCAGACGCCCGAAAAACCCCTTTTTTCCCTCGCTCATACTCATCCTCCTTTATTTATCTAAATCCGCTTCGATCAGATTTACCGATACAAGAGTGGAAACACCTTTCTCCTGCATGGTAATTCCGTAAAGCCGGTCTGAAGCCACCATGGTGCCTCTCCGGTGTGTGATCACAATAAACTGGGTATTTTTTGTCAGTTTGTGCAGATACCCGGCAAAGCGGTCCACATTTGAGTCATCCAGAGCCGCTTCAATCTCATCCAGAAGGCAGAAAGGCGACGGCTTTAAATTCTGGATGGCAAACAAAAGTGCAATCGCTGTCAGAGCCTTCTCGCCGCCGGAAAGCTGCATCATGTTCTGCAGTTTCTTTCCCGGCGGCTGGGAGATGATCTGGATTCCTGCCTCCAGGATATCTTCATCCTCCATAAGTTCAAGAGTGCCTCGTCCGCCTCCAAACAGTTCCCGGAATACCTTATCAAATTCCTGGCGGATCTTTCCAAACTGCTCGGTAAACTGTCTCCGCATTCCTGTATCCAGTTCTTCGATGATCTTTACCAGCGCGGCCTCTGCCTGCAGAAGGTCCTCATGCTGTCCCTTTAAGAATTCATACCGTTCAGAAACCTCTTTGTAATCTTCAATGGCGTTTACATTTACATTTCCCAGGCCACGGATGGAACTCTTAAGACCTTCGATCTGTTTTTTCATTTCCGGCAGGGAATTCAGCTCCGGACTTTTAAGCTTTTCCGCTGTGGAGTAAGTCAGTTCGTACTCACTCCACATATAGTTTACCTGATGTTCCAGTTTCTCGTCCAGCTTTTCTTTCTGATTCTGCAGACGGAAGATATCTTTATCCAGAGCCTGGATCCGCTCCGTTACCTCTTCCCGCTTCTCAAAAAGTGCTTTTCTGCGTCTGCCGGTCTCTTCACGCAGTACATCCTGGCCGGAAATCTTTTCCTCCAGTTCCTGCATTCTGGCCTCTGCCTGAAGAATGGCGTCTTTTACATCCTGGATTTCCTTAAGACGCAGATTAATGTTTTTCTCTGAATCGCCGCTTCCCTGCTCCAGACCGGTCAGTTCTTCCTTAAGTCTGCGGATCTCCTCATGGACACGGCTGATGTTTTCTTTTATAAAGTCAAATTTCTGCTGATAGCCGGCAGTTTCCAGCTGAATGGAAGATAATTCCTTTGCATACTGTTCCCGCTCCTGCTTCTTTTTCTCCAGTTCTCCCTGCATTCGGGCAATCTCTGCCTCTGCCTGGCTGTTGCGCCCTTCCAGATCTGCGATCTCCTGCTTTAATGTCTCCTGGTTCTCTTTCAGTTCTGCCTGCTGATCTGCCAGCTGCCGGTATTCCCGGTCCAGATCCTGGCCGGATTCCCGTATTTCCGCTTTCCGGCTGTTGATCTGGCTGATGTTTATGGTCAGCGTGTTGTGGCGCAGAGAAGACTGCTGCTGTCTGGCACGAAGGCTCTCCAGATCTGCCCGCACCTTTTTCAGGCCTTCCTCTGCCTGGGATAATTCCTTCTGCGCCCGCTCCGATGCCTTCATGGTCTTTTCACAAGCCGCCTCCAGCTCCTCGATCTCCCGTTTCCTTCCCAAAAGATTGCTGCTGTTTTTAAAAGCGCCGCCGGTCATGGATCCGCCGGGGCTTAACAGCTCGCCCTCCAGGGTCACGATCCGCAGGCTGTACTGGTATTTCTTTGCCAGACTGATGGCATGGTCAATGGTATCTGCCACCACCACCCGGCCCAGCAGATAGTTAATCAGCCCCTCATACTCCGGGCGGGTTCGCACCAGCTGGCTGGCCAGTCCCACTACCCCAGGCTCCTTTAAAGCCTGCTGCTGGTGAAAGACATTTTTATTTCCCATGCTGGTCAGGGGAAGGAACGTAGCCCGGCCATACCGGTTTTTCTTCAGGTATTCGATCAGCTGCTTAGCGGTCTGCTCCGAATCGGTGACGATATTCTGGATGCTTCCGCCAAGGGCCGTCTCCACCGCTGTCTCATACTGTTTTTCTGTGGCAATCAGGTCTGCCACCACGCCGTGGATGCCCCGGATCCGGTCCTTGACTTCCATGACCCGGCGGATGCTGTTTCCGTATCCTTCATACCGCTCTGCGATGTTCCGCAGAGATTCCAGTTTTGTATAGCTGGTCTGGTATTCTCTCTGACACTCACTTAAGTTCCGGTTTAACCGGCGGATCTCCCCGTCCCAGCGGCTTTCCTGACTCTCCAGATCCTTTCTGGTCCGCTCCTGCTCCTCCATCTCTGTTACCAGGAGGCGGAGCCGCTCCTGCTCATCTTTTAACTGTTCCTCCTGGACCGATTCATCGCTTCGGATCTTTAACAGTTTCTGGCTTACCTCGCTGCGGCGCACATTAACCTGCTCTAAAAGGGTCTCGAAGCGCTGCTGCCTGGCTGTCACGCCGGCCCGCTGGTTTAAGGTATCAATAATCCGGCCCTTTGCCGTCTCAATGGCCTCCTCCAGTTCCTCCAGAGACACATCTGCGTCCATCAGGGTGATTTCCGCCTCTTTCTGCCGGTTCAGCACTTCCTGTGCCGAAGCAGAAAGTTTGCTTTTCTGCTCCCCATATCCGGCAATCTGCTGATTTTTCTCCCCGATTTCTTTTTCGATGGCCTGTCTGCGGTTTTGGATGTGCTCTGCATTCATCCGCTCCGTATTGATCTGCTCGTTTAAAACATTGATCCGGCCTTCCAGGTTTCCCTTGTTTACCTTCTCCTGGCTCAACTGGCTGCGGCTTTCTGTAAGCTGTTCCTCCAGGCTGCGGCTCTCCGCATCCAGCCGGTCATAATCCGACTTAATCCGTTCCGCCTGCATCCTGGCATCTTCCAGATCCCCGGTTACCATCTGTTCTCTGTCAGAAAGTTCCTTTAACTGGGCCTTGATGCCTGCACTCTCCAGAAGGAAGGCATTGGCATCATACCGCTTCAGATCTTCTTTTAACTGCAGGTACCGTCTGGCAGCCTCCGCCTGGCGGGCCAGAGGCCCCACCTGTTTTTCCAGCTCTGCCAGAATATCATTGATTCGGACCAGATTCTGCTTTTCATCCTCCAGCTTTTTCTGGGCAATGGCCTTCCGGCGCTTGAATTTTACGATTCCTGCCGCCTCGTCGAAAAGTTCCCGTCTCTCCTCCGGCTTGCCGCTTAAGATCTTATCGATCTGCCCCTGGCCAATGATGGAATACCCTTCCTTTCCGATACCGGTATCATAAAACAATTCATTAACATCCTTAAGGCGGCAGGGACTTCCGTTGATCCGGTACTCACTCTCTCCAGAACGATAGAGACGCCTGGATACCGTCACCTGGTCATAATCAATAGCCAGCTGGTGATCACCGTTATCCAGAGTAATGGCCACATAGGCAAACCCCTGGGGCTTTCGCAGCTCGGTTCCGGAGAAAATCACATCCTGCATGGAACCGCCCCGCAGCTGTTTCACCCGCTGCTCACCCAGCACCCAGCGCACCGCATCCGCTACATTACTCTTGCCGCTGCCATTCGGTCCTACGATTCCCGTAATGCCGTTGTGAAACTCAAAGACGATCTTATTTGCAAATGACTTAAATCCCTGAATCTCTATACTTTTTAAATACATACCTGGCTGTCCTTTATCGTCAAGATTCCATTATAGGCGGCCACCTGTTCTGCTGCCTTTTTCGTTCTTCCGCTGCCCTTTCCGATTTCCCGCTCCCCGATTCTGGCGCAGACTTCAAAGGATTTATTATGATCCGGGCCTTCCTCCTTCAGCAGCTGATAGGTAAGAGGCTCCTCATACTGGCTCTGTACCATTTCCTGCAAGATAGTCTTGCTATCGTAAAAGAGCTGTTTATGTTCAATATCATTTAAAATAAAGCGGAGAATAAACTCTTTCGCACTAGCAAAACCACCGTCCAGATAGATCGCCCCGATCAGCGCTTCCAGCCCGTCAGAAACCACCGAATGCCTGCGCCTTCCTCCGGTAGCCTCCTCGCCCTTCCCCAGAAGCAGATACTCGCCCAGCTCGATCTGCTCCGCGCAGAATGCCAGGGTAGGCTCACATACCAGACTGGCCCGGGTCTTGGTCAGATCCCCCTCCGGAAGATCCCCGTAAGTGTGAAACAAAAAGTCACTGCTCACCAGTTCCAGCACAGCATCTCCCAGAAATTCCAGCCGCTCATTGCACCTTGTTTTCTCCCACCGGTGTTCATTGGCATAGGAACTGTGGGTCATGGCATGACTTAACAGCCTTTTATTATGGAAAGAATACCCGATGGTCTCCTCCAGTTTTTTCAAATCTCGATTCAAAACATTTCCTCCTTCCTAAGCACGTACATAAAACGTACGTAAAAGAGGGCGGCCCAGACATCTGCGACTGCCCCCTTTCATTTCGTTTGATTAATTCATCGCATTCCGAATCGCTTCTACGGCATCGCCCACCGTCACGATTTTCTCAGCCGTCTCATTGGGGATCTCAATATCAAACTCCTCCTCAATCCCCATAATGATTTGGAACACGTCCAGAGAATCTGCGCCCAAATCATCAACAAAAGTGGCCTCCATCGTGACCTCCTCCGGCTCCAGGTTCAATACCTCCGCAATAATTCCCTGTAATTTCTCAAACTCCATAACTATTTTTCCCTCCTATTCATGCTCACGGTCTGCATTAAGACTTTCCCTGATTTTTTCGTTTATTCCTTGTTCCTTAAAGGCAACACACTGGATAATAGAATTCTTCACTTCGTTGGCCTTTGAATTTCCGTGGGTTTTTACCACCAGGCCGTTTAGTCCTAAAAGCGGTGCTCCACCGTACCGGCTGGCATCAAAGGACTTAAGGGTGGCTTTCAGAGCCGGCTTTACTAACAGTGCGCCGATCTTGCTGCGAAGGTCGCTCATCATGGCGCCCTTTACCTTGGAAAGCAGTGTAGCGCCTACGCCCTCGTACAGCTTCAAAATCACATTTCCCACAAAGGCCTCGCAGACGATCACATCTGCTCCGCCATGGGGAATCTCACGTGCCTCTATGCTGCCGATAAAATTAATATCCCTGCACTCCTTTAAGAGCGGAAAGGTTTCCTTTACCAGCGCATTTCCCTTTTCCTCCTCGGCACCGATATTCACTATAGCAACCCTGGGGTTTTTTATATGCATTACATTTTCCATATAAATCGACCCCATCCGCGCAAACTGTACCAGATGAGAAGGTCTCGCATCTACATTCGCGCCGCAGTCAATCAGCAGGGATACTCCTTTTTCTGTAGGAATCAGAGGGGCCAGCGGCGGTCTCTCTACTCCCTTGCTTCTTCCTACGATAACCTGGCCGCCTACCAAAATGGCACCTGAACTGCCGGCTGATACGAATGCATCTGCCTCTTTTTTCTTTACCAGGTTCATGCCCACTACAATGGACGAATCCTTTTTCTTCCGGATGTCATTTACCGGCGGCTCTTCCGTGGCGATTACCTCCGTGGCATTTACCACCTGAATCCGGTCTTTTTCATAGGTATATTTGGAAAGTTCAGCATTTACCACATCCTCTTTCCCTACCAAAATCACCTGGATCCCAGGCTGGGTATTTACCGCATCTACCGCTCCGGCAACCATCTCTCCCGGCGCATAGTCGCCTCCCATAGCATCGACCGCTACCTTAATCATGACTGGTTCCCCCTTCGGCTATCTAATCTCATGATTTAATATACTAAATATCAGATTATAAATCAATATCATTTTTTCAGGAACCGAAAAACATACAAGACTATACCCGGAGAATCCTGCGGACAAGTGACAAAAAAGTGCCGGCACAGCAGCAGAATAAAAGCATGCCCCTTCTTAAATTTATCACTGCGAAAAAAGTCTGGATGCCTCCTGCAAGCCCGTGCCATTCCGAACCGCTTGCAGGAATCAGGTCAATCCCATAACGCACGGCAAAAGCCACTATGCCGCACAGAAGAAAGGGGATCAGCCCTCTTCCCGTATCATAAAACTTAAGCCTCGTCTCGCCGCCCACCGGCTTTTTCGACAGGATCCAGAAACACCATATGACACCCATAAGCAGGCACCCGCAGACTGCTGCCAGGTAAAAGGCCAGGCCGTAGTTTCTGTCATTCACAATCGTTCGGACACTTCCCAGTCCGCTCTTCCACCCCCAGAATTCAAATGCCATAATTAATACCATATATGCCATAAGGACGCAGGAAAATATCTGCATAATCCTGTCGCACAGGATTACCAGGCCGGATGCGGCTTCCCAGCTGATTTTCCGGGAACGGCGGTGCTTTCCTGCAGCCTTTTTTCCGGATCTTTTTGCTGTTCTTTTTTTCCTTGAAATTCCAGACAGTCTTTTCCCCGGATCTTTGCCTGCTGCTTTTTTGAAATTGTTCTCGTTTTCTTCCACATTCTGATCATTCGGATCCACCAGGCAGCCGCACCGCCCGCAGAACCGCTCTTCTGTTTCATATCCGCAGTTAGGACAAATCATCTAAATCCCCTCTCTTTCCTGGATATTCGATTCTTTATCATACCATAATTCGGGCGAAAAGTCACAAATATGGCAAAGATTTCAAATTCTTTTCACAATTTCCAGCATTTTCGATAAAATTAAAAAAGCTTTCCAAAATGAAGGCTATTTATCAACCATTTCAAAGGAGGAACTAACATGGAACAGAAAACTTACGGATACGTACGTGTATCATCGAAAGACCAGAATGAGGCCCGTCAGCTGGATGCGCTGACCGAATACCCCATCCCCTTGGAGAACATCTTCGTGGATAAAAAAAGCGGCAAAGATTTCGAACGGCCGGCATGGCACAAGATGCTCAGCAAGGTTCGGGAAGGAGATCTTCTGGTGGTAAAATCCATCGATCGCCTGGGACGCAATTACGATGACATCATCGAACAATGGCAGCTTCTTACAAAAGAGATGGGAATCCATATCCGGATCCTGGACATGCCGCTCTTAGACACCCGGATTCAGGGAAAAGACCTGACCGGCACCTTTATTGCAGACCTTGTGCTGCAGATTCTCTCTTATGTCGCACAGACAGAAAGAGAAAATATCCGCCAGCGCCAGGTAGAAGGCATCGCTTCCGCCAGAGCGCGGGGCATCCGTTTCGGACGCAATGAACGGGAAATTCCGGAATTCGAAAAAAGTGTGCTTCTCTGGGAAAGTCAGGATATCACCGCATCCGAAGCAGCCAGACGCTGCGGCCTTTCCCGACAGGGATTCTATAAACGAGTGAACCGCTACCGTCTGACACTTCTGTAAACATTTAAAAAGGGATTTTCACTGCGGTCACTTCAGGTTACCGCAGAAAAATCCCCTTTTCTGATTATGTCTCATCTTCCGCTTTCAGACTGCCGGAATCCTGCATGTTTCACCGCCCTTGACCTCCAGGATCTGACCGTCTGCATTGATCCATACACTCTGGGCCGACGGATTATATACCAGATCTCCGTCTATCGTAAACTTAAGCGCTTTCGCCGCCTTCATGTAATCCACAATCTGAATATTGGTGGCATACCAGATATCCGGCTGATTTCCTGTCATCTGACAGAATTCCTCCATCATATCCCAGTTATTATCTCTTGGGAACTCATAGCTGTGCCCCCACACGTACATCATATAGAGATACTGGGTCTTATGCAGGTCCACAAAGCGCCGGCCGTTTTCCAGGAGATTGTGATTGTGGTGGCAGGTGGCCTTCCACAGAAGGAAATTCTCCGGCATGGCAAAATCGTCAGTATCTCCCACCACCCGGCAGTACTCGATTCCCAGAGAGGGAAGCATGTCTACAATCTCCTGATTATATGACCCATTTGGATAAGACATGCCGCGGACGGGTACGCCGGCCACCCGTTCCAGATACCTTCTATCTTCCAGAACCTGCAGAGCCACATGGGGAAGAGGACAGCGGGCAATGGTAGGATGAAGCACCGTATGGCAGGAAATCTCATGTCCCTGGTAAAGCGTGTTCCATTCTTCCGGCTTAATCCGGATATCCTGATCTACCAGACCGGAATTTAAATGAAAAGTGCCTTTTATGCCGTAGCGGTTAAACAGCTCCACTAACTGCCGGTCTTCCAGCTTTCCGTCATCGTAGCTCATGGTCAGCACTTTATGCTTTCCTTCCGGAAAACAGATATAAATCTTTCTCATCAATTCCATAATGAGAACCTCCTTTCGTGATTCAGATTTCCCGGCCGTACCCCTCATCACCGTTCTTTTCTATCACATACCGGTCCAGAATCCTGGTCAGGCGCAGGCTGTTTACTACAAAAAACAGCGGCACGCCGAATATAGTAAAGAGTACTGCCAGCTGCGGAATAAACGCCATAGACACCACCGCTGCCACCGCAATCAGGATATCGGAAGCCAGCAGAATTGAAGTATCTCTCAGATTGCTCATGGCAATGAAAAATGCATTTTTCACCGTCTGCAAGGGAGAATTGTCAAATCTGGCCAGCACCGCCCAAAGATAAATCATCAGCACCAGATAAATGATAGTCAAAAAGCCAAGTGCAGAAAACATTACCAGATTAAACATATTTCCCTCTTCCAGCTTATAAAGGCAAAGATAAAAATCCAGTCCCAGAAGAAGGCCGATTACCGTAAAGATCACTCCCAGGATAATGCCCTGCTTTAAATTCTCCCGGAAAGATTTAAAAAACAGGCTCCACACATTTCGCCCTTCGTCCTTTACAATCTTTTTCATGGCAACGTAGTGTGCCGCCGTGGTGGCCGGACCAATGGTAATGATCGGAATACAGCAGATCAGCCACAGAATATGAAGAACGATCATATCAAACAACGAACTTAAAAACCGCCACAAAGGGCCGTTCACTTCAAACATACTATCCATGCTTGTCTATCTTAACGCCATCTGGAGCCGCTCCATTTCATAGAATTCCCCTTTCAGATCCATCAGCTCCTGATAGCTTCCCTCCTCTCTGATTTTTCCTTTATCCAGAACCACGATCCGATCTGCCCCCCGGACAGTAGAAAGACGATGGGCCACGATAAAAGTGGTCCGCCCCTGGATCAGGCGATCCAGCGCGTCCTGAATCTCTTTTTCTGAGATGGTATCCAGGGCAGAGGTAGCTTCATCCAGAACAATTACCCGGGGATCACGGATAATCGCCCGCGCAATGGAAATCCTCTGCCGCTGGCCGCCGCTTAAGTTGGCCCCGTGTTCCTCGATCATCGTGTCCAGCCCCTTGGGCAGCTTGGCAATTACTGATTTTAAGTTTGCCGCCTCAACAGCATGGGCAATCTGCTCCTCCGTCACATTTTCCATGCCGTATACGATATTTTCCCGAACAGTTCCCGTAAACAGAATGGGAGTCTGGGGCACCACCGAAATAAACCGGCGGTAACTCCTTAAGTTCAGGTCATTTACATCCATGCCATCAATGAAAAGATGGCCATCTGTGGGCGTGATAAAACCGATCACCAGATTTAAAGCAGTAGTCTTTCCGGAGCCGGATTCCCCCACGAAAGCGATGGTCTCGCCGGCCTTCACATCCAGGTCGAATCCATTTAATACCGGCTGGTCCGAATCCCGATAAGAGAAGGCCACGTTCCGGAACGTATAATTTCCTTCCAGATGGGTCACTTCCTTCTTTCCTTCATTGTGCTCCACATCATCAGAAATCAGCACCTCCCCGATGGAAGATACCGATTCAAGACCTTTGGTAAGAATCGGGAGAAGGTTGATCAATGCCGTAAACTGATTCACAACTGTGGTAAAGCTGGACTGGTAGAAGGTAACATCCCCGATTTTTATCAGTCCCTTTAATGCCATCCAACCGGAAAAGCCAAGGCAGAGAGCCTGAAAAAACTGGAACACACACCAGCTGACTGCACCGAAATGGGCCTGGATCATATCCAGACGATAGCCCCGGTCCGCAGTCTCCTCCAGCTGTCCCTTAATCTTCTCCACTTCCTTCTGCTCCAGAGCATGGGCCCTGGTCACCGGAACCAGCTCTACCATTTCCATGACTCTGGCACTGGTTTCTTCCATCTCACGGCGGAAGGCCCGGTTTTCCTTATGAATCCGGCGGCGGAATGCAAAGACCGTTACTGCCGCCACCGGCGCCACCAGAATAAAAAACAACAGAATGATCCGGTTTTTCACCGCCGTAATGGACAGCGTGATCACCAGATTCATCAATATATTCATCAGGTTTACAAACAACTGGGAGGACAGTGTCTCCACTGCCTCCACATCACGGATGATCTTGGACTGAAGCCGGCCTGACTGAGTTTCCATATGATATGGAATGGAAAGCTCCTGGAGCTTACGCACCAGCGCGCCTCTGAGTCCGGCTTCAGTCTGGCGGATCACCCGGTTCTTATATACATTGTGCAGCCAGTTGGCCGGAAGATGAATGGCCAGAAGAGCCATCCAGATTCCTACATTCAGGACAATTGCATGTACTGCCGCATCCCCGCCCTCTAAAACGCCGTTGATCACATTGGCAATCAAAAGGGAAGAAAAGAGGCTTGGTGAATGCTTGATCACAAAAAACAGGGTGGATATCAGGAACTTGTGGTACTGCCCCCGGTAAAAGCCAAGAAGCACACGTGCCGAGTGGTTCCCATACTTCTGATAACAGCGGATAAACCGCTGCTCCGTCTCTTCATATCTGTCCATGTCATGTTCTCCTACGATACATCAAGTCCTTTATTCTCTTCCTGGAAGGCCCTGCTGACCAGAAGCCCGGAATAAGGCTCGCCTAATTTTTCCAGTTCCCGGCATATGAAATCTGCCATCAGCACAGCGCCCTCCGGCTTTAAATGGGTATTATCCTTAGGCCACATAAAATACGCTTTGGAGGCAATATCCCCCAGACCTGCCAGATAGGATTCCGTTATGGCTGTCATATCGATCACAGGAACGCCGGTCTCTTTTCCCGTCTTCCGTACTGCATCGGGATAGGGCCCGTGGCTTCCCGGACGAAAATTTCCCTCTTCATCAAAAAGCCTTCTGGCAATGGGCGTAATCAGCACCGGATACGCCCCTTTCTTCCTTGCCGTTTCGATGAACTTCTTAAGGTTCTCCGGGAAGGTGGTCTCCGGGTCCGTGTGTCTTCCCGGATCATCCTTTTCATCATTATGACCAAACTGAATAAAAAGGAAATCGCCCTCTCCGATCTCCCGGTCAATCCTATCCAGCCGTCCCTCGTCAATAAAAGATTTGGTACTTCTTCCATTTTGGGCAAAGCTGCGCATTTCAACCCCGTCTTTTAAAAACAAAAGCATAGCCTGGGAAATCCCGGTCTGGGGATACGAATCGATTTTGTTAAATTTCACCGTGCTGTCTCCAGCGTAAAAGATTGCTGCCATTTACGTACACTCCATACATAGCTCCCGTGAAACGCTTTCCCTTTACAAGGCCCTCCGAGCAGATGCTGGTAACCCTGTCCCAGGTCCACAGAAGTTTATTATTATAGTAAAATTCCCGCTTCAGTCCACTGGTCTTTACTGTGAAAAGACACTGACCTGAAAATTTTTCGGGCAGAGATTCCTGCCGCACATATTTATCATCCACATACTCAGCCGCAAAAACCTGATCCTTCGTCACGCCGAACTTCACATACGTATTCTCATCGTAATACAGGACCATACCGGCATCGGAACGAAATTCACCATCGCTGTCTTTCAGCCATTCCATCTGGAAAGAAACCGTAAAATCAAAATCCGGCTGGCACCGAACCAGAAGGCTTCTGCAGTCCCGGCTGCACAGGTCCAGCCCGTCTCCCCGTATGCAGATCCATCCGTCCTTATCAAGTGAAATCCGCTCCGGATCAATGGTTCTGGGGGACATCCAGCCCTTTTCTCCTGCTGTCCGGCCGGCTGTCTCCGTATCTTCCGGCTTAAAAGGCAGGGCAGCCATGTAAGACGGCCCCTTTCCTTTATTAATCATTGGCCAGCCGTCCGGCGTCCAGGTGATTTCATCCAGACAGGTCTCTCTTCCCAGCATGCCCCACTGTCCTTCCAGGAACCGGGAACACAGATATACGATAAACCATCTGCCGTCCGGCGTCTGCACCGGCTTGCCGTGTCCGCAGCACTGAATGGAAGCAATCTCATCCCGCTGGGTCATAATAGGATTATAGGGACAGTCCTCATAGGGCCCCATGAGATTCTTCGACCGGGCCACAGTAATCATATGGTTTTTTCCCGTTCCGCCTTCTGCCAGAAAGCAGTAATAATATCCGTCTTTCTTTAACAGATGAGGACCTTCCGGCGCATGGCCGGAATGGCCGTACCAGATAAGAGAAGGCTCTGAAAGAATCTCCTTCCCATCCGGTGAAATCTCCATGATCCTGGCACCCCGGTTCAAAAGCATATACCGCTTTCCATCATCATCGGTAAAAATCGAAGGATCGATTCCCAGCACATTGTGGATCACCGGCGTGTCATAAGGACCTTCCGGCCGTTCTGCGCTGGTCACCATCTGCGTTTGGATATAAGGCGCATCATCGTTGTTCCGCAGTGTGGCGCAGATATAAAACCGCCCGTTATAATAACTGATATCCGGCGCCCAGAACCCCCGTCCGCCTTCCAGACCGCCCAGATGCTCTTTGGCCCATTCCCTGTCGGTCACTGCATGTCCGATGACTTCCCAGTGTACCAGATCTCTGGAATGGGATATGGGAATACATGGGAAATATACAAAACTGGAATTTACCATATAGTAATCCTCTCCCACACGGACGATGCTTGGATCTGCATGCATTCCCCGGCACACGGGATTCCGGTAGCACTCCTCCGGTCCAAAGCCACATACACTGTGGAAATATTCCCGGATCTCACATGCCGCTGCATCTTCTCCAGGAAGCTTCTCTGCCTCATCATAAGGCGTAACCATATGCGTATTGGCCCAGACAGGGCTCATGCCGCAGGCATCCACCAGATAGCGGACAATCTGGGGATTTGCGCCGCGCACCGCATAATGGAGGAGACTGTTTCCTTCCGGATCACAATCCTCCGTATTAAAAGAATGATCGATAAGTTTTTTTACCGCGTCAAAATCTCCGGCAAGGGCTGCCTGAAAAGCCTTTTTAGCAGCCGCTTCTGTCTTCGATGTGTACAAAATCATACCGGCCATATCCCTCCGATTTCCGATTTTCTTTGTTTGCACTCCACAGGCACAGCTTTGCGCCGGTCCAGGTGGCACGATGAAGAGGCTGCGGTTCTCCCAAACGATGGTAACGGATGCCGTCATCAGACCACTGGAAACGATACGTCTTGTTTTCAGACAGTTCCATCCGGATATAAACGGTATCTCCTTCAAAGACGCAGGACTCAGCCAACACTTCCGAGGCCTCTCCCTCAAACTCCTTATTGGTCACCGTGCCGGTATAGAGAACCAGCCGGTTTCCCTCTGCCGTCTTTTCCAACCCAGCATAGGCATATTTATGGCCGATCATTCCAAGAGCAGCCATGTCTCCCGTTTCACAGGCAGACAGCGTAATCTTTGCCGTCATAAAAAGAGCCGGATGCTGGGGAATCTGTGTCAGTGCATTGGGCGCATACCATAAAAGGTTCTCCCTCTCTGCATTCGCCTTGCAGAAAAGATGGAGTCCCGTCTTCCCATCCAATGCATAATTGGACGGATTCGGATTCGCCTGCCACTGCCATTGAAGCCCCAGTTCGGTTCCTGCAAAATCATCAGACTCTGCGATCTGATAATGCGGCTGGTCTTCTGCCGGGAGGCTCCACTCTGCCACCGGCTCGCCGATTCCGTCTCCATTCTTCTCTTCACCGATGAAAGGCCACCCTGCATTAAAACACATGGGCTGGAGATGGGTGATCCTTCCCAGTTCGATTACATCCTGGAAATGAACAAACCAATGTCTTCCATCCACGCCGGTTACCCAGCCGCCCTGATGAGGGCCGTTTACCTCTGTTTCTCCCTGATGCATGACGATTCGGTACTCATAAGGACCGTACACGGATTTTGACCGAAGGGCAGACTGCCACCCGGTAGCCACACCGCCAGACGGCATTAATACGTAGTACCATCCGTCATATTTATAGAATTTAGGTCCCTCTGTGGTAGGACCAAGCTGCTCTCCGTCAAATACCAGTACCGGCTCACTTAACAGCCTGGTACATTCCGGATCAATCTCCGCTACCATCAGCCGATGCTTAATACCTGCGCGGCTTCTGGCGTACGCAAAAATCATGTATGCCTTTCCATCATCATCCCACAGCGGACAGGGATCGATCCATCCCTTTGCCTGCTGAATACAATTTAACTGGAATTCTCCGCGGGGATCTTTAGACCGTGCCACGAAGATTCCTTCGTCCGGAAGGGGAATAAACACATAAAAAGTCCCCTCATGATACCGGATCGACGGAGCCCAGGTGCCGGAACCGTGAGAAGGTTTGTTGTACTTTTCGAATGGAAGGGAGCGGACACAGTAATTAATGATCTCCCAGTGAACCAAGTCCCTGGAATGAAGAAGGGGAACTCCCGGAAGATAGGTAAAAGAAGAAGCTACCATGTAATAGTCCTCTCCCACCCGTATTACATCCGGATCTGAATAATCTGCGTACAAAATAGGGTTCTGATACATTTTTTCCTCCATGCCTGGCTGAAATCAGCCGAAATTAGTATAAATCGTTTCCCGGTCAGGCCGGCATGGCCCACGGATAATGGGCTCTGCCAGATACTCAGTAATCAAAAAGGGGCAGTTCGCCTGCCCCTTTTTTGAAAAAAGCCATTATTCCTTAACAGCTCCGATATTAACACCCTGAATGAAATACTGCTGGCAGAACGGATAAATAATCATAAACGGAAGGATTGCCACGATAACCGCCGCGTTCTTTACCGTATTCTCCGTTGCACCGCCAACTGCTGTAGGCAAATCGCTACCCATGATAACAGATCTCAGTTTCATCTGGAAGTTATACAGGTTTTCATTTGTGATATACAGCTTGTAGTTGGTGTAATCGTTCCAGTAAGAAACTGCGAACATCAGACCGATTGCCGTCAGAGCTGCCTTGGACAGCGGAAGCACGATCTGGAAGAAAATTCTCATCGGTGAACAGCCGTCCATCTCAGCAGACTCAAACAAGCTGCCGGGAATTCCTTCGAAGAAGTTTCTCATCAGAACCAGGTTGTAAACGTTAATAGCCGGAAGAAGAATTACTACCCACAATGTATTCGTCAGGTGCAGGCTTCTCATAACCAGGTATGTAGGAATCATACCACCATGGAAGATCATTGTAAAGAGCAGAAGGTTTGCAAAAAAGTTTCTTCCGGGCATATTCCACTGAATCAGAACATAAGCACCCAGAGTGGAAATTGCCAGACCGCAGAAGGTACCTGCTACAGTGGTCAGACAGGATACCAGGAACGGCCGGTACAGTGTCGGGTTCGTAAATACCGATTCATAGCCAGCCAGACCAAACTGCTCCGGCAGAAGCTTCATACCATAAGCCGTCTTTAAATCCAAAGAGTCAATCAGGACTTTGTAGATGGGGATAATCATGATAAAACAAATTAACACGAATATCAGCACCAACACATAGTCAAATGCGGTTGCTTTCTTAGTTTTCATGTCTTCCCCTCCTCCTTATACAATACCTCTGCCGCGAACCTTAAAGCTTGCCTTGTTGCAGACAAGTACCAGGATACAGCCTACGATTGAAGAGGCAAGGCCTACTGCCGTCGTATAACCGTAATCCGGGAGAGCTCCGGAGTTGAATGTCTGAGTATAAATGTAAGTCTGAAGTACATCGGACTGTTTGATAACCGCATCATTCTGCATAACGAATACAGACTCGAACAGATTCATGATCTTAGCCAGGTTAAGAATCAGTACCGTAATGATGGTGTTGGCCAGAGCCGGCAGGGTAATATAACGCATGCAGTTCCAGCGGCCTGCGCCGTCCATGGAAGCCGCCTCATAAAGCTCGGGGCTGATTCCGGAAAGCGTAGCCATGAAGATGATGGTTCCCCATCCGGTATCTTTCCATACGTTTACCATGTAATACATGGGACGCCACCAGTCCTGTGATCCCAGGAAGTAAATACCCTCATCAATAATTCCCAGCTTAATCAGGATGGAGTTAACCAGGCCTGCGTTCGTCGGAGAAAGGATCAAGGTAAATACAGAAGCCGTAACTACCCAGGACATAAAGTGGGGCAGATAAACAACGGTCTGTGCGAACTTCTTAAACTTCATGGAACGGAGTTCGTTCAGCAGAAGTGAAAGAAGAACTGCCATAAAGGTGTTTAACAGAAGCTTAACAATACTGATAACAAGGGTGTTTCCAAAAGCGGTCCAGAAACCAGGCATACTGATCATCTTTTCGAAGTTGCCAAGTCCGATAAATTCCGGAGCCTTAATACCCTTGTAAGTGCAGAAAGCGTACCGGATACCAAGCATCGGCAGATAGTTGAACACTACTGCGAAGATCAGTACCGGGAGAAACATTACATAAAATCCTCTGTAATAATGAAGAGATACTAAGAGAGGACGTTTGTTCTCGCCTGCGGCATTTTTCTGGATCGCAGGCCCCTTTCCTTTATTGCTCATTCTTATACCTCCCTAAACTGACTTTAGGTTTCTGTGATTTTATGAAAGTCCGCCGCCATAAAGGCGGCTTTTATTCAGAGAAATTATATATCTCCGGGACTTTCATATATAGTGGTGCGCACTGAATTGATACATTAGGATCGATTGATTACTCCATTGCATTCAGAGAATCAACGATCATCTGAGACCACTCTGCACCGCCCTCAGATTCGAAGCGAGCATATGCCTCATCGAGGGAAATACCCTGTACAACTACATCAGCAATGATGGAGTTCTTCAGCGTGGTCAGATCGCCGTTGTAGGTAGCCATTTCCTCGGTAGAAGGAATCAGCTGTGCCTGTACACAGTTGTCATTAAAGATCTGCTGAGAATTCTTGCTCTCTTCCGGAACAGCGTTGATGCCAGGATCATTCTCCCAGGTTACGATAGACAGCATGGGATCGATGTGGGCCTTGGTATACTGAGTTCCGGGCTTCTCCAGACTTTCCTTCATATGGAATTCACCCTCTGCGTAGGTATTGCCGCAAACAGTCTCAGCCTTGGTAGACCAGTGAACATCCTCTACACCGTAAGACCATAAGGTCTGCATATCGCCGCCATCCAGCATGGATTCGATGAGATACTTGAATACGCCTTCGGGATTCTCACAGGAAGCGGTGATGCACCATACCGGTGAGTTTCTCTCGGTGTAAGCGCCCAGCTCAGCAATCGGCGGAAGAGCAACTAACTCGCCGTCACGTCCATTTGCTTCCAGGTTGGTCTTTAAGTTGGTGTTCCAGGTTCCAGCCCAGTAGGTGAATACACCAAACTGATCTTCATAGAACTTGTTGCGGCAGTCATTGGTACCGTTGGTCAGAGTCTCCATATCCATGTAGCCTGCTGCATATGCTTCTCTCAGTCTGGATAAAGCATCCTTAAAGTTATCCTGGGTAAATCCATCATACCAAACACCGTCATCACCCTGAACAAAGGACGGATAAGCATCCTGATAAAACTCAGGCAGATAGTTGGTGTAAGGAGCTTCTGCTGCGATGATGCCGGCTGCGGAAACACCGTAGGTATCGCCGTCAACGCCATTTCCATCCGGATCGCCGGTGGAGAAGGCTTCCAGCATTGCCAGATACTCGTCATAGTTGGTGGGAGCTTCCAGACCGCAGTTGTCCAGCCAAGCCTTCTTTACATAAGTAATACAGCCGTTACCTCTGGTAACCGGGAATCCGAATAACTGGCCATCGATCTTCATATTTTCAATAACGTCCTCGCCGGTAACACGGCCGGATGCCTTCAGATCGGAATTCTCCCAGGCTTCGGTCATATCCCACAGAGCACCCTCACCAGCGTAGCCGCTATAATAGGAAGAAGAAAGGATCAATGCATCAGGCCAGTTCTCTGGGCCGGAAGCAAAGGTCTGTCCAACTACATCGTAGTAAGCGTCATGGTCAGGCTGAATGATCTCCAGATCGATGCCAGTCAGTTCCTCCCATCTGGCTTCGAATTGATCTCTGGCATTCTCCTTGGTGAAAACCGTACCGTCTACCATAATAGTAATCTTTTCTGGTTTCTCGATACCATCCTCAGAAGTGGCAGCGGCGTCTCCGCCCTCTGCTGCGGTGTTAGCGGAATCTCCGCTGTTGGTGGCATCTCCGCCACCGGAGCATCCAGTCAAACCAAAAGATGCTGCCATTGTTACAGCCATACCAGCTGCGAGCATTTTCTTAACCTTCATTTTTTACCTCCCATATTTCTTTTTACTTTTCAGGTGCGCACCTTTTTTACAGTGCTATCATAACATCCTTTTCGAACAATTTCAACGCACATTTTTTCATATTCTTGTTCACATTTATCTAAAATGCCCTGTTTTCGGTTTTTATGCTGGTCATTTTGTATGTTTTTTCTTTTTTCTTATAGGGAAAGCATCCAAAAACACGCCTGTATTTTTGGCGTAATTTTTGTTCTTTTCTACCGTACATTTTTTACGTTCAATTTACAGAATTTAATTTTTTATGTTTTTCAGTTGCTTTTCTTGGGATTCTCTTCTATAATTTCAATTATAAAAAAGTACGGTATTAATAAAAAAGTGTGGTATAGAACGTATGTTTAAAATCTTCAAAAAGAACCGGCTGTCGAAAAGCCAGTTTTTAATTTCCTATATTTTAATTCTCGGGATCATCCTGATTATCGGGATGGCTCTTTATTATGCAACTTACCGGCAGGTAAACAACGGCATTCATCAGCAGAACCGGCAGGCTCTTTCTTCTGCCATAGCTGAGATGGACGATACGCTGGCGCTGATGAGCGCCGCAGCCCGCCAGGTTACTTCAAACCGCGAATTTAACCAGCTGTCTCAGCTGACCAGTTCCGCTGATCCCGATTTCTTTTATCGGGCATTTGCGGCCCAGACCGGCCTGAAGTCCCTGACACCGGTGGAATTTCTGCTGCCCACAGCAAGTTCTTACCTTTACATGGGCAACTCCAACTATATTATATCCCCTTCCCGGTTCGTAAATTTTGACTCCTATGTACGGTATGATTCAAATTACGATATTGGTTCGGAAACGCTCCGTCCCATGATCCTGAATCCGGAATATTGGAACAAGCTGATTCCTCTGCAGCCGGAAAACACACATCCCTTCACCTATCTTTATGTCTGTCCCCTGTCTGTTTTTGAAAACTCAGACAGCAGCAGCGACAAAGTCCTTATGTGTTATGAGATTGGTGTCGAAAACCTGGCGCAGATTTTTTCCAGCATGAACCTGTATGACATCGGATGTCTGGCGGCCTTTGATCAAACCGGCGCTCCTATGTTCACGCTTTCAGACACGGAATCTGTCCTGGATTTCCAGCTTTTGAGCAGTCTTGATTACGATAACTCCATCGCCCATCTGGCTGCGGAAGAAACCGGCGAAAAGATGCTGGTCACATCCATTGCTTCTTCTTATAATGGATGGCAGTATTATCTGGTACAACCGGAAGAAGATGCCTACTATTCTGTTGCCTCCTACCAGCGGCTGTTCACACTGATTACCGTGACCGCCCTGGCCGTCGGCGGCATTATTGCTGCAGTTTCTTTTATCCTTGGAAACCGGAATTTCGCCAGACTGACAAATGAACTGTCTGAATCCGAGTCCATGAACACATCCTTAAATCTTCTGGTGGAAAAACAGAAGCCTATGGTGATCGAATCCTATATGCGCCGGATCATGGAAGGCAGCATTACTACAAATGATGAAATGCAGTATATCATCCAGGAACTTTCCCTGGACCGCCCGGACACAAAATTTCATGTATTATATACGGAAGTTTCTCCCTCGGAAGGGCATGATATCCGCTCCAGCGACATGGAACTCTGCATTCAAAATTATGACATGCTGGTCAGAGAGGCGCTCCGGCGATATTATCCCGATACCGGATATATTTACAAACCCTCCGACCGGGCTTTTGCCATACTCATCGCATCCGATAAATCCATGCCTTTTGAACAGGTAATAAATCGGGATCGGGAAATTTTCATTGCTCTTCACAAGGAGCTTCTGGTAAATTACGGGATCTGGATCCGCGGGGGCTTGGGTGAGAGGAACGGCCTGATTTCCTACACATGGAAATCCTACCAGCAGGCGAAAGATGCAAAGTCCATAACCAGCGCAGAGAAATACATTCTAAGCAGCGTGGATTTTGCTCATTCCACAGATGTTTACTACTTCCCGGAAAGTTTATCTGTTCAGCTTGGAGGCTTTATTTCCACCGGCAATAAAGACCAGGTAAACGAACTTTTTAAGCTGATCCGCAATGAAAATACAATAAAGCGCAGCCTTTCTTATACCCAGCAGCGATGGCTTATATCAGACGTCCGCAGTACACTGTTTAAAAAGCGGCATTCCATTGCAGCGGACGAGCTGGATGCAGAACGGCTGAAAATTCTGGACCTCATTGACCGGCAGTTTGAGGGAGAAATGAGCCTCAGCAGCCTGAATACCATCGCCATAGAACTCTGCAGCGTATGCGGCGATTCTTCAGACGGAAATGAACTGATCCTGAAAATTCAGGAATACATCATTAATAATTATCACGATCCGAATCTTGGTCTCACAAAAATTTCCGATGAATTCGGTATTTCAGAAAATTATTTCAGCTATCTGTTTAAAAAAGAGGTCTCCGAGAATTTTTCCACTTATCTGGAACGCCTCCGGATGGCAAAAGCAAAGGAAATGATCCTGGATTCGAATACAAGCCTATCGACACTATATCAATATCTGGGTTATAATAATGCTGCTTCTTTCCGAAGAGCATTTAAGAAAAATTTCGGTGTTTCACCGAAGGAAATGAGGGATAATATCAATGCAAAATAATCATGCTGCAGCACTTACTCCGGCTATGGATGAACTCTGGAGCGCATTTTCAAAAAGCGGACTTCCCGTTCACAGCCTTCTGGCCGACTGCGGAGGCCAAAAAATTCATGAGAAATATGCCGCGCCCTACGGCCCGCAGGATCTCCATCGGATGTTTTCCATAACAAAAAGCTTCTGCTCTCTGGCTGTGGGTTTTCTTCTGGAAGAGGGAAAGCTTACCCTGGATGACCATATTGTTGATTACTTTCCGGAATACTGCCAGAATCCGGCTTCTCCTGTTCACCCCTGGCTGAAAGATATGACCATCCGCCATATGCTGTCCATGGAAACCTGCTACTCTTCTACTACCTATAAAGTAGACATGAAAAGCAACTGGGTGGAAAGTTTCTTTATCACACCGCCTTCCCACCGGAGCGGTCAGATCTTCATGTATGACACTTCTTCCAGCCACACCCTGGCAGCACTGATAAAAAAGCTGTCCGGAAAAGGTGTGCTGGACTATCTGCGTGAAAAACGGCTGGATTCCCTGGGTTTTTCCAAGGAAGCTTATATTGTTTCCGATCCGTTTGGCTCGGAAATGGGCGGATCCGGCCTGATGGCTCTGCCTCTGGACCTTCTTAAAACCGGACGATTCTGTATGGACACCATAAATAACGGGACCGGTGTTTTTGCCGACTATCTGCGGGAAGCGGTTTCGTGCCTGGTTCCTACTGTACATTTCGGACAGACTCCTGATGAACAGCAAGGATACGGCTACCAGTTCTGGCGGATCCGCGATGGTTTTGCCATGTATGGAATGGGCGGCCAGTATGTACTCTTTTATCCTCAGCTTGATCTGGTTCTGGTCATCACTGCGGACACACAAAATTACAAAGGCGGCTATCAGAAGCTCCTGGAGCTGACCCACGAATGTCTGTCGCCCTTCCTGGCAGCTGTTTCCTCTCCTGCACCGACGGCAGCTGCATCTCCGGTATGGTATCCAGCCTTTTCTGCATCCTACGCTTTTGCAGACAATCCGAAAGGATTTCGGAAAATGTCCCTTTCTTATCAGGGCGAAGAGGGCATCCTGACCCTGGAGAACCAGGAACAGACTTTCACTGTCCCCTTCTCCTTCCGCCTCCCGGCAGTAAGCCGTCTGGAGGGATACCGGCAGCGGATCGCCGTACAAGCACGCTTCCTTGACAAAAATTCTCTCTATCTTCCTGTCCAGATTGTGGATGAATGTGTAGGTTCCATCCATATCCTGATTCACCTGGACAAAGACATGGCAACCGTTTATATGCGCAAGATCGAAGAAACGTACTTTAGTGAGTTCCAGGGATTTTTTGAGTTGAAGAAACTTTCAGATCTCTGACAGCATAATTCCGTAAAATTATAAATAAAAAGGCCTCCGGATCCCGCCAGTCTCTCACTGCCGGCATATCCGGAGGCCTTTTCTGTCACTGAACCTCTCTCACCATACAATACTGTTTAAAATGAAAGTGCTTTTCAACGATCCCGAACAGCTTAAATCCAAAATGCTGATAAAAGGAAACATTCTTCTCATTGTGAGTTTCCAGGGAGATCATCAGCCGGTGCTTTTCGGCATAAGCAATCACCTCATTCAGCAGAACAGCAGATATTCCGTGATGCTGCATGCCGGGCCGTACAGCCAGATAGATCACATGGATCCGTTTCGTCTGATGAAGCTGATCCGTCCATCGGGAATTCAGATAATCTCTTCCCTGGATAAAATTCCAGAAGGTTTTTAACGAGGGGTCCTCCTTAATCAGATAGCTGTCCGTCTTTAAAGACGCCATGGCTTCTGTCAGATAATAGTGAATGGGATTATAAGGTTCCGACTCATCGTCCACCACAATCACGCCGTTGATCTGGGAGCTGTCCCCATAGATCTCACAGGTCTCAAAAAATTCTTCCATGTCGCACTGAAACAGCTCCGGCATAAGCCGGTTTCTGGTATCTTCATCCGGAATCAGATTGCAGTATAATGGATCCTTTGCAAAACATTCTGTCAGAAGCTCCTTTAATTTCCCTACATCTTCTTTCCGTACCCGGTACAATCGGTCGCTTTCCATGATTATTTATCCTCTTCTATTTTCATTAAAATTTGCATCACTTTTTCCGTTCCGTGAATCATATAGGAGATGTCATCAACGTAGCAGGCATTCTGGGATGCCTCCACCTCCCGCAGTGCGGCCAGTTCCGGCGAGAAATCCCGGCAGCCCTCTTCCGCCTTTTTCTTCAGGGAAGAAACCAGGGCAAAAAGATTTTCATGGTGCATGATCCTTCCTGCCCCCCACTGCAGCCGGTCCGGCTCCTGGTTCATTACGTAATCCGTAAAATGATCGAAAACCTCCCGGTCAAACTCAAAGGCATAACGATTATTATCGATCTCATACAGGCATTCCAGAGCCCGTTCCCCGCTCCCCTCTTCCAGACAGGCAATGGCCTTTTCCAGATGGCACAGATTCTGCCTCACAGCCTGATGAGGAAACAGTACCTGGTCATGCCAGTCCAGCCGGACAAAACAATCCTGTGCTTTCCGAAAAGCCTCCAGCAAAAGGCGCTCTCTTCCCTTCCACATATTCCTGAGCTGCAGAGCCTCCTCTTCCCTTCCTTCATCTAAAAGCGCACAGTAACGGCGATTTGCCTCCTTTACCCTGCGGTAAATTCTCTTTCCCAGCTCCATCGCTTCCCCGGTCTTCTGCCAGAGCAGCTCGCCCGGCGCATTTTTGGATGCAGAAAATTCCAGATCAGCGCAGTCCCGTATGGCCTGAAACACCCGCCCTAAATCCAAAGGTGCCGCCGCCAGCCGGTCAAAGGCCATCACCAGCCTCCCATACATCCGGTGATGGAAAGCAAACACATCCGCATCATAAAAATCGTCATTGTCAAACTGGGAATGGTAATGGGTTTCCATAAACTGTCCGGAAGTAAAGTCGTTTACCATAGAGGGAATCCCGCTGATCGCCATGGAAAAATCATCGGACATGGTTTCCACCGGACAGAGTACCCGAATCCCCTCCGGATATACCGCCGGCACATCATCGATCTCCTTTACGAATGCCTTCATAAAGTCCTCATATTCATAAACGGTCCGCACGCCGTCCGCATCGCCGTGGGCATGGGCCGGCAGCTCGAAATTCAAATCCGCAGTCACCTTTCCCTGCCATTCCGGATGAATTTTGGCTGCCTGCTGCCAGGCTCCGGTGGACCAGTCGTATTTCGAATCGGTAATTCCCCACTCCTCTGCCGCCATCGCACAGAAAACCAGCGTTTTTCGCGGGCGATATCCTGATTTTACCAGGGCCCTTCCGATTCCCAGCATCAGTGCCACAGCCGTATTATCGTCCTGAAATCCGGAAAAATACGAATCGTAATGGGCAGACAGCAGAATCATGGAATCCTCTTCCCTTCCGGGAATCTCTCCCACAATATTATAAGATACGCTGTCCTTTTTTACGGAAGAGCAGGCAGACAGTTCCACCTGAACCTGTCCCTCCTGCAAAAACCGCTCCTTTAACGGTTCCGCATCCGCCCTGGACAGAGAAAATGCCGGGGCATATTCCGGGCCGCCGATATCCTGTGCATTAAGGGCACTATCGTCAATCTCCCCGAATCCGCCTTCCTGAACAGCGATCAAGGCTGCCGCTCCCCGCACATATGCCTGATAGACCGGATAACTGATCCACCATTCATCCCGCTGGTTAATCTGGGCAATGACCAGCTTTCCTGATACATCCAGGCCCTCATATTCCTTTGCCGTTCCCTTTCCCACATAAACTGCAGAAAAGGTCTGCCAGCCGTCTGTATGGAAATTCGTCTGGTATGCGCCCATCTGACACTCATGCACATTCCCTTCCCGGTCCTGATAGCGCAGGATCGCATGATGAAAATCCCAGGAGTCCAGGCGCAGCTGATCTTTCCGCACATTCCGCAGGCCGATTCTTTCCATCTCCTCTGCCAGCATATCCCCCGTAAGGAGTTCCGCCGCAGACCCGGCTGTACGGTATCCCAGATACGGATTCGTCTTATACTGCTCCAGCTTCTTTGCCAGTCTGTAGGAATACTCCACATCCAGGCATTCTGCAAATCGCTTTTCTTCTTCTCTCACACTATACGCCTTCTTTTTGTCTATTTCAGAAGAATTTTAGCACAATGCATCTGATATGACAACTGTTCTGCCGTTCTTTCCTGTGTTCTCATTATTTTCCGGCATTAATACACATAATCCGGCGCCAGAATTGACATTAGCTCCTGGTCATGATGATAGACCAGCTGCGACTCCGTATCTAACAGCATCGTGGCGCCGCTCTCTCTGGTATAAGGCTCCCATTCCGGGATCCCGTCTGCGGAAGGCACATCGTTTCTGGCAAAATTGATCCACGCCTGGCTGATCTGGTCCGCCAGCGCCTGCTCTTCCTCGGTTCCGTCCACTACGTTATCGAAAACGTAAGGGATTTCCGCTCCGTGATAGGAGTTTCCATAGGTAAATACGTAAGCATACACCGGCGCACCACCCTGATCTGCTTTGTGGGACATGATGGTCAGCAGGGGCAGACGGATGGTGGTGGAATCCACCTGATCTGCAGTCAGATCCGTTTTGTCCGGATAAGCAGACCGAAGCGCATCCGTCAGCTCCTCTGTCTCCTCAATGGGCTCCGCTTCAAAATATCCGCTCCACTCATTCAGATTGCTTCCGATCAGGAGCGGAATATCCGCGCCGGCCTCCGCAAAGGAATCTTCCGTCACCGGATTTGTGGGAAGGAAATCACCGTCTACCACCGGCTCCCAGTCCATGGAATATCCGCCCCCAAGGGCCGCCGGAAGCTGAAGCTCCTCACCGGTCTGAACAAGGGCCTGTGCAGAAGCTTCTTCCAGCTCTTCCACCGGCACATCCTGAATATCCTCAATATTTTCTTCCGTAATTCCCAGAATGTCCAGGATATTCTCAGTCAGCTGCCTGCTGGCCTCCTGGGTATTAAATACCACGCCCATGGTCTCGGTAGCACCGCTTTGTACAATTCCCTTGTCAAACAGTCCCTCGGCGTAAGGGCTTGTCATCATGGCCAGAACCTTTGCGCCGCCGCCGGACTGTCCGAACAGCGTCACGTTTTCAGGATCACCGCCAAAAGCTTCGATATTATCCTGAATCCACTGGAGAGCTGCCACGATATCCGTCATGCCCGCATTGGCAGAATACTGATATTTCTCTCCATATGCCGATAAGTCAAGATGGCCGAATACATTCAGACGATGGTTCACCGATACGACCACCACGTCTCCGTCCCGGCTTAAGTTTTCTCCATCATAGCCCTCTTCATTGGCTGAACCGGTAGAAAATCCACCTCCGTGGAGCCATACCATAACTGGTCTTTTCTCGCCGTCATTGATTCCCGGCGTCCAGATATTCAGATTCTGGCAGTTGTTGTCGGTGCCATCCTGGCTGGCCTCTCCTCCGACTCCGGAAATACTTCCCTGAGGAGACATGGGACCATATGTATCAGCCACGAAGACCCCGTTCCAGGGCTCCACTTCCTCAGCAGCCACGAACCGTTCCGAAACCTGTGCATAAGGGATACCCAGATACCGGTAAATTCCATCCTCGTCCGTACCCTGAACAGCACCTGCCGTCGTCTGGACAATGCCTTCTTCTCCGCCGTCTTCTGACGATTCCGCAGAAGGCGCATCGGTTTCTTCCGTCTGCTCTGTATTTTCCTGAACTGCCTCCGTCTGTGCTTCCGTCGCCTGGGAACTTCCGGACTGCCGGCTGCAGGCGCTGAGCGCAAATGCTGCCGTCCCAAGGATCAGCCCCCGAAGGAAATATTTTTTCATTCTCATCATCAATCGGTCTCCTTTCGCTTTTTTAACAGAAAAATTATCTTTTTCTGCCTTAGATTGTAGCGTAGTCTGACCGAAAACAGAAGTTTCAAATCGTTTTGCCGTTTTAACCCTGCGGTTTCTACAGATGCCGGCAAACGGCCTCGCCGTTTCTTTGCCTTCCCGCCTGGTTATTTTGCAGTATATTCCCAGTCGGTGAATCTTGCGCATATGTTCCCGTGAACATAAATACCCACCGCAGCGCCCGTGAAACGCTTTCCTTTGGATAACCCTTCGCTGCTCAAATAGCTGGTATCTTTTAAAACTGCAGTCTGCTTAAATTCTTTTTCCATTCTCCACAAAAATGTTCTCTTCAGATTCTCAGTCCTGACCTTCAAATACAGCGTCTTTTCCGGTTCGGCTGCCTCCGTAACCGGGAAATCAAACAGCCTCTCCGTTTTATACAAATCCCCTGCATATTCAGCCAGAATCAGCTGATATCCCTCCTTGCTGCGTGCAATCCCGTATTTGATAAAGCTATTCTCATCATAATAGCATGTAAGCCCCAGGCTTTGTCCTTCCTTCATTTCAGGAATCTTCAGACCGCAAAACGCGTCAAAACAAAAAGCGTCCTGGCGATGAACCAAAATACTGTGGCAGGAAAGTGAATGCAAATCCTCTCTGGATCCTGTCAGCAGGCAGTCCTCTCCTTCCAGGCGAAGATTATCTGCCGCAAGAGGCCTTGGAGTCATCCAGTCTTTCCCTCTCCACAAAGGATACCCGCCCATGCATCCGGTATTTTCCGTCCCGGCAGCACAGCTGTGCACGGCAGAAGGCAAAGGCAGTTTCTGCTGTGCTGCGGGTTTTCTTCCATTTCCCGCTATTGGCCAGCCATCCTCCGTCCAGATCAGAGGCGTCAGAAACGTTTCTCTCCCAAGAATTCCATATACACCGTCCGCCATACGCAGCCCCAGATAAACCAGATACCAGCGCCCATCTGCCAGCTGAAATGGCTTTCCATGACCGCAGCACTGGACGAAGGCCTGTTCATCCCTTTGACAAAGAACAGGATTATACGGGCAGGGGTGATAAGGCCCTTCCAATTCTCCTGATCTTGCCACAGTAATTCTGTGGCCCCGGCCTGTGCCGCCTTCTGCCAGAAACAGATAATAATACCCTTTATGTTTCAGCAAATGAGGTCCCTCCGGTTTTTTCTTACTGTCTCCATACCAAAGCATAACCGGATCGGAGAATACCCTTCTGCAGTCCCGGCTTAATTCCAGTATTCTGGCGCCTTTGTTTATCAGCATGTACTTCCGCCCGTCATCCGCATGAAAAATCGAAGGGTCGATACCATCAATATCCAAAAATACCGGCTCATCGTAAGGGCCTTCCGGCTTCTCTGATGAAGTTACCATCTGCAGCCGTTTTTTCGCCGTATCATCATTACCGCGGAGAGTTGCCGTAATAAAAAATCTTCCGTCACAATAGGAAATATCCGGAGCCCAATATCCTCTTCCGCCATGCAGCCCATCTAATCTGGCATATTCCGGCTTCGTAATCGCGTAACCGATAATCTTCCAATTTACAAGATCTCTTGAATGGGATACCGGAATACAGGGAAAAAAAGCAAATGATGAATTCACCATATAAAAATCCTCCCCCACGCGCACTACAGACGGATCCGGGAAAAAGCCGCGCCGAACAGGGTTATGAAAGCTTTCTTCATAGGAATAGCCCTGATAATACGCAAAATACTTCAATATTTCTTCCTGCCGTGATTCAGCGGCAAGATCCCAGGGAGTCTTTCCGCTGCAGTTCTCCTCCGCAGGATCCATCCCGCACCTTTCCACCAGATAACGGACGGCCTCCGGATTTCCCGAAACGACAGCTCTGGCAAGCACTGTATTTCCCTTATGATCTCTCTGTGTTAAATCAGCCGCCGTATTCTCGACCCAGTACCGCAGCAAAGAAAAATCTCCTTTTTCCGCCGCTTCAAACAGTGCTTTTGTCTCTTCGTTTATATGATCCATCCGGTCACCTTCCTGATCCCCGCCTGATTCCGTGCTCTTCAAAAACAGATGCCAGAATCTTCTCTTTCTCTACCGATAACGCTCCGGTCGGGCATACCTGGAAACAATAACCGCAGCCGATACAGCGATCCGTCTTCATGGCCGTCCTGTCCTTTACTTCAATTCCCTGATGCCAGCATACATCCACGCAGCGTCCGCAGCCAATGCAGTTGTCTTTTACCTGCGCCTGCTGATACGCATCTGCCAGACGGTTCTGCCGCTCCAGGGCAAAGGCCGGATCCATCTGAAACAGCTTAAGCGCATCTCCGCATAGGCTCTCCATACTTTCATATCCATTCTTATCCATAAACTGCTCAAAATCACGGATCAGCTTTTTGCAGGCCCCTACACCTCCTGCACATGCCAGCGCTCCTAATTGAACCGCCTGACTGCCGGCCATGATCATTCTGACCGCCTGCTCATAGTTAAATACACCGCCTCCGCCGTACATAGGGATCGTCAGACCATTCGTCCTTGCTTCTGCTACGGCATAGCAGACCAGCGGAGTTGCCTGGGTTCCCCCGTAGCCGGCACCCGGACGAGCCTGCGTCGTTCTCCAGTCCAGATCAAAATAAAATCCTTTCCATCTGGCAGTCGGTCCTGCCGCCGTCGCTCCGGCGGCCTGTGCAATGCGGATTGACGTAAGCACGTCGCACGATTCTATCGCAAGCTTTGCCATGATCGGCACATCCGGCACGGTTTTCTTCATCAGCTCTATACAGTGGCGCAGAAGCTGATAATAATTATAGATCCGGTCTTTCGCCACAGCAACGCCCGGCGTATTAAAGTGAAGCTCTATAGCGTCGGCGCCCGCACGCTTCAGCTCTTTCGCCTGAATCGCCCATTCCTTTTCCCAATTTCCGCCTGCATTAATGTCACTGTAATGTCCTACGGATACCCAGAGTTTTATGTCCTGATCCATCTGCTTTTTGATGGTCTCCACTTCTTCACAATACTGCTCCAGCGTATGAATACTGTCCTTGATCTGCCTGCCTACCGCATGGCTGTGAATGCTCATCTGCCCGGAAAACATCGCCTTGCTGTCCGGCCCGATATAACTTCCTCCGCCTGCTCCATGTCCGAAATTCCGCAACACAATAGCCCCCGGGCGCATCGCTGCCGTTTTCAGAACATTTGACGCCCCCTGCGTTGCCGGGCTTGAAGCGACTACAAACGGGTTAATCATATCAAATTCCTTTACATATAAATCTGCCATTTTGCTCTTATCTCCTTTCTCTCCTCTTCGGTTGTTTCATTCCTGTTTGTGCGGCACTTCTTTCAGGATCCGGTGAAGCGCCGATGCGTCTTCCAAAAACTGCTCTTTTGTATTATTCATAACAAACTCAAGAAGACCAAACCGTCTTTTCTCCAAATCTACATGGCCAAGATAGCCAAGCCATTCCTGCACACCATCTTTCAGGGGTCTTCTCACCCCTTCTTCCCAATAATAAATATGTAAATTTAAAAGCCGTCCGCCCAGCAGATCCAGCCCCTCTTTTCTTTCTTCCTGCGAAAGGGCGACCGTCGGCTGCCACAGGCAATAAAGATTATCGTTCCCTGCTTCTTCAAGGAATTGGATTGCAGACCGGTTGGTATCCGTCAACGTGTTCTTATGCCATTCCAGGGCAACTTTTATTCCGCAGTGCTTACTCAGATCACTGATCAGAGACGCCTCTTTGGCCAGCGCAATCCGTCTTTCCTTATCAACCAGAGCCGATGGCTCCGTTCCGGCCCAGACTCTGATCAGCGGAGCCTTAAGCGCTGCGGCCGCTTTTAGTGCGGGAAGAAATGCTTTTTCCGGATTCTGCTGCTGTCCCAGCCGGTAATAAGAACCGTAAGCCGCCACCTCCAACCCGGCTTCTTCCGTCTTCTTCTGAAGCAAAGCCGCTCCGGCTTCATCTCCGGGCATCACATGCGCATTTTCCGACCATTCCACGCCCTTCAATCCCGCCTGCCTGCACAATTCTATAATTTCTTCCGCCGGAAGATTTCGAAAAGTGGCGGAGACCATTCCAGGTATAATCATCACGCCCTCCTACATGGCCAGAACTTTATTCCAGATCGTCTCATCCACCGGAATGCCCAGGCGCATATTTTCTTCTCTCGTTTTCATCATGTTCTCCCCGGGATAATAAACCGGGCGGTCCGGCGAAACCGGAGCTGAGGTTTTCAAATCCCGCAGAGTATCATCTATATTGGAAAGAAGCTGCTCTTTATCCGGGAAAGAATCCAGGTCAACAGCAAAAAACACCTGTGACAGCTCCGTCTCTTCCGGAAGATCTCCTACCATTCTTGCCGTTCTTCCTCCAGCCAATGTTGCCGCAATCAGATCCAGCGCCAGGGAAAGTCCCGATCCTTTCCAATATCCGATCGGAATACTCTGGTGCGTTTCCAGAATCTCCGCTGCATTTTTTGTCAGTTTCTGCTCCCTGTTATATCCGCCTTCCACCGGAAGTTCTTTCCCTTCTCTGGCATAGCTTTCCAATTTTCCATAGGAAAACATGGACATTGCCACATCCACCAGGACAGGAGTATCCCCATGGGGGATGGCTAAAACAATCGGATTATTTCCCAGCCTTGCTTCCCGCCCTCCCCATGGCGGCATATTGGGAACCGTATTGGTCCATAATATTCCGATACAGTTTTTCTCCACTGCCATAAGGCCGTAATTTCCCGGACGCATCCAGTGATTCGTATTGGAAAGCGCAACACAGCCAATTACATTTTTCTTGGCCAGTTCGATCGCCCGGTTCATGCAGGAGTAAGCATTCAGATTTCCGGGACCCTTTTTCCCATCATACCTTTCCAGGAAACCGATTTTCTCCCGCAGAACCGGTTCTGCATGTATGTCTACACATCCCTTGTCTATGCTGTCAATGAATTTTGTAAACCGGTTAAGTCCATGGGTATAAACACCGTCGCGGCTGGCATCTGCATATAATCTGGCCGAAAGCCCGGCTTTCTCTTCCGTAAATCCTCTCTTTATCAGCACCCGGGCAAATTCCCGAATCATATCTTCATAACGAATTCTCATATTTTCATCTCCTCAGCTCTTCCTATCCTTTCACTGCACCGATCATTACACCCTTGACAAAATACTTCTGGATAAAGGGATAAATTGCCAAAATGGGAACCGTCGCCACGACGATCGTGGCAAACTGAATCGTTTCACTGATCAGATATTCGTCCGCGCCGGCTCCGGCAGCCATCGATGACGTATCGTTCTGCAGCAGGATTTCCCGAAGGATCAGCTGCAGCGGGTAATCCGCTTTATCCCGGATAAACAACATGGCATTAAACCAGGAATTCCAGTTGGTTACCGCATAGTACAGACAGATTACCGCAATCGTCGGCTTCACTAACGGCACCATGATTTTCCAGAGAATTGTCCAGTGATTGGCGCCGTCCAGTTTTGCTGACTCCTCCAGACTGTCCGGTACAGCTGCCATAGCCGTACGCATAATAATCAGATTATATGTACTGATCGCCGGCGGAATAATCAATGACCAGATAGAGTTATTCAGGCCCACACTTTTTACCACCAGATAGAAGGGAATCATTCCGCCGTTAAAATACATGCTGAATACAATGCCTACCATAAGAATGTTATTCCACATTACATTTTTTCGCGAAAGGCAGTACGCCGCAATTAATGTGAAAACTATACTTATGGTCGTCCCTACTACCACAATAAAGATCGTGTTCATATATCCGGTAAGAATATTTTTGTTTTTCATTACCGCCTTGTATGCATCCAGGCAAAACCCGATCGGATGCCACAGCAGGCCTTCATACCGCACATATGCCGCAGGATCGCTGAACGACGCACATACGACATGCAGAAGAGGAATCAGAATCACGATAATCAGGCAGCTCATAATCAATATATTCACTGCATCAAACAGCCTGCTTCCCAGACTTGCCTTCATTTTTTGCCTTGCTACCACTGCATCTTTTTTATGTCTCATTGTCATCTGCCTCCTTACCATAAACCGCTTCCGCTGACTTTCTTGCTGATTTTATTGGTAATTGTAACCAGTGCAAAGCTCACAACACAGTTAAACAATCCTACCGCAGCACTGTAGCTGTACTGGGCATCAATCAGGCCCTTCCGGTATACATATGTATTAATTACATCGGCCACATCGTAAATCGCCGGATTATACAGCAGCATGATTTTTTCGTATCCCACATCGAATACCTTTCCCATCATCAAGATAAACATAATGATAATCGTCGGAAGCAGACAGGGAAGCGTAATGTAAAGCACCTGTTTAAATCGCCCCGCTCCATCTACCCTTGCCGCATCGTAAAGCTCCTGATCAATTCCTGCAAGAGCGGACAGATAAATAATCGAATTCCAGCCAATAGACTGCCAGAGTTCCGAAATAATATAAATCGGGATAAAATAAGCGCTGTTATTTAACAGGGTTTCCTTGGGAATACCAAACAGCGCATGTAAAATTGCAGTGATTCCTCCTGTACTGCTGGTAAGTTTTACAATAATGCCGCAAATTACCACCGTAGAAATAAAATGAGGAATATAAGTAATCGTCTGCGTCCATTTGGCAAATCCCTTGCTTTTTAATTCATTAATTAATAAAGCCAGAATAATGGGAGCAGGAAAGGTCAGAAGAGTGAATACGCTGATCCGTATGGTGTTCCGCAAAAGTCTGCCGAAATAGTAATCGCCAAAGAAATTTTTAAAATGCTTCAGGCCTACCCATTCGCTGCCCAGGAATCCTTTAGCCGGTTTATAATCCATAAATGCGATAGAGAGCCCAAACATGGGACCAAATTTAAAAATCAGATAATAAACGATAATCGGCAGGAGCATCAGATAAAGCATCCAGTTATGATGGAAGTCCCTGATTACCCGTTCGCGGAATGTAAGCTTTCTGCCATTCACATAAACGCCGGCTTTATCTCCTTTTCTCTTCTTCATCTGCATCACCTTCCTTTTTTCCGGGAATTTCAACAGAAATCCCCTCTCTGGCAGCACGGTATACCGCGGCTGTCAGTTCAACAACGCTCATTGCTTCTTTCGGCCCCACGGGAAACGGCGCGCCGCTTCGTATACAGCGATAGAAATCATCAATCAATATTCCATGGCCGCTTCCCCAATAGTCCTTTCCCAGGACGGTGCCGGAGGAATCATCCATAGTCCAGACTTTTCCGCCCTCTTCCACGGTTACCTGATTTCCGCGCAGCCTTACGCTTCCATTCTCGCAGATAATCTCTAACTCCACCGGCGCATTTTTTACATAGCAGTTAGACGCGTAAAACAGCAGCCTTTCTCCGCCTTCTCCCGTCATATAAATTTCTGCCGTATCTTCCACTTCAATCACCTGCTTTAATTTTCTGGTGGAAATTGACGCCTCTACCTGTTTTATCGGAACCGTCAGCCACTGAAGAAGGTCAAACGTATGGATTGCCTGATTGATCAGTACACCTCCACCTTCGGTTTCCCATCTGCCGCGCCAGGGAGAATTCTGATAATATTCCGGCTTTCTGTCCCAGGTTACCTGCCCCCTGGCCCCCTTCACTTTACCCAGTCTTCCGCTGTCCAGCATTTTTTTCATATATACAGATGTTGCATTGTATCTGTTCTGGAAACAGACCCCCATCTGCTTTCCGCTTATTTTTGCGGCCGATTCCATCCTGCCGGCATCTTCCATCGTCAAAGCCATTGGTTTTTCACACAATACATGCTTTCCGGCATGCAATGCGTCAATGACCATCTGCGCATGAAGATGGTGCGGCGTACATACATGCACCACATCAATATCCGGACATCTGAGCATCTCTTTATAATCGGTATAAATCTCCGGTATTCCATATTCTTCTGACGCTTTTTGCGCCTTTTCTTCCTCCAGATCGCAAACTGCCACACATCGTACATTTTCGACCTGCCTTAAGGCTTTTAAATGATTCCTGGAAATCATTCCACAGCCAATTACCGCTGTACGCAATTCTCGCATTACTCCATACCTTCTTTTTTCTTTTTCTCTTCCAGCTCTTTGAACTGGGTCGGTGTTAGCCCTTCGTACTGCTTAAATATACGCAGAAATGTTCTCTGGCTTCCAAATCCGCACTGAACGGATATGTCTTCCAGTTTTTCATTTTCAAGCAGCCGCTTTTTCACATACTTCAGCCGAACCTTGGAAATATACTGAGACAGCTTCTCCCCCTCCGTCTCCTTAAACAGCTTCGACAGATAGGTTGGCTGCACCCCCAGATATTCAGCCACAGAATTCACATTCAGTTCCGGATCGGAATAATTCACCTCAATATATTCTCTGGCCCGTATACAGATACGGGATTTTTGATTTTCTTTCTCTCTGCTGTTATACTCTGTCATTTTCTGGCATGCCTTAACAGCCATTTTCTCAAGTTCTTCCTGCATCTTCTGCGCATCCCCCTGATGGCAGATGCTGAGAAGCTGCTTTTGCGCAGAAAAAAGTGATGCCTCCTTCGTTACTTTTTCCGCCGCCCGTATAATGCTGTTGGCAATACTGCTGACGAAAAACTGCATGGCCTCCGGCTCCAGACAATTTGTTTCATTTTCCCGCAGCAGCATGCTGATTTCCTTGCACGCCTCCTGCGCATTCCCGTTCTGTATCCAGTGTGTCAGCCGGTTCTCCGCATCCCGCGGATATCTCAGCAGCGTATCTCCGGGAAGCAGATTGATCTCCCGATAACGAACAATATCTTTTCCTCTTTCTTTTTTCTGGTATTCAAACACGCGAAGCACTTCTTCATATGCCTGAGAAACTTCTTCCACCCCCATATGCGTTTCGCTCAGCGCAGCCTGGAAAAGAAATTTAAAATGCTGACGAATAAATGCCAGGGTTTTTTCACAGACAGTACTGGTTTTCTCCTGCAGATCCCCTTCCGCCTGCGGCTCCCAGATCAGAAACACCAGCTGGTTTTCTCCTTCAGGGAAGCATGTCCACGACATGTTTTCCTCCTCCAGATTCTCTTCTGTCACATTTTGCAGAATAAACTTGGAGATATTCCTGGTATCTTCCGGATTTTCCATTGCTGAAAGATTCTCTTCTTTCAGCTGATAGGCCAGAATGCAGCAGGAATCCGCTTTTGCCGGAAAACCATATTTTTTTAACGATTCTTCATCCATCAGGGAATAAGCCTGTTTTTCTGTCAGGATGCGATGAATCATAGCCCGGCTTATCGCATCCCGCTGGCGGTTAATCACATCCTGGTTTTCCCTGTTCTTATCAACCAGATTGTTTACCGCCCTGGAAATGTAATCATAAGCATCCTGATCAGCAGGTTCCATCATATTCGTCTGGTCTCCGCGTTCCAGAGCAAAAATCACTTCCTGAATCGGACGATAATAACGAAACGCAGAATAACCGATTACCGCTGCACTGACAAGCAAATATAAAATCATCAGCCCCACAACCAGTACCTGCAGGTTCTGAATCTGAAGTACAAAAGGCTGTTCCTGAGTAATTACCACATAGTACCAGTTTTCATACTGCGACTTAACAAAGGAAACTATGGAATTGCCCATTTGCGTACTGCCGATAAATTCCTCCTGCCTGTGCTGCAGTGCAAAAGATAAAAGTTCTTCTCTCAGAGCCTCATCGGGCGGCGAATTAAATACCATCCTCTGATTGCTTAAATCTGCAATACCGACCTGATCCCTGCTTAAATCAAGCCAATCCGTGGATTTGAGGATTTCATTCATATCCAGAATCATAATCGCATTTACCGGAGGCGTTTTCCGATTGCTGCTGTCCAGCGGTCTGACTAAAACCGTCAGGAGTTTTCCATTGTCCCTGTTCAGCGAAAAAATCTGCGGAGCAGGGTAGTTATTATGGATAATCTCATACCAGTCTTCATAGCTGATCCCATACTCCTGAAAAACAATGTCAAAATACTCCCGGCTGTTATTATAATAATTTCCGGATATCATCAGATCGGACAACGGGAAATACAGGTAGCAGTCCTCCATCCCTTCATTGGAGAGCGATTCTTCCTGCATGTCTTTTACCAGCTTATACAGATCGTATCGGGATACATTTTCCCAGGAATCCAAATGCCGAAGCTCATCCACCATCCGGTTAAACGAGGCTCTGTTGCTGAAGAACCGTAAATTTCGTACCTTCTGGTCAATCTGCAGCTGTGCAGTTTCCAGCTGCACAGCATTGATATATTCCAGTTCGTCCGCAAGCACCTGCGAATAACGAGCGCTGCAGAAAATAATTACTGTGAGAGCCACCAGTGAAATCACCAGGTATGACAAACACCATTTCGTAAACATTTTGTATAATCTTAACTTCTTTTTCACCATGCTCTCTCCGTCCTGCAGCAATGCCTTATTGAGTTACAGGCTTCTTACAATGTTCGCTTAGTTTCTCCAAAAACAGATCGCCGTCCAAAGGCAGATCGACCCATTCACCGCCAAGCCAGGAAGAGAGATGAATGGCATTGGATATTTCCAGTCCCCTGATTCCCTCTTCGCCGGGCGCAATTCGTTCTGCGCCTTTCCGAATGGCCTGACAGAAGTTGGATATGATTCCGGCATGGGAAGTATACGTTCCTTTCACCGGGATCTCGCACTTCCACACTTCGGGTTTGCCTAATCCCCTGGTATAAGCGGCATTAAATTCCGGTTCGGAAATCCTGAGCCGATAAAATATCAATTTTCCGTCTTCGACAACAATTTTTCCCCGCTCACCGTCAATTTCCAGACGATTTGTTCCGGGCGCATCGCCCACCGTCGTAATATAACATCCTATCGCACCGTTTTCGTATTCTACTAAAGCCGTCACGTCGTCCTCAACTTCAATTTTACGATGCTTTCCATAATATACATTCGCTTTCACCCGTTTCGGCATGCCGCACATCCACTGCCACAGATCCAGATTGTGGGGATTCTGGTTTAAAAGGACGCCGCCGCCCTCTCCGTCCCAGGTAGCCCGCCATCCGCCCTGATCGTAATAGCTTTGTGAACGATACCAGTCTGTGACAATCCAGATCACCCGTTTCATCTGTCCGAGTTCTCCGCTGTCCAGAAGATCCTTAACTTTCTGATATAAGGGATTTGTCCGCTGATTGAAATCAATGCAGTAAACTAGTTCCGGGTGCTCTCTGGCGGTCTGATCCATGCGTTCCACCTGCTTTGTATAAACGCCCGCCGGCTTTTCTACCAGGACATGAAGCCCCGCTTCCATCGCCTCTATGGCGATGGAAGGATGGTCATAGTGCGGGACTGAGATGAGCACCGCCTCACAGATACCGGAATGAATCAGCGCAGACGCCGTTTCAAATACCGGCAGCCCGTCTCCAAACGTTTTTTTTGCCTCGGAAAGCCTGTCCGGATCAACGTCCGCCACAGCTGCCAGCTCCACCTCCGGTATTTTTCCTGCCAGAATACTTTTTCCATGCTGACTTCCAATCTTTCCATATCCGATAATTCCAAGCCTGACTTTATCCATAAATTTCCTTCTCCAATCCTCTAAGAAATTTCAGAGCATCCGCTCCGTCTGACCGGATATTCTCCGTCTTTCCTTCAATACTGATTCGCCCGTTATAACCAATCGCATGCAGCTCCCGGTAAAGCTCCCTGTACGCTTCATTCGTTTCTGACAGCGGATATCTTCTTCCATTTGCCGAGGCGATATGAATATGCCCGAACTGCCTGATCGTCCGGATATCTCCGATGCTGTCATGGTTGGACATAACATGGTAATAATCTGCCAGAAGCCCGACATTTTCCAGAGAAATATCTTCCACAAGGATTGCCCCCTCTGCCATGGTGCAGATCAGATTCGTTTCCTTCCGGCTTAATGGTTCTATTACTATGTTAACACCATACTGTTTTGCAATTTCGCCCGTTATCCAGCAAACCTCTGTCAGCCGTTTGTAAGCATCGCCATAAGTCATATTATCCGGACAGCGCCTGCACTTTCCGCTTCCGAACACGGCAATCTGCGCTCCAAAGCTTTGTATTAATTCCATGGCCTGATGAAGATATTCTTTCAGGTCTTCATCTTTTGTTCCCCCGCCGATCAAATCCATCGTCTTAGGGAAAAGAATATTGAAGGCCTGGCATCTGATCGATGACGCTTCCATCTTTTTCCGATACGCTTCCCGAACAGATTCTTCCAGTGCCATGGTCGCTGTTACAGAAAGTTCGATGTAGTCATATCCCAGTTCCTCAAGAATCTCATAATTGCTCAGTCCGGTACAAATTCCGTATTGCATGTCATCCTCCTTATAAGATCCACTCTCTTCCCTGCTCCAGAGTCACTTTCATCTGTTTCCCTTCTGCTTTTACCCTGGCATATGTACCCTCCGGCCGGATTACCGTCAGGAAACGCACCGGGGCCGGTCCCTTCATCGTCACTGCAAGCTGAGGTATCGGCTTTTTCCATGCATACCCGTAGGAAACCCAGCCTCCTATCGGATCCTCGTTTCCTTCCAGATACTGAAAGCCGATTTCCCGATCCGCTGCAATGCTGAACGAATACCTGCGTCCGCGCTCTGTCTGATAGATATATTTTCCTTCCTCCTGCTTCGTCAGTTTTCCCGGTGCAAAGTTAAAATACAGCCGGATATCATGTTCATCAAATCCGGTTCCGGTAACCTGATCGTCAATAACATAAACATCTCCGTCAAACCGAACGACTCTTCTGCGGTGATAGATCGGATCTTCCCGGTACACATACCCATTATGGGAAACATCAATCAGTTGATAATGTTCATTTTCCTCAAACCGGTGACAGAACATCCTTACGCCGCGCACTCTGCTGACCCCCGGCACCGTTCCCATTTCATGTCCGTCCACATACAGCGTGTTATGGGCCTTTGCTGACAGAAAGTACTGTCTCTGATCTTTCCAGCAGGAACTGTTATAAATGTACCGGCCGCTGTCCGTCAGAATATCTTCTCCTCTGATCTGCAGTTCCAAATGCCCGGTATCATTATGGGAATGCGTGCTCTTTTCTCCTCTTTCCAGGGAAACGCCATGGATATGGAAATAACTGTCCTCCATCCCCCATCCGGTCCGCATGACATAAATTCCGGCATCCTTATATGCGAAATTTCGTTGTTTCGGCGCTTTGCCTTCTTTTCGGCCGGTTGCAAAATACAGATAATCTTCTCTTCCGGTCATCTCGTACATCGTGCGGAAATAAGCGCGCATTTCATTCATATCCCTGGGATCAAAAGTCAGATTCATTCCCTCATACAGGGATGTATCACATTTTCTGGCCAGAAGATCATCTCTGTCCGCATCGCCGATCATCGGTGTGGAAAAATCCGGTTTTACCAGGCTCATCAGAAAATCGGCTGCCTTTTCCAGGATCGGAAAACCGTAAGGCGGCTCCGGAATTTCATTGCTTCTGCACAGGCGGATGCACTGCAAGTACACACCGGCAGCCACCATGTGGTAAATCGGCGTACGCTCCATATGGATGCCATCGTTATCGAAAGAATATTTCAATTCATGCATCACTCTTTGGTATCCCACGGTTTTCCACTGCGAACGAATCTCCGGGAACATAATTCCGCACTGCAGAAGCGCTCCGGATTCCATTGTCAGCCAGTTGCTCGAACGATTATGATTGCTGTAATGATCCACCAGGAAATCCGCATGGTCACAAATCTGAATCAAAAATTCTCCCCAGTCTTCCCAGCCCCATTCCGCCGAACCGCGAAATGCTTCCATACACGGCAGCCATGAAGTGTAAATTCTCATCGCCGTCTCAATCGTCCGCCATGCATGGCCGGGAAACTTAAATTTTGCCTCGAAGGTATTGTCCTCCATAAACGGCTTTGCCGGCCAATGAATTCCAAATTCCTTCATCTGATGTAAAAATTCTTTTGTGTACCGCTCATCACCGGTCATCACATACGCTCTGGCCAGAGGCTGCCAGTAAACATGGCGGAACAGTGACCAACTCCACTCATTATCTCTGGAAGTATCTGCAGTAGGATTAAAAAACCAGTCAATCTCCCCGTCAAAAGAATATCCGTAAATTTCATGGCGCATCACCGCTTCCGCTTCTTCAATAATCTGCGGATCATTAAATCCTTCCATGTCTTTTCTATGAAACAGATATACCGGCGATGTTCTTGTTCGAAAATGATCCGCCACTGCCTGCAGGCAGCCTTCTAAATCATTGTTTTCATACCGTCTGCCGGCCTCCTCCATGCCGGGCACATGGAAATCCATCCTGTCCAATAACTCTTTGATTCGCTCCATATCGTTTTCCTTCTTAAATTTATATTGGTGTAGTGATTAATTGCTCATATAAGTATCATAAGCTTCCTGCATCATTGAGATTGCTTCTTCGATTCCGAAATCCTTCAGCTGCTGAAGATAACTGTCCCATTCATCGTCCAGTGACACTGTACCGGCAATGAACTGCGCTTCCATCTCATCCGACAGCGTTTTTACATTGTTCATGATTTCCGCGTACCGTTCTGTATTTTCTTCTGATACGGAGGTCGGCGGGAAGAAATGCTCGCCCATATCCGTCTTCATGCTCAGTTCCAACGCTTCCTTCTGATTATCCTGCTCATAATACTGTTCAATGTAACGCGGGTCCTGCACGCAGACACCGGACGTAGATGCTCTCGTATAAGCTGCCAGCGCATTTGCCACGGACATTCCATCCGGATTATTCATAATCGTATCTGTATAAACCGGTTCGCCGTCCTGCATCTCGTAAGTTACACCCTCAATGCCGAAATTGCAGCAGAGATTTCCCTCTTCGCTGTACATCCAGTCCAGCAGCCACGCCGCAGCTTCTACGTTCTCGCACTGCGTGGAAATTGCAGCCGATGATCCGGATTTATCGTAAATCTGATTCATTTTGGAGAATTTTGCATTCTGCCCTTTTACGGAAGTAACCGGTACCGTGCAGCGGATATCATCCTGCGTAATCTCCGGGTTGGCTTCATTCATAATTTCTGTATACTGTCCCAGGCCTTGACCGAAAGGCGCATAAACAGCCGCTGATTTTTCTGTGGTAAAATAAGTCTGATTTGAGCTCTTATCCGCAACCAGCCAGTCCCTGTCAATCAGTCCTTCCTCGTACCATTTATTCATCTGCGCCAGAAATTCTTTTCTGCTGTCTTCGATCAGTCCGTTCTTTACCACGCCGTCTTCTACGTAAAAATCTCCCCAGTTGTCAAATCCCGGCGACCATACGTCTTTCATCCATTCCTTTCTGGTTGTAAACGGCACCTCAAATCCATAATCTTTGAATGCCCGCAGGACCGTATCCCACTCTTCTATGGTTTCCGGCATCTCCAATCCAAGTTCATCCAGCACATCTTTTCTCAGCAAAATTCCTCCGCTGAACTGTGTAATGTTAGGCTGCTCCAGTCCTCTGAGGAACGGGAAGCAATAATAGCTTCCGCCGGAGGTTTTTACCATACGGTTGACATCCGGATGCACTTCCATCAGTTTCATAAAATTGGGCGCATGGTTTTTCATCACATCATCCAGATTAATAATGACTCCATCGCTGATTGCCGCTGCAGGCCCACCGGAATAGGTTGTCCATGTATGTTCGATAATGTCCGGATACTCCCCGCTGGCCACCATAATGGAGAATTCCTCATTTTCTGATCCGACAGTCGGATGAATAAATTCAATCTCAATTCCGGTTTTCTCCTCTACATACTGGGCCCACGGAGTATCGCCCAGATTCGGATATGTGGCAGATACGTTGGCATTCAGCTTTGTCCACCAGGTAAGCTTTGTTCCCGCATACGGCTTATCCGGATCCGCCGCATTCTCATCTGCCGAAGCCGCAGAAGTCGTCTCTGCTGCCTGTTCATTTCCTCCGCATCCTGTCAGTGCAAGCATCACTGCTGCCAACCCAAAAGCTGCTGCGCGTTTCATCGTCATTCGTTTTCTCATCTTCATTTCTCCTTTTCTTTTATTTCCAATCAGCCCCAGCCTCAGAAGGCATCATCTGACCGTGATAACATAATGTGAAAATCTTTTCCAGATTTCGAATACGGCAGTAATAATCGCCATCTTCCTCTGCAAATTCCAAACAGGATTCTTTTACCGGCCATATCGGCATTTCCGCCAGCATCTCTGTTGCTTTAAGGTGCGGAACAGCGCAGGAAACGGTACACACGGGATGTTCCCCGCTCTGCGTACATGCAATCGCATCATACAGTTTCTGCAGCCGCTCCCCTTTAGGAATTTCTCCATAGCAAAAACGGCTCCCGTCTTTCATTTCTGCTACATATTCCATCACCGGCCCCTTTCCGTAATCCTTTCCATAATAAATGGTTCCTTTCTCAAACCGGTATTCCGCCAGCGGTCCAAGTTTTGCCGACTGTAAGCCATGGCTTGTGTAATAATAAATCGGCGTCCCGCTTTCCGTAACTGCCCGAACAGCTGCAGTATCAAAATTTTCTACCTGCGGATTTGCACGATAAAGTTCTCCCTCCGCCGTGGCCAATGCGGCAGCCTGATCCATGGCGTTTCCCAGAAGAAACGTCATATTCTGAAATTGATGAGCACAGGCATTATTAAACGGACTGTCATTTACGGTGCAGCCGTCTATGCTTATTTTTCCCGCCCAATGATTGCGAAGATAGTAAGATCTTCCGCGGCGCATGGCATGCAGTGCTTTCATGAAAAACGGCTTTCCAAACCTGCCGTTCAAAATATCTTTTTTTAATGCAAGGACATCCCTTTCGTAATTCAGCTGATATCCCACCGCCACAAACCGGTGTGTCTGCTGCTCGGATAAAATCACTTTTCCGGCCCCTTCCACCGAAGTACATACCGGTTTCTCTACCAGAACATTGCTTCCCGCGTTCAGACAGGTCAAAATCTGGCGGTAATGCAGATGGATCGGCGTAGAAATAACCGCCAGATCCGCATGATGCTTCTCATAAAATTCTTCCGGAGTCCGATATAAAGGAATTTTTCGTCTTTCCAGTTCCGGAAATTTTTCGTTTACATTCGGCATCACTTCACAGACTCCTTCGATTTCTGCGGATGGATTGTCTTTTTCTGTCAGTTCCTTCCAGTAATTTATGCCATAACCGCCAATCCCAATCAATAAAATTTTCACTTTCTTCATACCTTAATTTTTCCTTTTCACTGCTTATTTGCGAATTTTTCTCATTCTTACTGAATTCAACATATCATTTTGAGAATGTTTTGTAAATTGACAGTATCTTTTGCAGGTGACAATTTCTGCACACATTTTAAATTAATGGCACATAATTTCAGGGGAGCATACATTTTTAAACTGGCAGAAAAATTTTAACATATGGAAAAGTTTTATACACACAAAAAACTGCCGCCCAAGCATTTTGTCACTGCTCAAGCAACAGTTTTTCAATTAATTCTCATTCATATATTGTTTCCACACGCGTTCAAAAGAGCGCTCCTCCGGAATTTCTTCCAGCTTTCGAACAGGCCTCCAGCTGCACTGACACCTGCCGGTTTTCCTGTCATAAGCAATCTCCTGCACAACACCGGCATGGCCGCGTCCCTTAACGCCATCCACAGAAAATGACACCAGGCCGGGAATTGTGACACTGCCTTCATCTTCCGGATATATTGCTGAACCCCGGCTCCTTCCCCCATGCCCGTAATAATCTGCCATGGCATCCAGATAAACCTTCTGACATATGCGCATGTCATAATACCGGTAAAGGCGGGACATCATCTCCGTTTTTTCTTTGCTCCAGTTTTCTCCGCAGAAATCTGCCGTCACATCCAGGCAGGCATTTTCCTCGCTTTGCCGTTTAACCTCTCGTTTTAATTCCTCCAGTTCTTCCCCGATTTCCCTGCTCATGTCACGCATGCGGCAAACATCCCTCATCAGAGCTGCATTCCCGCTCATTGCCCGAGAAGCCCGCTCCCAGGCATCGGCAAGCGTCCAGCAGGTGTCCGGATTCTTCTCTCTCCGGTAAAGCACGTCACCCAAATACAGACATTCCGCCGCCTGCTTCAGGCCTTCTCTTCGGTCATCTTCCAAAGCAAGAATATCGGTCATACGGCCCACATGCCGGTATCGGACCCCGATGTATTCTGCCGCCCTGGCAGCGCCTGCCTGCCCCGCATTCAGTGCGCTCCCTCCCGGCCGGGTTATCCCGTGAGTTCCCGCCACTTCTCCTGCCGCAAAAAAACCCTGAATATTGGTCTGCCACCAGGCGTCTACGGCCAGTCCGCCGTTATTGTGCTGTGCGCAGACAGCAATCTCCAGCATCTGTGCAGACAGATCCACGCCATGCTCCCGATAAAAATCCACCGCCGGCTGATTTAATGCTCTGAGCCGCTCGTACGGGGTGTCCTGACAGGCGTCTGCCTGTTTCAGGTAATGCACGGTTTCCTCGGACAGTCTGTCCCACCGGACCGGTCTGTCTTCTGCATTCTTCCGATAATCCAGCCATACTCTCCTTCCCCGCTGATTTCGCTCACGGTAAACCAGAAGATCAATCACCGACGATCCATCTGCCGCCTTCGTCACGTCAAAGGGCCACTGGTATCCTTTTAGGAAAATCATATCCTGCATTTGCTCCCTGCTCTTAAAATATTCAAGCAGAAATTCCTGTTCATCTCCTCCATCCTGATCCGTGGATACCATTCTGGGAAGCACCTGCATATAGCTTCCGCTTACATTCCATCTGGGCTGCAGAGAGGCAAGTCCGTACTGCCATTCCGTCAGATTTTTTCCCTTTACTCCGGCCTCAAACGCAAGCCCGCTGGCCCCCAGCTGACTGACCGGGTAAACGCTGTCGGAATAAATTCCTGCCGGCCCGCCGGTAGCATAAATTAAATTTCTGCACCAGATGATCACATAGCCGCCCTCTGCCGTATCCAGGCACAGCACGCCGGAAACGTGCGCATCTCTGGTAAGAATCCGAATCACCTGACAGTGCTTATAAACCGCAATTCCCGCCTGTTTTACTGCATTCTCAAGCGCCTCCGTCATATACCGCGAAGTATAAGGGCCTGCGCTTGTCCCTCGATCATTTGGGTCGTGATCCGTCTTATATCCAACAAATTCCCCGTACCGGCTGTGCGGAAATGGAACGCCAAGTTCAAGCAGCTTAAAAAAGCTCTGCGCCGACAAGGCCGCTTCGCACAGAGCGTGATCTCCGTCCACACATCCGCCGTCATAAAGTACCCCTGCCAGCCTGCGCACGCTGTCATCCTGACTGCCGGACAGAGAAAGCTTATAATACGTCTGCTTGTCCGATCCTGCATTTCTTGAAGTTCCGGCATTTTGATTTTCCGTAATCAGCACAGCATCGTTT
>PPYE01046240.1_pt1 | contig 77107 bp, 84 predicted proteins | sample 1559881 | NCBI WGS metagenome assembly PPYE01 (sample SAMN08240022, study PRJNA423297) | Human gut metagenome, whole genome shotgun sequencing project. | reverse complement strand
ATTAACGCCTGTGGAGATAGTAGGTTACGAGGTCTGCGAAGCAGGAAGCCCATTGGCTTTAGACAATGGGTAGTTCACAGACAAATGCTAAAGCTTATGAGGCTCTCATTATGTCAAGTACTAATGTATTACCAGAAGTTAGAAAATGAAATTGAGGATCAGCTATTAACAATTAGAAAAATTAATCTTTTTGATTATGATGATATCTGTAGGGAGGAATTATTGGAGGATATAAAAGAATATGCAATACAAATCTATTAGAAGATATTATTCATTTTGCAAAGCTGTAGATAACTTAAAACTCATTAATGACGAGACATTTGTTTCACCTTTTGCTTTACCAGGTGCTATGCAGTGTTTTTGTCTTGCATTCGATTTAAGTTGGAAAGTTATGAAAGATATTTTGACAGAGTGCCTTGGAATGCTTGATTTTGGAATTGGTTCACCTTCGCAGACATTAGAGCAGGCTTTTTCGTGTGGATTGATTGGTACAGATGCTTGGAAACGCATGTTAAAAAGCAGGAATCAACTTGCTTACGACTATAATGGGGTTTATGCAGTCGATATGATAGAGATTATCAAGAGTGAGTATTTACCTTTGTTGGAAGAATTATGTCGCAGTGCCAAGAGATATTATGCAGATTCACCCAAACAAATAAATTTAGACTAATAAATTTATTAATGCTGATTCCAAATATGTTATACTAAGATATAAAACTTGGGCTACAGGAGGATTGTCATGGCAATAAAAAATAAATCTATTATTGATGTTATCAAGAGAAATGATCCTTATTTTGAGGAATATATCACAAGAAGTGTTTATCATTCAAATGCTATTGAGGGAAATACTTTGTCGTACTATGAGACCTATCAAGTCTTGTTTAATTGTTCTTCAGATGAGAAGATATCAAGTGTGAAACCGAGAGATTTGTACGAAGCCATAAATTTAAAGTATGCTATGGATTTCATTTTGAAAAATTTGTATGAACCTATAACACCAGAGTTCATAATTAAGATTTGCAAATTCATTAACAAAAATATTAATGAGATTGACTCATTTAGAAAAGGACCTGTAGCTATCCTAGGAGCTGAACATATTCCGCCTAATGCTGCTGATGTCCCACGGTTGATAAATGAGCTATTATACACATCGTTCAAAACAAATGATTTTTTACAGGATTTAGCAGAGTTTCATATTAGGTATGAGCGTATACACCCATTTGGAGATGGTAACGGTCGCTCAGGCAGAGTACTTTTGAATAAGATTGCATTGGAGAATGGTTACCCTCCTTTTGTTATCGTGAAGGATGTGAGGACAGCTTATATGAATATGCTTGCTGATTGCAATGTAGAAGCACTGAAGAAGCTTATTCGTACCATGATGCTGGAAGAGATTAGTCGTATGAAGACTTTCTGTATCGATACATCAAGATTTTCTAATATTTTTGATGAAGGTGCACCAAGACAGATTGAAATTTGAATAGTGTAACTGTTGCTGCATAGTATAACTGTGCAGCTTTATTTTATTCAACGCCATACAGCTGTTACATTGTATGGCGTTTTTAAGTCAACGTCTGAGAAGATTTAAGAGTTATAACTCTAATCGGTAGATATGCAAAAGCAAGTGGAGGATGCTACATGGTTAAGTATTTTTTAATGCATAAGGATGCTATATGTGGCACAATCATATTTGATAAATAGGTGCCTGTGTCTTGTATGTTCACTTGTATGTTTGCTAGCCTAATTTGTTGAATATTGACTCTGGTTGTGCTACAATAAAAAAATTTATGTGAATAAAATAAGGTAGGGACAAAGAGGTCACAAAGTATGCTTATGAACAGGTGTTTGCTCATAAATCTAGCAGCATATTTGTGACCTTATTTTATTAAAAATTTCTGGAATGTATAGGTTTAAACAGACCTTAAATTAGATATTTTATAAATGAAGAATAGGTTTCATATTGCTAATTTTTTCTAAATTTTTTAAAGAACAAATGGCAAAATCTATTGAAGAAAGCTTAATTAATGATATAATGAAAGGAGCAAATGATGAAAGGGAAGGTAATATGGATGCAAAAAGCAAGTACATTACAGGAATGCGTTTCAACGCTTGATATCGGCGCTCTTAATGGTGACAATTTTGATGTATTCTATACAGAATTTCAGAATAGGTACAGAACAGATATTGTTAAGAAAATTAATTATAAGTTAAAGGCTTTTGATTTACTTGGTACCAAAAAGATTTATTCAAAATTCATATTAGCTGGACATCGTGGGGTTGGGAAGTCGACAGAATTAGTCAGAGTATCTAAATTATGTACAGGATATGAAAGTATATTTATAGATGCTGATGAGGCATCTGGTCCAGAAAATACGGGTTATACAAATTTGCTTATTTTAATTGCAGACCAGATTATGAAATATGGTATTAGCAATGGTTATTTAACCCAGGATGATGAAGCTTTTGATGGATTATTGCATTATTGGGATAGCGAAGTTGAAATTTCCGCATTACAGAAAAAATATGAGGAAAAGGGAGAGGAATTAGAGCTTGCAGGTGGCATAGCTGGGAAAGTTGAGTCTAAGTTCGGTTTGCTTAACACATTGAAAGCAATTTTGAGTGTAGATGCAAGTGTAAACGGGAAAGTAACATCAAATAGTGTAAGAACAAATAATGTGGATGAAATTATTCATACAGTAATTCACAAGAATGATGAATTGTTTGTTATTCCTCTGAATCACATGATTAATCGCTTACAAGAAAAGATGGGAAATAAGCGATTATTGTTAATAATCGAGGAATTGGATAAAGTCGGTCAGTTTGAACTTGTTGAAGAGCTATTTGGACATCATATTAAAGCATTTACAAGCATAGAATGCGATATTATTTTTACGTATCCTATACATTTATTATATGATCCGGGTTATATGCATGTTAGAGATTCCGTTAGTGATATTTTTACTTTGGGTGTTATAGAAATCCTCGGAGATGATGGATGCTATATCCAAGAAGCTTTGAATGCCTTCAAAGAGCTAGTGTATAAACGAATTGATGCACAGCTGATTGAAGATGATGCACTGGAAAAAGCAATTAAGATGTCCGGGGGTCTTATACGTGATGCTTTTACAGTAATCAGTGAGGCAGCGATGAATGCAGATATTGATGGCGCAGATAAAATCACAATGAGTTATATATTAGATGCAATAAAACCATTGGAGGATAAGTATAGTAAGCTCATAAATATCCATGACGGTTTTAATAAAGTGGCTCAAATAGTAGGAAAGCCATATTTGCAAATTGATGATGAATTACGAGAGCTGCTTCGTGCAGAAGTTGTTCTGGAATATTCAGAAAGTAGATATTTTGTTCATCCAGCTGCTATAAAATTCCTAAAAAAGATAAATGCAAATGTAAAAGAGTATGGAGATAAATGAATACCAATAAGGAAGATAAGCAATATTTAAAACATTTAAATGAAAAATTGAAAAGAGTGTTTATAATAAAGCCACGTCCCTTAATTTTCATTAAGGTTGCAGAAGCACAACAGTATGACTATGTTTTACAGCAATTGAATTTTTGTGCTAAAGAGACAAATAGAACATATGCTTCTATATTGATGCAAAAAGATGAAGATATATTGGCTCAGATTTCACGAAGAGAAGAGGAGTGCTTACTAATTGAGCTGGATCCGTTGGATGAGGGGTTATTGAAGAGACTTGATTTTTTGAGAGAGAGATTGTACAATTCCGGAAAGCTTCTTATTTTTGTTTTGTATATGAATCAATATGATACTTTGATGTGTAATTATCCGGATCTGTATGAATATTCAACTTTGAATTTTGATTATTCTGAGCCCATACTGGTACCATTTACACTAATCTTTAGTAATGATTCTTTTTCATTTGATCGTAAACAGATGAAGGAACCTATGAATAGTTTTTCAGTTCGGCCGGAGAATGTTCCTGAAGAGGACTATTTGTATAATGTATTTCTTGGTGTTAAGAAACTGAGGACTATGCGAATGAAGTCTAAAGAGATTGTTATACTTGATGATATGGTATCCAAATTGTATAAAAAGAAGAAGCTGTATAGTAGTAATCAGGTTATTAATTTGTTATTCGATTATATTGATCTTCTGTGCATGAAGGAAGAATATGAAAAAGCGGAAGACAATTTAAGAAAGTTGTTTTCGAATGGTCTTGGTCAAAAATTTCATTTTTTCTTTTTTTCTTCTAAGCGTGAGTGGACTATTGATCATATTTTTCTTTGCTGTTTTGGAGTCAATAATGATTTTTCAGAGCAAGTAGTTAGTGAATGTTTAAGAACTTGCAAAATTTTGATGATATTATACACCTATAAGGAGGATTTGGTCAATGCTGAGTTAATCAATAAAAAGAGAATTCAGCTTTTAAAGGGTAGAGATTATTTGAGTGATAACCTGCGAGCTGAAGCGTGCAATGATGATATAATTATTCAGTACTTGAAAAATAAAGACGTGAAGAAATGCATAAGTGATATTGATTATATGAAGCATCTAGACACTCAGATTGATCTACATTTTTTATATTATTATAACAAGGCAATTTTGTATTTATTAGACAATGATTATCAAAATGCTTTGCACTTATGTGAAAAATATCTTATGGAGTGCAGAGCCCTTTCTAATATTGTTCCTGGTATGCATTTTTATCGTATAAGCCTGATTCAAAATTGGATAAAGGGTATATACTATCGTGAATTGGATAAGGCTATTGAACAAAATGTTTTGATTTTACAGGAGCATAGAAATACTTTTTCTGAAAATCATTATTCTATCGCAGAAATTCATTTTTGTAATGCGATTTTGTATCAGGAGCTTGGTGAAGATGACAAAAGTCAGCATTGTGCAGAGAAGGCAAATAATATATTAGCACAAAATAAGAGTAAACGTTTGGAGCGATTAAGACAGCTTGTGCATGATTTTTTGAATAGTGAAATCATTAAGAATGGCTATGGTCCTAGTTCAGATTAAAGTAAATTTGTATACACAGGTATTAGTATTCAATACAAATATTTCTATTAAATGAAAACTTTCTGTATTGACATGTTAAGATTTTTCGATATTTTCAATGATCAGGCACAGAAATCTGAGTCTTGTATTGAACAAGCATGTCTTTAAAACTTAGCTGAATATATTTCCATCTTATAAAATGCTAAATCAGAAAAGTAAGAGAATGTTTATCAGACAGCTATTGTCGTTACAATAGTTTTTACTTTTCCATTAATTCATCTCCAGAATTTTGTGCTAAGTTTTTCAGTTGCAATCAACTTACAGTACAAAAATGGGTCAGCGCAATAATTTGTAAAAGTTGCTGCGCTGACCCATTTGGAAGCGAAATTGTAGTGAATCCAATCAAAAATTCAATTGATTGGCTTTTTTGCTTTTTCAGAGTGTAATGATAACCCTTGCATTGTTTAAATCTTCGTGATACACTATTTTTGAGAGAATGTGCTTTCTCGCGAAAATAGTGTATTTTGCAACCAAGCATTTAGCAAATACTATTAATTTAGAGAAAGGCTGTATTAATGACATCAAAAATTCTTACTGTTTCTGAAGTCGAGAGCAATGGCGTCTCAATGTCAAATGTAAAAATTTGCAAGGAAATTCGTAGACTCGCACAACTAGATCGACTGACGGTGGATGATTCTGTACACAGAAGTGGACTAAATTTGCATTTACTGTCTTATTTAAAATACTGTGACTTAGATGTTGAAACATACATAAAGGGGTATTTGATGAATTTGCAACCTTTTATGTTGCAACGATTTAAGGAACAGGAACCCGATAAAAGTTTTATTTGTGTTCTTGACTGTATGTACAGAATTTCAGTCTATATAAAGATTGATAAAACTTTTGGTGAAGAAATTGTTGTGTCTTTTCATGAGAATAACAAACGAGGTATTGCCAAAGAAAATAATATGATTGTGAATACTGGTGTGCACTATGTCCCAGTTTTTGCAGATGAGGTTCGTTCTAGAGTCGAAGGTTCTGCCAGAGAAGAGATTAAGATTCTAATTCAAAGAGGAATCATGACAGTTCCTGTTCTCGTGATGGGACAATTGTGTGAAAACGGAACTTATATTGTTAATGAACGTGATATTGAAACACCAGTCATTGATCAATGCAATCAATACTTGCGTGACTTGTATACAAGCGATTTGGATCTTGTAGCATTGGACAATGTTGAGATTTTTTCTGTATTGCATCAGATTTCGTTTACTTCGTATGGAAATAATGTATTTTCAAATATTTCATTGTTGATTGACAATCTTGCAATCCAAAAAAGTTTAATAGGTAAGAGAGCAGCTGATTTTGCTTTAATTACTTATACAGATCATTTAATACTGAATAATGATCAGATTAGCGAATTGTGCAGTTTGATAGATGAAAAATACAAAGTGCGCAGTCAGAAAGACATTAACGTAATTTTGGATCGTGTAAAGGATAGTTTGAATGCACATAGTTCTGCAATTGACTCTCCAAAACCAATAATGTTTGGCTGAAATCTGCTCAATTACGATTAAGTGCGATATTTTGTATTACAATGATATTGTAACTGAGGACCAATTATTTACAGAGATTAACAAAGCCTTGTTATAAAGGAGATGTGAATGTGTGCTTGTTATTAGAAAAGGCTAGAAAAGATTACGATACTGTTATTTGCATGCAAAAAGTGAATGACGAATTGTATTTAGATATTTGCTGTTACCATATTCAGCAAGCAATCGAGAAAATTATAAAATGTTCTATCGAATTAAAAGGTGTTAGATATCCTTATGTGAACTCAATATCAAAGTTATACAGCGTGTATGTCAAGGCAGGCTGGCCAGAGTATCGAGATCTTTGTATGATGGCAGATACACTAACAGATTGGGAGTCAAGCGCTGGATATGATGATTCATTTGCTGCAACTATCTCGCAGTTGTCGGATGCCATTGAAATATACAAGACCTTAGAGGAGAGATTGCTCACTTATTTAACTGAGGCAAACAAGACAAATGATCCAAGTCCGATCAGTCTTTAGAAAAACAGCTTGTTTACGGTTCAATTAAGTAATTAAATAGCAATAATCCGGCTATGCTGCGCATTTAGCATTGGTGTTATGCTTACAAGTGAAATAATGCAGATTATTACTTTCTCGCGAAAATAGCGTGTTTTTCGATGAGAAAACCGGATTTCCCGGATTTTTAAAACCGTAGGGAGCACACAACGTTTTTATAAAATAGTGTAAAAGAAAAACAAAGAAAAGTCTAAGAACAGGAGGGCTTTATTATGAAAAAGAATTTTTTAACAAAGGTTATTACATTAACACTTGCAGCTGTAGTAGCTTTAGCACCGATTACTGCATCAGCAGCTGAAAAGAAGATTGTCACTGCTAAAGAGTTTAGCGAGTTTTATGATGACGCATGTCTTGCATCTTTCGGTTATGATGTGAAAGCTTCAAAAGAAAATGATGAATTAAGAGAGCAGTGGCTTTCTAACATAGATGCTTACTGGTTAGGTGATGCATCAGCATTAAAGGCTAATAAAAAGTATTTAAAACTTGTTGAGAGCATGAATGGTTCTTATCAGAAGAATGGTTACAAGATCTACACAGTTCTCAATGGCGCAACAAAAACATTTAAAAAGACTGGTAAATACTCTATCGTTGTTGGTGGTAAATCCGCTAAAAAAGATGAGGGTACAGTTAAGTTTGTAGCACCAAAGACAGGTACTTATAAATTTACATTTAGCGTAAAAGAGAACGTTGCTGGTGGTAGAGTCGTTATTGGTGATCATAATGTTAACATTAATCATCCTGTGGTTGCAAAGGTTAATTACAAAAATGGTAAAGGCTATGTAACCAATGGCAAATCAACGCTTATTCTTTTAGCATCTAAAGGTTGTGCATACTTGCCAAAGACTGGTTCTCTTGGTGACTACGCTGTAAAAGAGGTTACTTCTGAAATGAGAACAATCACAGGTTCTGTTAAGTTAAAGAAGGGTCAGTCAGTTGTATTGACAGCAAGAAGTTCTTCTGCTGATTATAATGAAGATTCAGAGTGTGCTTACAATTTTGTAGGTTATGACCTGAAAATAACAAAGACTAAGTAATTCAATGCTCGGTAGTTTAAAAGCTGCCGAGCATTTTTACATGTAAAGAGATTTAGCGGCAATAAAAAAGTCTATGCAAGAATCAGTCACCTTAGTGTGATTTCAAGCATAGAACCTTGTAAGTGTTTTATACATTTTCAATTATTCTTTCATTTAACAATTTATTGACCGCGACTTTAGGTGCGCTGTAGTACCTTTTTGTGTTTACCGCAATAAAATTGCAGTGAGTAAAGCACCAGCAACTACCCAAAGTAAGTTGGTGATGCGTTGGGCAGTATCTTTTATTAAATCTTTGACTAACCCATTAAGTTTATCTCTATACATGTACATTACCTCCTTTCCTATTTATATTTGGAGTATAGCGGGGAAGTAGGTATTTGTAAATACAATTTTGCATTATTTAATTATTTATTAATAAAATTAACAGATAATTTAGAAGGTAATCAAAATAAGTTTTTCAATCTCCGGTAGTGTAACAGCTGCCGGAGATTTTTAAATCAACCTCTAATTGTGTCACAGCAATTAGGGGTTCTCGACGAGAATTCGTCATTAAATAATCCTAGCATTCACTAGTGTAACAGCTAATGAATGCTTTTACCTGTGCTTATCTATAGCAAAAAAGAAGCAGAAGAGTGTAATCTTCTTGTGCAGTTTGCACTTTAGCTCTTGCATAGTTCTGATACTTGTATATCAGAATCTCGACGAATGGATCATGTTGATGATAGCACAGGTATTTTTTGTAGAGAGTTTTGTGAAAAACTTTGATGCAGAAATTGTTGATGATGACTTGAATCTATCCAACTAATAATTCTTTATTAGCATTGAAATACAGAAAGAGGAGCCTTACACTCCTCTTTCTTTTTCAATTTGCGCCCTAGACGCATTCCTTTACATGCGAACGATCACCACAGAGGAGTTTTCTTTACTCATGATTAAGGATCGGAGCTGTGATACGAAATGGGAACTACTTACATGCTAAAGTTTGTTTGCGCATACATCCTTTAGCAAAGGGCTTAGAACAGATTTTACTGTATTACACTCCAAGCTATTATTTGAGCTGTTATGAGTGCTAAGCCCTGGCACAAATGAAAACCTTCTCGAGTAGTTTAGTGAATAACATGCAATCACTCCTTTCTCAAGAATAACGTAAAATATTTTACGACATTTAGTGTAGCATGTTTTGAGACATGTTACAAGTATTTCAGTGCTAATAAAGACTTATTGAACAAAGGGAATGTTACTTTTGTAGCATTCTCTTTTTTGCGTCTAGGTATTGTGACACAAATTTTACTTTCACAAATCAATTTTAACTGATCATATGAAATCTTTAAGATTGAAGTATTTTACGATTATAATGTGCCAAATTTCGGTCTCTTAAGTGTAGCGTGTTGTGAAAAGTTGCAAGTGCACTGTAGATTGCACTAATTGTACCTGTAGTATTTAGCTATAATGTGTGCTACCTATTTTGAAGGAGTAAATATTAAGTTTGTAAAGGGGGTGATTTCATTGAAAAATGATTACTATGATATTGCTTACAATGATTTGTTGTATTTGGAGGAGGATTATTATAAGACTAATTACAATCCAATGGTAGTGCAGGTACAACAGGTTGCTGAGATGATGTTAAAATCTGTTTTGGTTTTGGTTAATACAAATGAGACTTTGTTCCTTTCCAATAATCTTCGTCAGATTTATGATGCTATACACGAATTGCAAAGCGATTTTGTATTAGACAGGGCAGAACTAGCATATCTAAATAATTTTTGTTTTAAAGCAAATTATCCAGGCGATAACTTTGTTGTTGTTTCAAGGGAAGAGTGTGCAAAGTGCTTACACATAATGTATTCTGTAATTATAGCAGTTACAGAATTTCGTAGAAAAGCTGGCCTTGATTATTATTATGTAGCTGAGAAATATTTAGAAGAACATTCTGATAACAGCAAGCCCGAGAAAATGAAAGTATAAAAAGTTTTATAGGGCAGACATGTGTACTGAATCTTATTTAGATTTTGCCAAAAAACGATTTTTAATTCTTTCAGCAGTGTTACGGTGCTGGGCTTATTGCAAAAGTTACTAGGGTTATTGACTGTTAGCAGTCATTAACTTTCAACTTGATTTTTCAAAAAAGGAGGTTGTTTTGCTGAATTGTTTACTATATATTATATACTATGGTAGATAATACAGTAATTAAAAATTCTAATATGATAAATGAATTAACATATAATTGGGACAAATCCTTGCAGCAATCATTTAGCGAATGCATTTTAGGACAGCAAAGATCCTTATTGAGAACGCGCACTTGTCCTATGAGTTTATTAAAGTTGAGATTAAAAAATTCACTGAGATCTTTACAAAATTATTATTATAATGATTGGGACAAGAGGATAGCAGAATTAACAAAAGATTTTTGTGTTACTTGCACTTTGCAAGAATTAAGTGAAACTGCCATTGGACTTTTTTTGTTTCCAAGGGTGCGAATAGCACAATTTGTAGAATCACGGATGTTTGGATTTATTGATGATTTCGATGATATCTTAAACAATTCTGAGAGTTCTGAGTTTATTCTTCGATACAATTTTGAGGAAATTATTATTAGTGAAGCTAAGTATGTGACAGATACTTTTTTGTCAATTTTTCGTCTGCTTGAAGCTTTAGAAGATGAATTGATGACAATATTCTATCCAGAGTGGGACGCAAATTTATTTAGTACATGTACAAATACTAAAAATCAAAATTTTATAGTTAGTGCTTTTCGAAATACACGTGATGCATTAAGTTCTTATTATGCAATTAGTGCAAGTTTACTTAGCAAAGAGCATCCTACACTTTATCAAAATCGTAAGTATGGCTATTTGTATCATCCAACGAAAGAGCAAATCATTGGAATGGCTCCGACTGATCTGAGTTTGCATGATTCTCGTATTGAAGGGTGTGCAGGTATGCATCTACTGAATTGCAATTCATTAGATAACTTATTATCTGCAATTTTGGGAGATATAAAATTATCATCAGGAGTTGATTTGCGTGGCAATTTTTCAGATTTTCAAAGAATTTATAATTTCGCTGAATTCAAAAGATTAACTAAAAATTATAATGAAATCATTTTACATGAGGATACCGATCCAATAGCTATTTTTACAACAAAAGATAGCATTCCATCTTGTAATACAGAATTGTTTTCAATGTGTACAGTAGCACAATTGCCATTAGTGATCTTTAACAATGATCAAACAACGGTCATTCAGCTAAGTGACATAGCACAATTATTAAAATAGTACAGGTGTGGAAGTAGTTCAAAAGCTGCTTCCTTTTGTTTTACTTTTGGTTTACAAATCAACCTTAGTAGTGTAAAAGCTACTATGGTTTTTGACTGTAATCAGTCATTAACTTTCAACTTGATTTTTCAAAAGGAGGTTTCAAATACATGATTTTTAAACCAAAAGTAAAACAAAAAGCAAGTAAAATTCTAGCAAGATTTCCTCTGTTTTTGCTTTTAGCACTTGTATGCTTAGTTGGGCATCCGACGAGAGCAGAAGCTGCAGATGATGTTTTAGCTCGTAATATGCATGGTTTCACAACCATTGGCGATTATGACATTATTCAAACCAATGGTGCATATTTGAAAGAGATGTTCAATCTCAGAACAGCATCAATTAAAGATTCAAGGCAGTATATTGCTTACTTCAAAATTGATAAGAAAGCATCCAGTGGTCATACTTGGTCTACATACTATTCATACTGGCACGCAAAGGCTTGGACAGATTGTTGTGTACCAAAGATTGAGAACGCAAAGAACAAAGCTGGGTATATTTGGGGTTATTATGTAGAAGGCGGCAGGAAGACCAGTGGTGCGGGTAAGGCTACATTTACTGGTGAGTACAAGACGAAACTTGGTGGTTCTTGGAAAACAGTTGGCTCTGGTCAGGTAGGAACCCTGCATTATTTCTGTACAGATAGTGACACGACAACAGGTGCCAAGTTCAATAAGGTTCTTGATAAGAAAGATGGTACTGTTACATTTTATATTAGCTCTATTATGAAGTGTAACGGTTGTACAAATCATTTTTATTATTCACTTGATTCTTGGTATAGACATAACAGGATTGGTTGGAGGGATCGTAACAAAGATCACTATCGTGCTCATTATAATCAGAAAGTCAAGTTTAAAGCTGACACTGTAGAGGTGGAGGAGACTGCCTGTATCGTAAAAGGGCCAATGTCTGATAGTAGCAGTCTACAATATCAAACTGCACAAAACCTTAGCAAAAGTAGTTCTACGGCAAGAGATATTAAAAAGACAGACTATCTTTGGAGCCCAGATAAAACCAAGCAATTAGATGCAATTAAACTCGACCATCATCTTTATGATGCTTTAAATGAGCATCTGCCTTATTGCAAGGAGACATTTAGAATTCAAAGTCCTCTATCTAATGAGTTTTATCCTAAGGTTGACATAGGGCATGGTAAGAAACAAAAATTAATGTGCGTTGGGTATCGAGTGACAAAGACAGTTAAAGACAAAAATGGTGATAAGTCAAAAATCATTCTTGCATCCACAATGATTGAATTGCACAAAGGATCTTCTGGTGATTATCTTCCATATTATATTGAGGAGAAAAATGAAGATGCTTCAAAAGCTGATACTGCAAATGGCAAAGCAATTTCTATACCAAAGAATGTCAAGGAGCGTCATGTAACTGTTAAGCGTGCTGACAGATACTATCATTCAAGGAATGGCCATGCTTCTCGAGATAACTATCTGATGACTGGCGATACTATTTCTGTAGAGGATTGGGTAAGAATCATCAATAAATTACCAACTTTTTGGGGAACCTACAAGGCTTTGGGTGTTCGAAATGAGAACGGTGATAAAACAACTAAATTGACGATTGATTGGCTGTATGCTCCATGTGATGATGTAGAGGAGGCCTCAAAGGTTACTCTTGAGCAGTATTATACCTCTGAGGATACCAATATCAGTACAAAAGAGTTTCCATCCGTTGATGACAGTGCAGATCTTTCCTATAAGCATAACAGCAGCAACAAAAAGAATGAGTTGAAATACACAAAAACTTTAGCTACTGTTAACGAAGGAGATCCATGGGTAAGTTATGACGTTGAGCAAAAAGGCGAGTCTTACAAGTTAAAAGATGGTACATACTCACCTAAGTCAAGGTTTGAGCAGGTGGATGGTCTTACTGTCGAAATGACTAAAAAGAAGAACGCAAAGAAGTTCAAGAACACAAACCCAACGTGTGATTTCACAGAAAAAGATTTAATAGAGAAAAAAGATGCTAATTCAGGCCTGTCTAATTCCAAGATACCTCTTGTACTAAACAAGACAGGTAAGAATGGCAATTCTGCTACGTGTAACAATTATTTGTACAAGATAGTTGTTACCTCAAAACATGATGAAGTTTGGACTGAGTTTACAGCTAAAGATATTTGGGGTGATGCAACACCAGCAAATGGTAAGATTGTAAAGAACAAAAGTACAAACAGAAGTTATACAACGCATGCACCGTACATGAAGAGTTATGTTTATGTAACTGGCAGCTCAGCTTTAAATCTCAAAGCAAGAAACTCTGATTGGCAAAAAGATGCCTATGATATGACACATTTTATTATTCCGGAAGTTCGTGGAGAGATAAAAATCAAAGCGTATTATGCATCCACAATGCCCGTCCGCACATTTGTGTACAAGAAGACCGAAGACGGTGGTTCGTACAATCTCGTGCAATCTGAAACTAAAATGTCTTGGGTGAGCCCTGATGTTCACTACAGGGGAACTTATAATGATGGTTACAAGGTAGATGCTAATGATTCTGCAAAGGTTGCCACAGAAAAAGTAGTTGCTACAATTGATGTTCCGCAGGTCTCTAGTGCGCTGGAGCCTATGAAAAAGGAGCTTTCAGATTTAGCTGAAGCACAGGCTACTGCACAGAAAGAAACAGAAAAGCCGACCGATGATGGTATTGTTCCAACAGAAGAAGAGGTAAGTAAGAATGACTCTGTTGCTACCGAGAGTACTGCAGAGCAGCCTACTAACAGCGTAGAGACAGCCCCTGAAGAGAATGACAATACAGTTCCTTCGGAAGATGCAGGTGATGAGCCTGAATCAGAGCCAGTCGAAGAGGTTGCAGAACCAGAGGAGCCAGTAGAGGAGCAGGCAGAGGAGCAGGCAGATGAGCCTGTAGAGGAACCAGTCAGCCCAAGATTTAACATTTCTCGTGGTGAACCAATCAAAGGCATCAAGCATGAGATAGATACTTTCATCCCAGGTTCTGTTTCTATGCACAAGCCTACAGGTTTGAAGTTTAGAGAAAGAACACATACAAAGAAAGTATCTGAGTGCCTGCCAATTGAGGTGGTGCCGAAGTGTGAGGATGACAGAGTACAGGTTATTATTGAGAGTGCCAATGTTAAGCCACCAGTGCGGGGTGAAAATGGAACTCTTGCACTCTTTAATAGTCATGTGTACAAGCAGGGTACAACAGTTCCTTGGGATATTCGATTTGAGGTACCACTTGTAACTGATGAAGAAGTAACAGTTGATACAGGCGTTGGTATCAGGGTGCCACGCGGCTATGGAATTAAATTAATTCCTGTCGACAACATGCAGATTAAGTTTGGCTTGGAACTTGTTAGCCCGGAGAACTTAAGTCAGCGTGAAGCAGCCTATTCAATTAAGTTTACTGTAAAGGCTTCCCAGATTGTTTCTTATGTAGCGAAGAATCAGCCATTAGTGATGGCCAAGATCTTCAGAATTTGAGATTTGTAAAATTATGATATTACGAATAATAAAGAAAATTTATTGTGTTATCAAAAAGATTCTTTTTTGTATTATTGTAACAACTTTATTAGCTTGTATTGCTGGTGTATGCTTTATTGGTTACAAAGCTAAGCCAATTTTTCAACAGTATCTTAAGGAGGCAGATACATTAGTATCTAACTCATCTGTTGATACATTTCATACTAGTAGTACAAGCTATGTCTATGCCAGTGATGGTACTGAAATTGCTAAATTGCATGCAGGTGCAGACAGTCTTTATTTAGCGTCTGCTGATATTCCAGATGATGTAAAGAACGCATTTATAGCAATTGAGGATAAGCGATTTTATGACCATCATGGTGTTGACTGGGCTTCTACAGCTAAGTCTTGTTATCTATTAGTGAAAAACAAGAGTATTTCTCGTGGAGGAAGTACGATTACGCAACAGCTTGTGCGTAATGTTTTTACTGAGGATGTCGGTTTTGAAAAGTCTTATACTCGAAAATTGAAAGAAATCTTAACTGCATTGCTTTTGGAGAAAAAATACAAGAAGGACCAGATACTTGAGTATTATATCAATAATATTAACTTTGGTAATGGTTACTGTGGGATAGGTGCTGCAGCTGTAGGTTATTTTGGAAAAGATGTTTCAGAACTTAGCACAGCTGAAGTTGCTCTTTTGTGTGCTATTCCAAATAACCCAACGTATTATGATCCAAGAACAAATTTGAAGCATACGTTGACAAGAAGAAATTTAATTCTTCAGCAGATGTATGAACAGGGCTACTTAGATAAGGAAAATTACTTAGTAGCATTAAATTCCGGTGTTGACTTGATTGAGCCAGCAACGAAATTTTATAATTATGAAAGCTCTTATGCAATTCATTGTGCAGTTGAGTACCTGATGCAATACACAGGATTTAGCTTTCAGTATAGTTTTAAGACACAGGATGCTTATGATAAGTACAAGCATTAAAGAAGGAAGTTGGCACACGTATACTTACTTTTACTCGAGATAAGATAACTGGTTCCGTCTCAGTAAAAGAGCTCACAGACTACATGGAGCGTAACAATTTCACAAAATTGGATGCTGTTGTACATAATTTTGAGTATGATGATGTGAAACTTGCTTGCTTTAGGCTGCCAAATGATTCTTATGTTGAGATCGATAAGATACCAGCAGTTAACAAAGGTAGTGCCAATTTTTCAGCTGATTCCGGTATGCCTAAACCAATGGGAATTTAGGGAACTTTCACACGGTTTTTGTACGAGTTTCTTCCTTATAATAATGTAACTTAAACTAAGGAGGATTTTCATAATGTCAGCGATAAACGTGATTGGTTCAAATTATGAGTTTCTTGTAGATAGACAAGATCTTTGCAATTTGTTAGTGAAAACAGGTTGTAGGGTGTTTATTGATACGGATACATCAACTTGCGTGATTAAAGCTACAAATACTTTTCCTATGGCGCACCAGCTAAGTGCTAATCAGATGCAAAGCAAGATGCTTAATATGCATTCTGCCAGCATTGTAGATGTGCAGACTGAATTTATTCTGTTTTCTGATTTGGCAGAGCTTGATTTATGCTATCGTAAAAAGCAGCATTATTATGCACAGCTTGATATCTGCAAACATTACCTTAATAGTGTAAATGATGCACTTTCTCAGGTGGAGATATCTGATACGGCTGATTTGCTTCGTTTCTTTGAATTGAGTAGAAAACATGATACAGTCGAGGATTACATTTTAACGATTTACAGAAAATTGCAGTGTCTTAGAAAGGATTGATTGTATTGAAAAGATATAACAAGGATAACATTTTTCTGTTTGTGGAACAATCATGTGAGTGCCAAAATACAGAGCAACATGCAAAAGCCTTGATTAGAGAAGCACAAGAGCTTGGTGGCTATGAAGAGGATGAAATTTCTATGGTGATGCTAATCGGCTTACCTAGATCATACGTTGCTTATGTTATTTTGATGAAACCATCTGCTTCTGATTGTTTCATTTTAGGAACTTTAGCCACACTAGCTGGATCAGGTGAAGCAGTTAGTAATATTTTGGGTTTGGCTGAGTCTCTTGACTATTCAGAATTTGATGAACGAGCTGCTCTGATAAAGCATGATAAATTCATTGAATTTTTGAATAAACTTTCAGTTTCAATACAAAATGGCACTTGGACTGATACAAACCAGGCTGCAAAAGTAGAAAACCAATTATGTGTCATGGGTGAATACAGATCTTTAGAGGACATTGCTGCTGATAGTGGCGCAATAACTAAAGCTGTAATCTACAAGTTTGATCATCATTTTTACACTTTGTGTAAAGATACAAGCACAGAGTTTAGACTTAGTGTTTCAAACAAGTCTAAACAGTTTTTAGAAGAGCATGCAAAAGTTGTTTGCACTGTTCAGGTTTTAAGAGAAGTTTATAAGACTGCATAAGCAGTCTTTCTGCACTTAAGGATAGCCAAATGTACATGTTTTCCCTTTTTCTTCTGTAAGTTTTCGACTATTTGGCTATTGCAGGTTCGATTCCTGCAAAGTGCACTATTGTGTAAGGAGACCAATTTTATGAGTTTTGATACGATTTATCGTGAGGGTGTTCAACGTATCTGGGAAGAAGATGCAGAATCACAAAGAGGATTTCTTGATGCCATTGCATCAGCAAGAAATATGAAAAGCATTGATTTTAAAGCAATCAATGCTTTTTTTGTGCCTAATGATGCTTACATTCTCAAGTATTTTGATGACACGATTACCTTTAGTGAGTATGGCTTTTATGAGGGTGATTATTGCTTTTGGAATAACTGTCTGCTAATGCCAATCTATGATGTCGCTGATAAAGTCGTGAGCGTGGCAGGCTTTAATCCATTTCGGTATCTTGAGTCAAAAGAGAAGGATGATCGTTCTATAAATTATTACATTTATGCCCCTTCACAAGTTTTCAAAAAGGGATCTTTTATGTTTTATTTGGAAGGCTGTTACAAAAGAGCATTAGATGACCAGTACATAATTATTACTGATGGAGTTTTTGATACTATTGCTTTGCAGTTAGCAGGCTTTAATGCAGGCGCTCTTATGAGTTCTTCTGTTACACAAGAGATTGCCACTTTACTTCGTTTCATTAAGCATGTGCTTATTGCTAGCGATAATGACGAAGCCACCGGTTGCTTTGAAGATTAATAAATTATTCAGAGATAAGATCTATGAGCAGATTCAGGAGTTTGACAAGCAGTGCGCAGATGGCACTGTAAATCTCACAGAGGATCAGATGAAAGATCGTAAGAGAGAGATTTACAGCTCAAATCCTGTATCAGATGATCATCCAGCTAACTGGGCTGAAATTATCGAACTCCCATTGACACAGAAGTTTGAAATTAGTGGTGATGTTAATGTAGCAGAGATTACCAGCGATGACATTAAGGAGCATCAGGTAAACGCAAAGTATTCACAGAAGCTGCGTGAAAAAGTTAAATCCTTTATGACGGGTGAGCTGGAAGTATTTGACAAATACTTTGATTTCTTTGAGATGGATATGAGTTGCCCGACTGATGGCGATGACCAGACAAAAGCAGGTAAGATGCAGATTGGTCTTAATACAAAATTTGACAATCCGGCAATCAAACTGGTTGACACTCCTAACAATGATAAGTTAATTGCAGCTATTCGTGATTTCCTTGATCAGGATATGAACGTAGAGAAAGAAATGCTGCGTTCTGTTTTTGTATCAGATTACAATGAGGAGCTTGAAAGTCAGCTTATTAGATCTCTCAAGACTGTATTTGAGCTTGACGATAAGTATTGCACAGAACAAGTTATTACGCATAATGCAGACATTATCTCCGTTGCATTTGGTGATGAAGGTCTCGCTGCGATTGAAGAAGTTGATGCTGGTGTAAGTGACAGAGAGACAGGTACTCTTGATGAAGAGGCTTCTAAACAGGAAGCAAAAACTTATGATTTAACATCTGAAGAGTTCAGCGATATCTCTGCAATTGATACAGAGGAGCTCAACTTGGATTAAATTATTTGATGTAAAAATAGTAATGGGTACTCATTTGATAAAAATGAGTACCCATTTTGCGTGTGGTTATTCCCACTCAATTTTAACTTATGAGTGGAAATTCAGTTAGGAGATAAGATGTTAGTAAAAGCACAGCTTATTAATTGTCAAAGGATGAGTTAACAAGCCGTGCTGAGAAATACACCTTTGGAAGATTGAGTGATCTTGAATCCAAGCAGCTTTTAGTTTCCACAGCTGAACACATGGGCTATGCTGTTCCGGATGACATTATTAACTTAATTGTTAAGCAAGGCAAAGGTATTCCACGTAATCTAATTAATGCCTTGGAGTACACCATTGATGAAGATGTAACACTATCAGAGTTAAGAGCACACCTGCAGGTCATTGATGATTCACAGCTTGTTCAGCTTTTTGAAAGCATGACAACATTAGAGATACAGACGTATGTAGAAACTCTTGCTTCAATAAAAGAAGCAGTTGAAACACAGAGTATTCTTAATTCTGTAAAATCATTTTTGGTACAGGTTGCTTTTGTTATTGAGGGTGATATTCATGGCACTTTTACAAAAGATGAAGTGAATACTATTAAACATATTTTCCCAAGAGATAAGTTTTACAAAATTGTAAAACTATTTAATGCTCAACAGAAAAAGATTACTGATGCTGATTTAGATATGGTGCTGTTGCAGACAAGATTGATTTTACAGCAGCGCAGTATTAATTCAGTTATAACAGAATCCGCGAAAGTTGGTGCTGTTGAGCGAGAGGCTACTAATGAAGTACAGGCAGTTCGCCAGAAAACGGCTAGTGCGGTTTCAACGAGACCTATAACTTTAGCTGCTATTAAAAGATTCGGAGACAACGAATGAGAATAAAAATTAGAAATGAATTGAATGTGGATGCTCCGGTAAATTTACGGAGATTGAAACCGAAAATGAAATTGTATGCTGGACTTATGGTTAAAATACATGAGTCCAGATGGTATCAAACTAACTTGCATAAAAAAGAAGAACAAGAATATGCAAGGCAGTTACAACAAGATGAGAATTTGAAAGATGACTATCTTAAGTATAATGGTGGCTCACAATCAAAGTTTTGGCACAATTATTATAAGTGTGATTCAACTAATCCTAATTATTCTGATGTAGGATTTAGTAACACTTCCAAAGGGGTTACCAGTACAATCATGGCAAGTCGTCGTTTTCTGGTGTATGAGCAACCATCTGCAAAAGCATTGAAGAAATCTAAGTTAGGTAAAGTTTCAAGTGAGCAAGGTTTCAAAACGTATGGAATCCGTTATGCTGTATCAGCAACAGGTTCAGTATTTGAGAGTATCCGAACGCTTGGAAATCCAGCACATCCTTTGTTCAGCTATACCGTTAATCACAAGAATGGTGAGAATTCAACACTTGCAAGTCTAAAGCTGAATAGTAGAATAGCAAGCAGAGTTGATTGTAGCCGTGGTGATCAAGTTTTTTGTGAGAATGTTACAGTCCGTTTAGACAGTACACATTCTTCTGCTAATGGCGCCATAAGTTATTATGCTACTTATGCTAATAGTTTATTTACCAGTGCAGGTAAATTAGACTCCAAGAATCTTAAGCTGTCTCTAAAGAAGAGTACAAAAAAGAAAAGTGGTATGACGTATAATGTTCAGTTTACGCATAGCAGGGGTGCCGGAGGGACAGAGAAGTTGTATCTTACAAGTGACTCTTATACAGATGGAGTTTATAGAACGCAGTATTCTAATATTTTCAAACAGATTGATACATGTCCAACAAAAGACATTTTGAAATCAATGATTGAAAGTAAAAGTTCTAATCTTTTTCTTGATCCATCTTTATACGCCAATTCACCGCTTATTATGCGTAAGATTTTCGGATCAAAGACAATCTATATTTACACAGATAAGGGGTCCACAGAGGGATTAAATTCAGCGGGTAAACTTTATAAGTGGAATGGCGATAAGCTTACTATGTGTAAGAATTCTGCAGCAATTACTGCAGTATACAATAACAAAAAAGCTATTTATGCAATCCCATTGTATTTAGCTCCACGTGATATTTTCTTCTTACAGCTTGGTAATACTAATGAAATTCAACTTTGTAGTAATATCTATAACAAAGCTCTGAATTACCTGCCTTATGACTTGACAAGTATCAATAATCAGATCATTGAGGAGTACCTTAATGAACAGCAGGGTGTAGTAGGTGTAAACACATTAGAGAATGGAACTGAATTGGTGCTCGGTGACACTGTTTGGGTCAAGAAGGGTAAATGGTGGCAATCAAAACCTATAAGTGACTCTTCCTATGTTAAAGTTGCAATCTCGAGACACAAAGACTTGGGAGATTACAGCAACAACTTGTTTGGTGGAACTTACATAACAGTCCAAGGACGACAGTACGCTTTAGCGGGTTACGTTAAAAGTATGACCATGGGATCATTGGTTGGTTCCAAGTCACAATTTAAGAAGGGTGTTGTGTTCTTAGATGGAAATACTGTGAAAGTTCGCAAAGGAAGTAAAGTCACTAAAGCAAAATCAAAGACCAGGGCACAATACATTAGTATTAAATGTAAACTAAGCGATCAGCTAAAAGTTCGCCCAATCGATTCAAATGGTTCCAGATACATTTATCTGAGTCATGCAGGTACAGGTATGATTTCTTCAACAAATTATCCATTCTTGGATGCAGAGGCTTCGTGGGCTTCTGATAAAGGCAGCTTGTTTACAATAACAACAAGCTCATTTAAGCCATCATCAGCATTTCAGGCAGCTAAAGAAAATTTTATGAATGATTTTAAAGCAGCTCTTGTGGAGGATTCTTGGAATTATGTTTGGGTTGTGATAATGATGCTTGCAGCATACCTAATGGTTATGAGTTGGTTTTCTTATGGCGTAATAACACTAGGTGTTGGCCGATCTGGCTTTGAAGCATTACTGATGCGAACTAAATCTGGTGCTAAGAATGGTATAGATTTTATAAAAGTATTCACTTTTGGACTTTACAGCATTGAGCGAGAGGTTTCTCTTGCCAGAATGGTAATTGTATCATTCGCTTGCTGTAGTATCATACTCACAATTTTAATTTTAATCTTTTAAAGGAGGGGTTACGATGAAGCGTAAATTTAAATCGTTGTTTGGCTCAGGGCTTTTTGCTCTGAGCCTTCTTGTTGTTGGTATACCACAGCCAGTGTATGCCGGCACAGGGTCATTAACTGATTTGTTTCAAACGCAAGCTTTTTCTGGCAGCATGGCAACAATCAGTAAACTTAACTGGGTGGGTTGGCTTCTCAGTGGAATAATTAGTGTTTTCTGTTTGGTTGGTTTGTTTCTGACAGTTTTCAGAATTATGACTTCCTTGATGTATTTATCAGGAAGAAATGTTTTTGATAAGATTCATGAAATAAAATCATCTAATCAGGGACCGATGCTTGGTTTGCCAGCTCTTTTCAAATCAGCATTTAATGGTGGCGGCAACGCTGGATCAGGAGTCGATACATTTATTTATTTCTTTTTAGGTTTATTACCAGATGTAAAGATGTATTCAGATTTTGCTGAGGGAAAAGAAATGCGTGGTGTCTCCCAGGATACAACTGTAACAGAGTATATTTTAAAGACATCTATTCCTACAATTATGATGATTTTCTTCCTGGCAATTGGCTTCAGTGGTACTTTGTGGCAAATGTTTGGAACTGTTGTAGATGCTATGGCAGTTGCTGCTGAAAAGGTTGCTACCACCAATCTTGATGCACAGGTAGAAAGATTGCTAAATGCAGATTCTTATTATAAATTTGGATTTGGCGATGACGGAACAAATTGGGGTAAGCTGCAGGAAAACATGGCAAATTCTATTTACAATAAAGTTCTTAGTAAGAGTGATTCTTCCATTGACGGTGATTACAGTCTTGCGCTTGGTCAGGTCATTGGTGATTATTTTACAAAAGGAGCTCTTACAAAAGAAAGAATCGCTAAAATATGCGGTAGTAAGGAGTATGCTAATGATGATCTGGAGGCTAAAAACATTATTTACAAGGTACGTGTTAATTCTATATCAGATGCATACTCGGCGAATGATGTTGTAATTCCTTTTGCAGATTTACATGCAAAATTACCAAGCGTTAAAAACGCTAAATCATTTAAATCAAATTTGTATATTCATGTATATGCTTATCGTAAAGAGTCTGCTATTAAGACTAATTATTTCTCTGTAAAGAAGAATAATTCAGATAAAGTTGAAAAAAGTGCACCAGCAAATGCTAATGGCATTAAGGGCAACTAATTTACTCATTTGTTTGTTTATTAAATTTGAATAAAACATGTTCATACAGTGTAAAAGCTGTATGAGCATTTTACATAAAGTAATGATAAGATAGGAGATAGCAAATGCAAAGGAAAAAATTACGTGTATTTGCGGCAACACTTGTACTGGCGGTTGGATTACAACCTGTTATGTCAACATTTTCTCAGTATGAAGTGTATGCTGCAAATTATTTGCCAGATGCTCTGACAGAAACCTATTCTAGTAAAGCTTTTGAGTATCTACATGATACAGAAAGTAATTTCAATAAAGCAGTATCCGGTCAAGCTGGTTTATTAAGCCGACTTGATGATTTACAGCAGTATTCCATGGTTCTTTATTATTTAGTTTTGTATCAGGAAGAGCTTAATCTTGATGGATGCAGTAATAAGAACTCTGATATTCGTAAGTACGCTGAAAAGTTTTCAGACATGTGCTCTAAGTTTGATGCAAGCTTTAGTAAAAAAAGTACAAATTATACACCTTTAAAGATAAAATTCGATAGTGCCAATGTTAAGGATGATGCAAAGTTGAAGCAAGCCTTACGAAAACTGTGTAGAGACACTATTCCAGATTATCTGAATACTTTACTTTCTGATATCAAGAAAGAAACTGCAAAGATGGATCAGGATAAAATTTTATCAAATTATGGTGTGCTGCTTAGTAATATTTATGCCGTATTTGACGGAAAGGATGATATGTTTGATAACATAACTAATATATCACCTTATAAATCATCGTCAGATATCAGCAGTCCAATCAAATTTTCTACAAAGTTTGAAATAAATAAAAATTATGAGCAGCTAAAGAAAGACTTTGAAGACTTATTGAATACTGGCGCACAGGTGCAGGCTTTAATAGGTTCTTCATCTGTTATCACAATTGATCCAAAGCTTGAATTTGCTGCAAATATGGCAAATGTTACTGTAACCGATGGTAATGTTGTCATTCCTGATGGCGTACAGTTGTCTCAAGCTTATCTGGCTATACTGGCTGCAGGTGCCACTTATGTGCCATTCAGCAGTTATGTCGGTGAATCATCATTTAAGGCAGCTTTGAAATCTATTCCATCTGATGAGAGTGTCGTAGACTCCTTGGTGGACTTCTACGACGATACAAAGAGCTTCCGGAAACCATTATTCAAGAGATCCTTAAGTAACGAAGGTGTCCCAACAGGACGCGCAGACTTAATTACAGTAAAGGATTTTATTGATGATATTGAAAATGGCACAGAAGGCGCTTTAGTCACAATAGCTGGTAAATTCACATACGATACAAAGAATAATTACTGGGTTTTTGCAGATACATATCAAACAAATCAGGATGAGGACGCTTTAAACAATGCAACTGATGACGAAGATTATTCAGAGAATGCAGATGCCACTTTGTCCGAGGCTGAAGTTTCAGAGGAAGAAGCTTCTGAAGCTGTGGAAAATTCCACAGAGAGTGGCAACAATTCTTCATCTTCATCTTCATCAAGTTCTATCGTTCGTTCAGTATCTAAGCCAACCAAGAAAGACGATTCCTTTAAGATTTACTACAAATCATCAAGTTATGAAGTTTGTTATAAATTAGGTGATGACAAGCTTGTAATTGGTACTAAAAATGTAGGTAAAGGTGAGAAAAAATACAAAACAGACAATATGCTGTTTAAGAAAGGCACTACATTTGGTGATGTTATAAAAGATTGTGAAGATGAGCAGGGTGTGCCAAAGAATTACAGACTGTCAGAAGATTCTAACGCTCAATCTTTTTGTGATACTAAATACAGCGCTAAGAAAGATAAAAAAGGTTATCCAGCTTATTTCCTGGCTTTTATGGATTTATACATTGCTTTAAAAGGGAATGGTAACTTTGAGGGAATTAACTCCAATGAAAAAAGTGCAAAAGCAGAAGGTTTAACTACCGTTAATGCAGCAGAAATTCCTTCATCAATGAAAGGAGCCGGCAATGGTGATAGCTCAACTGGTGAAAGTTCTGGCACTTCTGATTCTGAAAAAGAGGAATCTTCCGGTACAGCTTCTAGTGAATCTTCCAGTGAGTCTTCCAATGAGTCTTCCAGTGAATCTTCCGGATCTACATCAGGAGAGTCTTCTGGATCTACATCTTCTAGTGAGTCAACAGGTACTGGCACTACTGGTTCCACTGAAAGTAGTGAGTCAACAGAGCAGAGTACAGAAGAAGGCCAAACTTCAATGACAAGTAAGTAATTTATTTGAGTCTGGTTTATTGACAAATAAAAGTGCAATTATTATAGCACCAGCAGGTTTTTCAAAAATGACTTTTGCATACAGCTGTATGCAGCGAGCACTTGATAAGAAATTTTCTGTTGCTCCATTTTTAGACACTATTGAATTAAAGCGGTTACTGTACTTAGCTTCAGAGAATCCAAAATACAGCTTGTACAGAAAAATTAATTATGATGATTATATTTCAAGCGATATTTGCTTTGTTACTGTTGCTAAGTCACAGCAGCATGCTTGGGCTTACGATATCATACAGGAATTACTTGATCTAAGAGCTCGGCAAGGTTTGGGAACATTCATTTTGTCGAGATTTGATTTGAATGAGATTTCACAAGCTGATAAATCCAACAGTTTTGATGCATTAGCTTCAGTGAATACACACGATGATTACAAGTATCCTGCAATAATAAGATATAGAAAGAGGTTTTATGATGAAGGAGAGAAATTTAGAAGAGGAAGCTGAGTTATTTGTAGAACATGAAAAGTATAACATTATTGCTAAAAATTCTCAGCACTTTTGCGATCGAAGTATTAGTGATAATAAAACATCAGAAAGAGCTAGAAGAGCTTTTCACCATATGCCAAAGTATTAAAGGAGGCACACATGAAAGTTGCTAAAGTTTTGTATGCTGCGAATTCGCCTCTGCAAGATAGTAAATGCATAAGATGCGGCGGTAGAGATTTAAAAGTTTCTTCGCAGCTTGGCGTAGTGCATTCCGGTGGCGATTTTGTTGGTTATACAACATTGCAGAAAACAAAAGAACTTAATGTTGATAGGGTACAGGTAGGACATGTTTTTTACGAAATCTACCCTATAAAGTCTTATTATTACTCAGATGTAAAATATTGCATTTGTGTTGATGATGTTGCAAATAAGTGGCTTATCGTTTTAGCAAAGGGGGCAACTTGTCAACCTAGTGAAGCTACAAAAAACAGTATACATCACTTGCAAAATAAGAAAGCATCTAAAGTTGGTGTGCTTTTACTTGCTGTTGGGTGTACAAGTCTTGCACTAGTAATCCTTTTAGCATCCAATGTGTCTACAAGAGATTACATCAATACTGATTATTCATCTATTGCAAGCGAAGCTACTTCCGGTACCGAAGAGCAGCTTATAATTGTTATGATGCTGACAAAGTATTATTACGATTTTTACAGAGATCAGGATATTCTTGAACTGTATAAGCAGGCTACTGGACAAAATGTAGATAAATACACTGAAGACGTACAAACTTGGTTCAATTCACAGTTGGAGCAGCATTTCTCAGAGGGAGGCGCACAGCTCTCTGAAGAAGATACTATTGCTTTGATTCAACAGTATAATCAGATCAATTCTGCAAGTACTATGATGTACACTAAGCTGTTTGGAACAACTGGTGTACCAGTGTACGATGAGAATGATATTGAAAGTAAGAAGGCCTTTAATCAGATGAAAAAACTCATTGAGTCTGCAGCTGAAAAAGAGCCCTTATACAATACAACTGGTCTGTATGAACTTGTAGAGAAGTATACATACAATAAGTATACAGCTTATCACAATACTTATTTTCATTGGTGGTTTTACTTAATCGCAGTTATTGCATTGGTGGTTGTTTATAACGTACCAATGTTCTTGATGCAGAGTAAGGAAGAGGAACTTCAGATTGTTATGCAGGATGAAGTCATTCAGTATCATGCTATCATTCTACTTTTAATTTACTTTGAGAATGTAAATGCTTTGACAATCTTAGAGTGGATGAACATTTTCTCTGAAGTGTTCACAACTTCTATTGCTCGATGCATCACGGACTTTACAATGAATGAGCAGGACGCATTGCAGAAATTGTATGACAGTGAGCCTTATGAGCCATTCCAAAGAATTGTCGAAAATCTTATGATGGTTGACGATGTTGGTGTTTTACAAGCATTTAATGAGTTGAGTGCTACACGAAAGTCAAATCAGGAGTCCAGATCGCAAGATAATAAAAATATTATTGCAAAAAGAGCGGAAAAAGCCGGTATGTTGATGCAGGCACCATTGTGGTATGTTGCATTAGGTTACTTGGTTGGACCAATGATTATAGAAGCCTTCAAGCAGATGGCAAATATGGTAAGTGAAATCTCGACGATGTAAGGAGGCACTATGGCAAATCCAGAGGAAGGTTTAAAATTAGGAGCAGAGCTATCTATGATAGCTCTGTGGTTCAGTATAATTTTTATGATTGCTGGGATTATTTGGAGTGTTTACAGTCAGTTGAATCTTGGCAGTATGAATTTATTTAACAAGAATGTGAATGAGTTTTCTGCCTATGAAAATAAGACTGTAAAAGGTGACATGGTTCAAAGTTTTGTTGACAATTATGATGAATCAATGTTTATTCGTGTTGCCACCATAAAAAATCCTATAGGAGATTTTGGTGCAGCGTTGGAAACGACTAAAGATGTTGACTCCGACTTATACATAAACCCAATAAATCTTTTTCATTGTACAATGCTAAAGGATCTAAATGGCAACATTATTGGTGCTAGTTTTGAGCAAGAAGGCATCACTTTGAGCGAATCAGAGATGACAAATGCTATAACACAGTACAAGCAAGCGTTAGGAGAGTAAGAGTAATGCATGTAAGTGAATCTTTCAAAATTGGTGCACGGTTAATTATTGCTATGGCTCTAATAAGTATTACTTTTGCTTGTACTAAGTATTTTGGGCACATTGCGACATCAAAAGCTTCAAACATAGCTTCGTATAGCTCTTATGCTACTGATTCAACAGCAAAATCATTGAATGGTAAAACTGTTGCAGGTGATCAGGTTGCGGACTTGGTGACAGAGTATGATACTAGTGTACCAATCTTGTTAATAACCGGTGAGCTGTATACGAATGGACAGGGTTATTCATACAACTGTGTTGATGTTTTCAACAAGAGTGCACCAGAATATGTAAATCCAAAGAATAAGTATAGAGTAGAGGTAAATTTTAGTGATGATCATACAGAAGTGATCTGGATAAGAATTGTCCAGAGTGAACTTTTGGACAGACCAGATTTAGCAACTATCAGCTCTACTCAAGATGCTTTTACTCAAGCACAAAATTTATACAAAACAAAACAAGAATTATTACAAGTGCAATTAGCTACTTATCAACACAAATAATCAAAGACCTGGCAGTAAAATGTCAGGTCTTTTTTGATGGTTATCCATCATTGCTGTATTCAGTTAGAATGAGCAAACACCGAATGTCAGCTAGACTGACCGGCACTGTATGAGCAAAATCTGCAGTGTCTTTTGCCCATAAGGGCTGTGTGATAAGGCCAGTTGTCACATTAAAAATATTTCAGGAAGGGGGATCTTTTTTGAACGATACAGTTACAGGAGGATTACATACAGGCTTTAGCCTATTACTTGCTTGCATAATTATTTCTCTTGTAGTTTTTCTGATGAATAGTGGTAAAACACTAGCCTCATCAGTAAGTTCAAAAACCTCAGCAATCAATGCTAATATTGAAGAAGATGCATACATGCAATATGACGGTACCACAGTAAAAGGTGCTGATGTTGTTAACTGCATCAAACGTAACAAAGATTCGATTGAGATTGTTATCAATAAGTATTGCGGCAGAGACAAAGATTCAGCAGTATTAACTACTTGGTCAACCAAGAGTTTAAATGGTGCAACATTTAACAATTTGCCGTCTTATGCTTATGATGACATGACTGGAAATCCATTAGCTGATCATCAGTTGTATGTAAATCCAAATGCGGAATTTTTAGGTGCGATCACTAAGAATGCAAACGGAGTAATTACTATGATTACTTTTACACAAACAAAGTATCGTCAGGATGCCTATGAAGTTCCAGACTCTGGAAATACAACAATTGTGATAAACAACACAGGTAATGATACAAGTGCTGCTTTAACTACTGCAATCGCAGGATTAACAACAGCCTCTGCATCATTGAATACAGCTATTGAAAATTTACAGTCAACAGGAAACGGTGCCAACACTGTACAAGCGCAAACATTGGCTATCTTACAGACATTGAGTACTGAAGTTCTGCCAAACATGTCACAAAAGATTGATGACCTGAGTGGTGTAGCAGGAAGTGATTCTACAATTTCTGAAGACATTAAAGCCATGAAAGGCAAAGTTAATTCTTTGTATACAATGCTTGAAAATGCTGATTTGACTAACACAAAGCATAATACTGATAATGTGTATGATAATGTGCAAACCGCAAATGGTATGCTTACAGGATTAAGTGCTAATGTAAAGACTATTTCTGAAGATTTAGTTGAACTAAAAAGCACAGCAAGTAAGATAAGTGGACAAATAAGCTCACTTTCATCTCAAATGTCTTCTGATCATGCTGCTATTATGAGTGCATTGTCATCCATACAGCAAACGCAGGCTAGCCAAAATGCACAGTTATCTGCTATTGCCGCAGGTGTGGCTGCAAAGAATCGACAGATTTCAGATCTTCAAGATACAATTCAACAGAAGAATGCAACAATTAGTAGTTTGTATGATACAATAGCACGCCTCAACGATGCTTTAGCTTCTCGACCAAATAACGTAACAACTTATGGTGATCTTCAGAAGTACAGTGAAACAGATGCCTCGTATCTTAAGCAGATGCAAGATTTTGAAAAGAATTATCAAGAATTGGTATGTTCTCTGAATGTTGTATCTAATAGCTATGATTCATTAGACAAATGGTTTGAAAAGCATCCTGGAGGTAAAGTATGAGTGCCGTAAGTAGAGGGTTAATCATAGCAGGTGATTTGTTTGTTGCCTGCTTAATTCTTTCTGTTGGTGTAATTGTAGGTAGAATGTCAAACAAAATGAGTCAAGCAAGCGCAACAGTTATTAATCAAAATACAGTTGCTTACACAGAAGCTGATATTTCCAGTCTATTAGCTAGTGAGCATTCCGGTACCGCAGTTAAGAATTATGTTACAAAATATAGAAGAAGCATGGTTGTTGAAGTTATGACAAAAGCTGCAAGCTTAGCAGGACAAGATGCATTGAGTATAGATGCAACAACTTCAACTTCAGATCTAACTGATAAAGACAGCGTTTATTTTATAAAGAATGACGCTGTCTTTTCTTGTGAGGGTGATAAAGACACTAATGGTAACTACGTTAGATTACGCTTTGCACAGAAGTGGTCCGGAAAAGGACCTATTATTGATACAGGTGTAACTAATGCTGATACTGCGCGACAGTTCTTTATTTCCTTACTTAATGGTAATGATAACATGGATTGGAAAGACATTTCTGAGCAAGTAAAAGAACTTGTTTCTGAAAGCTCAAGTGCCAAAGAGAACCTTGTGTCAGACATTAATAAGTTTACACAATCTCAAATTGTCAGTACAGACAGCACTTGGCATGACATTTACAGTCAGGTTGATTCAATGTTTAACAGTTACCAAAATTCTCTGAATGGTATTTTGGATTCTACACAGCATCATAGACAGGCTTTTGCACTTAGTGCATCAAGTCAAAAAGTGTTGGATTTTGCTCCAACAACATTGATTGTTACAAATGATGCTACAAATAAAGTTAGTATTTGGACTTCAGACAGTGGAACAGGGTGGGTTACAGATTCACCAGCTATTGGTGTTTCCGGCAATACCATTTCAAATACAGATTCAGAAAAAACATTTTCAATAGTCGCGTACAATTAAATAGGTGTTTGCTTTATGCTGACTGGCCGCAGCACGAGCGCAGATAGATTCAATAATAGGAGGCTTTTTTATGCAAATTAAAGAATCTAAAGTAGCTAAAGTTGCAGGTCTTTCGGCGATTATTACTATTGCCGCTGTAGCTTGCAAGTATATTTTAAAACTTATCAGAGTAAGACGGGAGGAAGAGTAATATGGGAGGACCTTCAGATGCTTTAAAGATTGGTGCAGGATTATTCATTACTGTACTTATTGTTTCAATTATGTTTTCGATTTACCATTCAGGTTCTAACATGACCAACAAAGGTCTTAGCCAAGCAGCTGATGTAACTGCCAATGCCAATGATATTGACAAGCAGAAATATGAAGGTATGACAATTACAGGCGATCAGGTACAACAGGTTATTTCTGATTACTGGGAAGAGCCAACGTGTGAGGTTGTTGTTTGTACACTTGATGGCATAAATGCTGTTTACAACAAAGAAAGTATAGATGGCACATACGCTGTACCTTTTCAGGAAGCTTTAACTGGTATGCCTTCTGCTGATTGTAAGGGCCGTGCTTTTGCCAATGATTTAACGGTTAACCAAATTCCAAATGGATTAACAGCTTCATCAGTTCAGAATGACAATTTAGGAGATAAGAAGACATACAATGTCGCAGACGTTGCTAACCTTACAGGAAATGCAATTATTGTTGATGCAGCAAGATTAGTGCAGAATCCGGGTGGAACTAATACAATCTTAGCCACGCCAAATGGGTATAACACAGGTGCATCAATGGGTTCTGGTGGTTACATTTCTACAACTTCAAACTTCCTTGGAAGTATTCAGAAAGATGCTAACGGAACAATTAGACGTATCACTTTTGTTCAGAAAGGTTAATTAGCTTTTGTGAACAGAAGTTTATCAGATGATGTGTAAAAACATCATCTGATTTAGGAGGTATTAGGTATGCGGATAGATACTTTACTTATACGAATGAGTGGGCCTATCTTATTTTCAGCTGCTTTTGCAACATTTATTATTGGTTATAATACTGTAACCGATTACGTTTCAAATGTAAAAGCTGAAATGCTTGAGGGGCAGGTTTATGAACAAAGCGATGTGGATGGTTCGGATGAGCTATTTTCTTTTGATAAAGATGGTGCTTATGAAGTTACAGGGTCTTATTTACTTGGAGTGCTGTGCGCTGACATTGATCAGAAAACAATTATCATTTCAGATAATGATACGGTATACAAGCGATTAGAGCTTGATCCAAATTTAAAATCTGGCAATGTGATTTACACAGCATTTAAGAAGCAATTATCTGCAAGTTCTGTAGACAGCCTTAAAGTTGCTTCCTCTGGTAAATGGATACCAGGCCAATACTTTCCGTTGAACTACATAATTGATTCTACAGCAAAGTACAAAGTAACTTCTACATACGCTCCAACTGGCATCTTAGAATCAATCACATATGAAAAATTATAGCAGGAGATCAATCACATGGGTGAAATGAATGAACCGTTTGGTACCGTTGTGTCTGTGATCATTGTTGTGTTTGCTTTATTCTTTGTGCAAATAACGTATGATACATCAAAAACAGATATGGCAACAAATGTACATGTTTATAAAGTTGTCAATGATTTTGTGGATGAGGTTGAATTAAATGGCTACATTTCACAAGATATGTATAATAATCTGCAAAAGAAATTGAGTGATACTGGAGTCATGTATACGATTGAAATGACGCATTCGCACGCTGTTGTGTCACCAATTTTTAACGAGAATGGTGATGCAATAAAGGGAACGAAAACATCTACAGTTGCAACATACGAAGATGAAATTCTGGATAAATTGTATGATACTGACGGTATGTATTATTTAGAGGCTAATGATTATTTTTCTATTACAGTGAAGAATAAAACTCGTACGCTTGCCCAGAAACTTAACAGAATTATTACTGGTACATCAACGAAGTATGCAGTTGTTGTAGTTGCTGGCGGTGTAGTAAGAAATGAAAATTATTAGGATAATGAGGTGTAAAAGCCTTATTATTCTTTGATGCCAGATTAAATCTGGTTGAGGCGCTGAGAATGATTCGGTGCCTCTTTTTATTTTCAGATACTATAAAAAGTTCTGAAGATTTTCTGTTGCTTCAAACAGATTAGGTCTTTCAGTGTAAATTGTTTGACCTCTGGGCAGTTTCTAGCAGAACTGCCCTAAATAAAGATAAGGTTGGTGAAATAATGAAACTCACACACATTGTTATAATGTTTTTTGCAGCTATTTTATCTTATGTTTGTATTTTAAATGCTAAAGTTGATAGTTTGCATTCTATGGGACTCAAGTACGTGCAATGCAACAATGCTGTTGACAGCGCAATTGATGCTGCTGTGTCACAAACTGTTGAATCTGCTAGTAGCTCTGCAGAATTATCTACAAATTTTGATGGCTGTGTTGATAGATTTTACAATTCTTTGTATGCTTCTTTTGGTGCATTAGATAATGAGATTTTGCAACAGGATTTGAAAATTTACACACCAGTGATTGCTTTAGCTGATGTTGATGGTTACTACATACTTTACAATTCGATTAGCTCAGATGGCACTTTAGTAAAGAAAAAGACTGCAAAGTTGCCTTATGTTATGACATTTGATAAAGGTATTGATGGATCTACACTGCATTACACTGTAAATGTTACTTTAGGTAATGAAGTCACTGTAGCTATACAGGGTGACGATACCGTGTATAAAGGTGATTATTCTGCATTAAGCAGTAAATATCCAGGAACAAAATTAAGCCAGGTGTACTCCAGAACTGTTTTAAGCAGAAATGGTATATTCAATGATTGGAAAAATCATATTATCGCAACAAATTTGTGCGAGCAGTTAAATCATTATGTGAAACTGAATAATACAATTGCTGCTGATTTTGGAATCAAGTATAATTTTACGTTGCCAGAAACAGCATCTACTGAATTATCAAATGGAATTTCCAATATTACATTTATTGCTTTGTTTCAGGGGTATCCTTATGGTGCCGGATTATCAGAAGTATACAATAAGTTTTGTGTAAGTGGTGCAAAAGTCACAAAAGTCAAAGTTTATTATGTACGTCCTTATAATGATGGCGGTGGTTTACATTATTATTACCATAAGAGTAAATGTCGAAAGTATTTAGATGCTGCGCAAGATCCAAACGGATTCTATTCTACTAATGATGGGCTAGGGTATGCATTTTCTTCTGCTATGGAAGCGGCTGAATCTGGTGCATTGCCGTGCCCATACTGTTGTTATTAATGAGGGGTGTTTTATGAGTGCTGATGAAGGTTTAAGTCTTGGTGCTACATTATTATTGACAGTATTTGTTTGCTCAATATTATTGCTTGCTACAAGATTTGGAATTAATTTGATTAATGGTCAAATGAGTAATGTTGGTAATGTAAATTCCAGCGTTAAAGAAAGTGATTTTTCTGCATTTAATGACAAGGATATTACCGGTTATGATCTGTGGGATGAATTCAAAAATATGCGCGGTAGAAGTACTAATGGTACTAATTTTACCATTCAGGTCAATACAGGAATGGCTACATTAGTATGGCACTCTACACAATCAATTGGAGAAGTTATTTCAGATGATCCGCAAAGTCCAAATTATGTTAGTGAAGATGCAACATTTCATTGTAAACTTATTAGAGCTGAGGGAGCTTCTGGCGACATTGTTGGTGTGGAGGCAACATTAGTTCAGTAGTACAGGTATCTGTAGTGTAAAAGCTACAGATATCTTTATTTTTATTTTTGGGGAGGGTTCTATGAGAGCAGCAACAACTAAGGACTCACAGAATGTTGAAAAGCAAACTTTTGATGTGAGCAAAATAGTAAGAGTTTATTTTAATGATGTGGTACATGTAGAAGGTTTTATTCTAGCTGTTGATGAAACAGGGGTATTTTTCTTCACTGACTCAAATAATCATGATAACATTCTAGTCAAGCTTTCTAATTATATGGAGCAGCTTGATCTTGAGAAGAAAGATATTGTAGTGTGCCAGCTTACTTGGAGTGCAGAATCTGCATCTGAAGAAACCTTTTTTAAACTTATTCCCGAGGTAGCAGATGATGACGTTTTCTTTATTTCTGTAAATCCTAACACTTTTGAGACAGCAATACGCTTAATTTTAAGTCACCGAAAGCCAATATTCTCAAAAGAAGATGTTATTGAAATAACTGAATGCTTTCAGAAGAGTTATGCCTCAATAGGAACTCTGTATGAGTATCTTGAGCAAAGAGGGTTTCATTTAGAGAAGGATTCCGTTGAAGCTTTTGAGAGCATACCAATGATTACATTGTCAGATGTAGTACATGAATTTGGCAAAGAGCATGCTGAAGAAATTTTTAAAGCCATGCAAGATTTTAGAGATACTAGAAGGAAAGAACTAGAACGGTCATTCCCAAAAGAGCCACGTTATAAAAGAACGTCTTGGGAAGGCTCAGCCACAACAGCTAAGGTTTTAAGTTTTATTTGCTTTGTAGCAGCTTGTGTCATGTGCATAGCTAGAGTGCCTGGATTAGTTATAATATTTTCAATAATGGGTATTCTTCAAGCGCGTCATTTGGCGCTTATTTATAAAACTATGGCAGCAACTATACTAACTTGGCTTAACTTGGCAACGTTTTTATTTGGAGTGATGCAGCTTGTAGCACACTTTAAGCCCGAGATAATACAATTCTTACAAAATACTTTATTAATTTCGAGGTGATTGTTATGCAAAAAGGCTTAGGTGTTATTGTGGGTGTTTCTGATAAAAATGGAGATTTACATACAGATTCTATCTGTAATTGTGATGCTAATTTTTTAAGTATAGGGACACCGGTTGTTTTACAAAATGCAGATTTTTCTAAAGTTCCTGCAGATCGTGTTTTATACTTGTGTGGTCATGGCAGTTATAAAAAGCGAACTATAAGTGGTTATACAATGAAACAGATCGCAGATTTGCTTATAGATGCAAAGTACACAGGAGAACAATTAATTTATATTGCTTCTTGCCATTCTCTAAAGAAAAAACATGGTAAAACCTTTGCAGATGAGCTAATAGAAGCACTTTCTGCAAGAGGCGTAGGGTGCACTTGTAAGGCTCTTGCCTATGATACATCGATTGTTTATGAAAAGGATGGAGAGACCATCTTAGTTTCTAAAAATTTCAGGGGATTGAACTCCCAATTTTTTTCTTTTCAACGTAAATTATTTGCTGATGATGTAGAATGTACTACAGATTCTCTTAGACAAGATTACAAGAAGGAGCATGAAAATGTCTGTCGTTGGAATGAAACAGCAGCTAATAATAGATTATTAGCTTGGTTAATGTCAATAGTAGCACTGGAGTCAATTTTGCTTAGTCTGGCTACTGCAGTTGTTTTTTACTTGATTTTATCAAATGCTGGTCTTTCAATGAATGAAGCTATGAATACAATCTTGGTGTGGATTGCAACAGAATATTTCACGTTTACATCACATAAAAAGATTTGTTGTGGCTTATGGACTTACTTGTTTACACTTTGGTTAAGTACAAACTTAATTTCTCTTGTGATATTGAGATTGGCAATAGCAATTACTTTGGCTGTATTTTTTACAATTCAGCACAAGGATTTAGTAACTGATTAGCGCTGACTATTCGTTAAACTGCGATTTTGCGAATAGTATTTTAACACTCTTTTGAAGCAGCTTGTTAAGAGGGAAACTAATTTCCCTCTTTTTCAATGCTTGCAAGGAAGTCTAAAACATAATAACGGAAAAGAACTGATATGTTAATGCCATACTCCTGCGCACGATCATTCAAGAATTTCTTCAAAAAGACTCTTGTGCGGTAGGTGATACGCGAATTCTTTTTGCTGTTTGCTTCATAATCGTCAATGATCTGGTCGATTTGATCATCATCGAGTAGCTTTTCAGATTCATAATTATTTAAAAGGATCTGAGTTATTACACTGTCTCGGCCCATACCAGTTTTGGTTGCATACCGCTCAAGTTTCCTTAATTTGTCTTTTGATAAGGCACCACCATACGTACCGATCTGTAATTCTTCTCGATTAATTACAGAATTTGATAATAAGTATTTATCATTTCCATCTTCCGGAAATTCTTTTCTAAGGTCAGCGAGGTCAAAAGCCTCCTGGTTCTTTTCATTTACCACTTCATTAGATTCAGTTGTAAAAGTTACTGCTTGCTCATTTTTAGTCGAATCTGATGTTTCAGTCCCAATTTGCGTTTCAGCTTCATTGAGTTCTTGAGTCTGCTCCGGCTCCACTTTAGCAGTATCGTGTGACGCTTCTTCTGTTTGAGTAGCTTTACTGTTTTGTGTATTATCAGCCTGCTCTTCTGCTTCTTCAGGCGGATTCATAAAGTCATCCGGAACATCAATCTTAGGTGCTTCTTTATTTTCTGGTTCTTCTTTAGTTGCCTTAGATGTTTTCTTTTCTTTTGATTCAGCTTTAACTTTGGTTGCGTTACTTGCCGCCTTCGGCTTTTTTACAGCTTTTGCTTTTTCAACTGTTGTAGTAGTTTCTTTCTTATCACTTGAATTTAGGTCAAATAGACCATCAAATGGATCATAATTCTTATTCAATGCCATGGTTTAACCCTCGTTAATTCTTTCTAATAATTCTTTTACAAAATTCTGATAGTCAATAGCTGCAGTACTCTTCTTCGCATAAGCTATTAAAGGTAAACGTGCACTCTGCGCTTTTCCTACATCTGCGCATGTTCTAATAATAGTGTTAAAGGTAGAGATACCTATAGATTCAGCTGCAGACGATAACATTGGTCTTATTTGCTTTGCAATACGAAATCTTGCATCATAATTAATAAGTAATACACCAACGACATTAAGATGCTTATTGTGTCTGCGTTGCACAGATTTAATTGTATCTCCAATCATCTTTAGTCCCATGAGGCCATAACGCTCTGCTTCCATTGGAATAATTGCAGCATCGGTTGCAACTAAGCAATTCCAAAGAACTAAGCTTGCTGCCGGATTAGTATCCATAACGATGTAATCATAATCATCTTGAATAGAATCAAGAGCATCTTGTAAACGGAATACACCGTCTGCTGGATCTGATTGCAACTCTGGCTCTATTGTTGATAATAATTGATCTCCCGGTATTATGTCACCGTATTCTGTATGTTGCACTGCACTCTCTGCTGTAACACCTGGTGTTCTATGCAACAGATCGTACAAAGTTGCAACATCATTGACTTCAGCACGATAAGTATCTGTTGAATTGCACTGCCAGTCTGCATCTATAAATAATACTCTGTATTCAAGGCTTCGTAATATTGAAGCAACTGCACATGCTGTTGTAGTTTTTCCTATTCCACCTTTATGATTTGTTACTGTAATAACTTTAGCCATTTTGGCTTCCTCCCTTTCCTTAGTCCCAGTCAAATTAGTGTATTCTAAGTATACCATAGTAATAAGAAGATTGTCAACCTTTTTACATAGTAAGTGTTACAATAATAGTTTACTTATTGTTTTTTATGTAGCATATCTTTCCTTAATGTTTCTATCAAGTTCTTTGTGTGTAAAAGCACATTAAGCTTTTCATTTTTCAAAATCATTTACAATCACAAAATCATTTTATGTTTTAATAGTACTTAGACATTTTGTTGCTTTTATGTGTATTATGTATTATGTGTCTTACGAATGTATTATGTATGATATGAGTGTTATGTACACTATGACTGTCATGTATTCATTGATTACATCATTCTCATAACATTTAGTGGTTGTTTAACTATTGTTATGTGATGTGTATACAGCTATTACACTATTGACAATATTATCAGTTGTTTCAGAATTGGTTATTTTGTACGTTCTCGCCTGCTTTTAGCCATATTTCTTAGTAATAATTACTTGTCTATTTATTACAATATGTATAGTATGTATAATATGATTATTATATATATTAAAGCTTCCGAAACTGTTATGTAATCATAAGAAACTATCAGTTTTATAATCTTACTGTGTTTCGTTTACTTGTTGTCATACTATTCTTATAATATTTTAAATAATGGTATGGTTATAGATTCTTAGTTGTTATTTGTTCCATAGAAACTATTATATTCTTGTGAACCTATTATATCATCTGTAAATTAGCATAGTACTGTGTTCATGTATGATTCAGTATTATACATTGGTTTAACATTTATTAAATTATCATAAGTATGCAGTTTATTTTAGCTGATAATTTTACAGATTTAGTAATTCTTGCTCAATTGATGCCAGTTATTCAGATCAGATGCCGGATTGAGCACTTTGTGTAGTTTAAGAGGATAATCTTTTGGTTTATGATGATCTTGAGCTATAAAACCTGTAAATGCGTGTAAGTATGCTGAGAAGGCAGATATGCCTACGAAATCATCTGGTTCTGTGTGTACTTCTTGGTTTACTATTGAATAGTAGGTAACACTAGACAATCTAACTAATTAGTGTAAGAATGTTTAGGTGTATAAATAAGTATATTGTTGTTGTTATGTCTAATAACGTACTGTCTATAGACATGACAAAATAACATAAAATAATAAATATAAGGGTTTACAACAACAGAATTAACTTTACTTACTTTAAGTTAAGGGACTCGCAATCCGTTGAAAGTGCAGGATTTGTCCAATTTTTGTGTCGCAAACTAAGGCAAAGTTATCGCAAATTGAGAGTAGATTTTCCACAAAATGGTGCTTCCCTTTAATTTCCTGGGTAAAGAAAACGCAGAATTGGTGCAGCAATTTACTTCCTTATTTTCGGCGCATTATAAGTTAAAGATAGCGCAGCTTTGGAGTTTAAATTGTTCAAGTGAGGTTATACATAAATTCTAGTGTAAGTTAACGCAATTTTGGAGTTGAGGTTCCTAAGGGTTAATAATCTTACGCTAGAAAAGTGAAAGATGACGCAATTTTGGAGTTTGCTTACAGTTATATAAAATACCTTAGAAACCGCATAAATAAAGGCTTGCTTTATTCTTGACAAATGGATATAATAAAAAACATGAAAGAAATTGAAGGGCGCAAATGTCGGCACAAAGGGCGCATCTGTCGTTATAAAGGGCGTAATTGTCGGTAATGAGGGCGCAAATATCGGTATAATGTAAAACCGATGCTTTAAGTTTGATAAACATTGTGCGGTGAATATGAATGAAAAATGAAATAACAAGTTATTTTAGTACAGACCCTAAAAAGGGTAGTTTGAAAATTTCAAATACAATTATTCGAAGCAAGAAAGAAACAAATCTACTGGAAGCAAAGATTGAATTCCTAGCTTTAAAGAAGTTAGACACTGAGCCAATCACTTTGGAGAAAAAAGATAATTATGGTAATTTTTATTTGGTTGATTCAGTTGATATAAATACACAAGAAATCAGAATGTTGACCGGCAGGAGTGGTGGCTCCATTTATAATGACATAAAAGAAGTTTCTATTTCTCTTGCTCAGAAGTTAAATTTTGCTGAAGATCCAGAGCAGAAGCAATACACTATTATCCCAATGTACAGTGCTGTTACATACAATGATGGTTTACTGCATATTGAGTATTCGAACGATGCATCACCATATCTACGTAATGTAAAAACGAATTACACTAATTTATCCCTACCAATAATGTTTTCTTTTGAAACCAGTGGTGGGTTTCAGCTATACAAGAACCTCAGGACCTATACATATCATTTAAAAAATATTGACATGAGGCTTGCACAAGAAGATCAGCCAGAGGTCACTAAAAGCTATAAGTCTGATGAGCTTAGGGTTATTTTAGGTTACATTGATCTGGAGCAAAGTGATGAGATTCGAAAAGAGGCTAATAAACCTCATCCAAATTGGAGCAGCATTGAGTCATTAAATCAGAAACCAATGTATAAGAGGTGGAATGATTTTAAAACGCGTGTAATAGAGCCTGGTGTAAAAGAGATTAATAAGATATCTGATATTTATGTTACAGTTGAGTATGTACGTACGGGAAAGGGGGCCAAAGTAACTGAAGTAATTTTCCATATTCAGATGAATAGAAAGTTTTATGAAGCTGGTTATTCGGATGAAGAGGGTGTTTCTGTAGTTACTACATTGGATGAAGAGGTTGATGTTGTAAAAGAATTAATGCCTACTGATACAAAATTACTTGCACAAGTTATAAAGATGATGAGCAAGCAAGGCATTAATGCTGTACAAGCTGAGTTACTCATAAATGAGGCTAATGGAGACATTGAATTGATAAGCAAAGCTTATGAGCTTAGTAAAAAGCAAGTACACATTGAAAATTTTATGGGGTGGATGCGTTCCGCTATAAAACGGAACGCTTATGAAGATACTGCTCCAATTGAAACAGTGCTCGGAGATCCAGATATCGCAAAAAGCCGCAATAGCACAGCTGAGAAGGTTTGGCTTAAAGCACAACAAGATGATGTATTTCCACAATTTAAAGAATATGTCATTGTAGAGTATGGCGACATGTCTGCTTTTGAGATTTTGTGTGATACACCGGAGAAAAAGTTTAAGGAGTTCGCAGATTGGAAAATAAAGAATTCTGCTTTGAGAGCTTAATACATAAGTACAGAACCTGCATTTTGCAGGTTCTTTTTTATTTGGAGGTTTTTATGTTAAAGAATACTATGAGATTAGATCAAAACGTATGGTTAGTTACAGAAGATGTGTCAGGAATTAATATTGTTCCTTGTGTTGTTCTGAAAATTACACAGGACGCAGTAGAAGCAGTTTCAAACAATGGAATAAGATTTACATTATACAATGCAGATCTGGATAATGTTTATAGTACATGTGAAGCTGCAGAATGTATTGTGCAACGATCAGGAAAAAAGCGTAGCTGCTGGTATTAGTCATGATTTTTAAAACGTGTCTTAGTAAGTATTTCATTGTATAAAAAAATATCTATGATTACTGGGAGGACTAAAAAATGGAAATTGTTTGTACTAGAAAGTCGCGTGTGTTTCAAGGATATTATTGTGAAATAACAAGATTTCTTGATAGTAATTCAGTATTTAAAAATTTACCAGATGACACCCATTTCAAGCATTATTTGTATAAAGCACCTTCGCATGAAGATGATATGGTTGTCATAAGAGTACCGGGGCACACTGTTGGAGCAATAAATTTTGACACAGTATCTAAGGAGATACTTTCTTTTGATATTCGAGAAGATCTCATAGGCAAGGATTATCCTCAAGATATTTATGAGAAATTAAAGAAATTTTTATATTGTACATTTGTTGTCAAAGGAGAATAATATGGCATTTCAAGATGTTTGGTCTGTGACTGATGCAGATAAAGTAGTTAGTTATCATTTGCAATATCAAAGAGGTCTTAGCATTCAGGATAATATTGATGCAGTGCATAGAGAGATTGTGTATATTTTTGGTGGTACACCACTCGATATTTCATTAAATTCGAATAATTCAGTAGGCACACAGCTTTCTGTATACGGTCAACATTTAGATGACAGAGCTGTCTTTGATGTGTGCCAGGAGCTTCTAAAAGGAAAGATAGATGACGGTAGTGCAGATTTTGCTTCTACTGCTTCGATTATCTTCGATTGGGTGTACATGCAGGCTGTACTTGAAAAATTCAATGATAATATCGATTTAACACCATTTACACATTTTACTGATGTAAAGGCTACTACAGGTAAAATTTACAGTGGTGCTCGCGCAGTTGCAGCGATGAAACTTTTACAGAAAACTGGAAAGATGGATTTATTAAGTGACTTTGAGCAGTTTAGTATCTGGCATGTGAACAACGTTTTAGATGTCAGGGACACGCCGGAAGTGATTGAAGATTATCGAATAATAAGTAATTATGCGGATCATATCTCAATTATTTCACGATTGCCGAAAAATATTTTGAGCGTTGTTGCAGATAAGTACAATATGCAACTTTGGCATGACGCCGGAAGGTATATCCTGTATGCAGGATTATTTAATCAAGAGTGGATACACGATTTTATAGCCTAGTTAGAAAAGAGTTTGAAAGGGTGTTAGTAAGTAATTTACTAACATCCTTCTTATTTTATGGTTAGGTGATTAAATGAATGTTTATGAAACAATTTCAGAAATTGTAATAAAATCGTTGGAAAAAGGGGCAAAACCTTGGGTAAAACCTTGGTTCGGTACCACAGGAGCTTATAATAGAGTAACAAAGAAAACATACAGTCTGCTAAATCAAATTTTACTCGGAAGACCAGGTGAGTATGCCACATTTAAGCAATGGCAGGCTCTAGGAGGAAAAATACGAAGAGGAGAAAAGTCTTCTTTTGTTTTTTTTTGGAAATTACTTGAAAAAGAGCCAGAGGAAGACACTGAAGGCAAGAAGCAAGTAATACCAATTTTACGTTACTACAGGGTTTTTCATGTAGAGCAGGTTGAGGGTGTAGAATCTTTAGCTGAAAGTGCTACTAGAACAGATTTACATCCAATTAAAGAGGCCGAAAGTTTGCTACAGTCATATTTGAATAGAGAAAAAATAGGCTTGGTTAATGGAGAAAATGTGTCCTACTCTCCAGTATTGGATAGAATTATGATACCTAGGCTGGAGCAATTTATTTCTTCTGAAGAATTTTATTTATCAGCTTTTCATGAAGCTGTGCATTCGACAGGACATAAATCCAGATTGGACAGGCCATTAGTTCCCTCTTCTGCTAATCAGAAAAGCTATGCCGCAGAAGAATTAGTTGCTGAAATGGGAGCTTATGCTATCATGCATAAGTTAGGAATTGCGACTAAGAATAGCTCAGAGAATTCTGTTGCCTACTTGCATGATTGGGCAAAGTTGATCAAAGCTGATAATCATTTAATAGTCAATGCAGCTTCAAAGGCAGAAAAGGCTGTTAATTTTATTATGTAGTGTGGCTATAACGTGTAAAAGCTTATAGTTACTTTTTTGGTAAAGTGCTTATGCACATTGTATTTATCAAGGCTATGCAATTAAATTGTTGCATAGCCTTTTGCTGTTTACAGTTATAACAAGAAAGGAGGCATTTCATTTGGGAATTGGGCTCGGAGAGCTGATAGTTATAATTATTTCAATTATTGGCTATGTAAAACCAGAAAAGCTTCCGGTGTATGCTAAAAATATTGGAATTTTTCTGCAAACTGTAAGGAAGTATATGCAAGAGGTAAATAATGCCAAAAAAGAAATAACTGAACCTGTTAAGGAGTTTGTGGAACCATTAAACGATATGAAAAAAGATATCGATGCACAAATCACACAGATTCAGAATGTCAGTGTAGATGAAAAGGAGGAAGACAAATGAGATTAGGATCACTTGAATTATTATTTATTCTGTCCATTTTTTTAGTTTGTGGCGGCTTCAAGCAGCTTCCAAAAATAGCAAAAGCCATTGGTCAGTCTAAGAAGATTTTAAAAGAAGAGATGAAGAATGATGACAATGAAAGCGAAAGTGAAAGTGAAAATGATCAGCAACTGTTAGCTGATTCTGTCACAGCAGAAGATGACAAAGAACTCTAATAAAAATGAGTTAACAATCGTAGAGCACCTACAAGAATTGAAAAAGCGAGTACTTACTTGTTTTTTCTGTTTTGTAATCATTTTTATACTTTGTTATACAAAGGCTACTGATATTACAAAGATTTTTTTGAAGATAGGTGCTAACGCAGGCTTTAACCTTGGGTACATTTCACCTCAAGAAATGCTTATACAATCTCTTCGAATTTGCGGAATAATTTCGCTATTAGTAACATTACCAATTATTGCATGGCATGTACTTCAGTACATATTACCAATTTTTAGTTCAAAGAAAGCTAAAATGCTACTAGGTTCTTGCATAACAATTTCTATTCTGTTATTCGTTTTGGGAATTTGGTTTTGTATGAAAATTTTATTTCCATTCGTTTTTCAGTATTTGCAGAACTATTCAGCTGAGTTTGGTGTTAAAGGCTATGTCTCTGTAAAGTCATTCCTAGACATCTTTTTAACAACATCATGGATTATGGGTTTTTTATTTGAAGTACCAATTTTCAGTGCATTACTATCAAAATTAGGTGTTTTAAATGCTAGTTTGATGATAAAAGCAATGAGAGGTGTAATTATTGTAATAGCAATAATTTCTGCAATAATAACTCCCCCGGATGTTGTTTCAATGCTTATTGTTGGAATTCCTATGACAGGAATTTATGTAATCAGCATAATAATTAGTTTTATTTTTGGAAGAAACAGAAAGGGGAAGAAAAATGAAGAAGCATAAACTGAAAGTTGGAAAAGAAAAAAGAGTTATTTTATCAGTTGTTCTTACGCTTGCCATTATTGTTGGCTTTGGAGTTTATATGCTACAGTCACCAACTGTTACGTTAGCAACAGAAGTGAAGCTTCGTACATATGAAACGTTGAACAATAATGAACCGATAAAGGAATCTGATCTAAAAGATGCCGCGAGTATTAAGAAGTGGGCGATGCCAATTATTGAAGGCACCTTAAAGTCACAGAAAAGGACTTTGACAGACGAGGAATATCAGAAAGTTTTGGATTCTGTTGTAACAATGCTTAACAGTACAGTTGATGCAGGTAACATCGAAATTAAGTCTGATGGTACTCTGACTGACTTGTCAAAGAGCTATGTAGCAAATGCTGTGGCAAATGCTATTGCATACGCATTACCGGATGAAGATTTAAAGTCTACTGTTGACGGAAGTGCAACACAGTACAGTCAGATTCTTGATATGCAGAAGACATTAAATTCATTGCAGAACAGTAATGAAGCTTTAGCGTCTTCGGTAGAGACTGTTAACAATTTATATAAGTCAACTGCAACTTCTTCCGATACTCAGGTGCATGCTGTTGACACGAAGTTGACAGCTAAAACTGATGCATTGTATACGGAATTACTTGCGCAAATAAATTACAATAAGAAAACAGGTAAGAGACTGTCTTCTGATGTTGAGGACATTCAAGATACTTTAGATGATCTTACAAATGCTCAGCAGTCAATTTTAACACAGCTTTCTACAGCAATGACTAACATTCAACAGTTAATGCAGAATGTAAGTGATTTATCCAAAAAAGATAAAGAAGTAGATAAGCAGATCTCTGAAATCAATAAAGATATTATTTCAATCAATAATTCTATCAGTGAGACACAACAACAATTGAATAATACAATTGATACAAAGATTAAAGAGGTCAATGATAAGCAGCTCACTATTAAGAATGAGTTGAATCAGACTATTACTACAACTCAAAATCAGCTTCAACAGGCTATTGATTCTGGTATAAAGGATATTAATAATAAGCTTAGCGAGAATGTTAGTAATTTAAAGAAAGACAATAATAGCTCTGATAAACAGCTAACAGATTCTATTTCTCAGACGAAAAAAGAATTGGAAGATGCTGTTTCTAAGACTCAGCAAGATTTAAAGACGTCTCTTACTACTAATATTACTCAGTTGACGCAGGAGTTCAATACATCAAAATCTACCTTACAGTTACTTATTGATCAGCGTTATTCAGAAATAGTTACAAATCTCAATGTCAAAAATAATGAGTTGAACAATAAGATTGATTCTACTAAGTCAGAATTAAGTAAACAACAGACCTTAGATAAGACAGAGTTGCAAAATAAGTTGGATCAAACTAAGTCTAATTTACAATCTCAGATAACACAGAATTTAAATGATCTGAATACTACCATAAATAATAATATGACAGAATTAGATCAGAGATTGACTTCTATGAATGTAAATTTGACAGAATCTATCAAGGAAGCTAAATCAAGTTTGACTGAGACAGTAAATAATGTTAATCAGACATTAAACTCTAAAATAGATTCCAGTGTATCCGATTTGACTGAAAAGTTAACTGCATTGGATAGTAAGTTAACAAAGCTTGTTAATGACACAAAAACAGAGCTGACAAATGATTTGGATTCTACAAAGAAGTCATTAACAAAGGATTTAAATGACCAGGTTAATCGAATTGATCAGAGTATCGCGGATACAACAAAATCATTACAAGAGGCTGCAGCTGCAGATAAGAAAGAATTGTCGGATTCAATAGCTGCAGCTGCTTCAAAAAGTGCTTCGGACTTAGCAACTGCAAAAGATGCAATACAGAAACAGATTGAGGCTCTTCAAAAAGCAGACAATGACAACCTTACAGATTTGAATACTTCAATTTCAGAAAAATACACTGAGTTGAATAACAAGATTGCAAGTAATTACAGTGATCTTAATTCTAAAATATCAGACACAGATACTAATCTGCGAGCAGCTTTAAAGCAAGCAAAAGATGATCTGAATGACACAATCACTTCAACAAAGACAGAGCTGCAGAATAGCATTAGTGGTGTTATTTCTGATCTTGCAGTCACTAATTCTAATCTGGAGAGTACCAACGCTGCACTTGCTGGCACTAACAAAGCCGTAACAGCTTTAACGAACAGAGTTACTGTTAATGAAGGCAACATTACGAGTCTTAATGAAAAGATCAGTGAGATGGGGACTAAGTATGATGATGCAATTCAGAAGCTTTGGACGCAGGTGAACCAAAATACCTCAGATATTGCTTCTTTGACTTCTCGTTTAAATGCTTTTATTGCATCCGCAGATGGACATTTTAAAGTTGATATGATACCTGGCTTTACTATTGCGGCTGATGCTTGGAAAGCCTCTGGTAGCAACGTTACTTATACAGTAACAAATGGGTATTTAAAGGGTTGTACTGTTATGGACGTAGATTACGCAAGTCAGTATGACATTTCACCTACGTATTCTGTTGATTCTTCTTCTGGAAAGTTAACAATAACAATTCCAGCAAATCAGAAAGCTGCAATAACAGTTGCTGATGTTATGTGTTATCATCAGGTTTCAGACGATGCTGCAGCGAGTGGTCATAAAGTGACAGATGAATCAAAGAATACATATAGCAATCTTGATTAGGAGGCTATTAAGCCTCCTTTTCTTTTTGGAGGTAAGAGTATGTTTAATAATGAAGAGAAGATGAGTCGTTTGGACTTTTTGAAAAAAGGAAGCTTGGGGCTTCTTGGTTTATTTGCTGCTTTGCATACATGCGTTAAACCAACAGAAGCAACTACAGTTAAGGATAACTTAACAGGTGGTGGTGGGGGTGGTACAGTGATTGGTACAACTGCTCCAACAAATACGAAAAAATTATGGATTGATACAAGTTCTGGCCGTGGTGTTATGAAATACTGGAATGGCTCAGCTTGGTCTCCTACTGCATCAGTTTGGGATGAGTAAGAGGTGTAAATTATGGAAAAACATAAAATATCTAAAGATGTAGACGGGGGGGGTACATTTAGTTGCAATAACGGTACTCTCAAGACTGATCTAGAAAGGAGAGAGGAAACAAAGGCTAAGAGAAGGTCCAAGCTGAAAAAAGCGGCACTAACAACAGCTTTATTAATAACTGTTGTTTCTGAAATAAATCCTTCCATAAGTGTACAGGGAGCTAGCTGTGCAGGTTGTGGAACAGAATGCACTTATGGTTGCTCTACTTGTGTTGATGGCTGTGGTAGCACGTGTTCTTCTTGTTCTTCTTGTGGAGGTTTGTGTGGTGGATGCTCTTACACATGTTCCGCTTGCACTAGTTGTGGCAGCTGCGATGGAAACTGTGATAGCTGCGGTGGAGAATGCTCTTCTTGCAGTGGTACATGTGATAGTTCCTGCGAATATTACTGTAGCAGCTGTTCTTCTTGTAGCGGCGCTTGCTCTAACAATTGTAGTAGTACGTGTTCTAATACTTGCAGTAATACATGTAGCGAATCCTGTGATCACAATGCACATCATGCAACGGATGTAGTTCGTGCGGAGGTTGTAATAATTCCTGTAGTATAGGTTGTTATACTACTTGTAATGCAAGTTCTTATGCTGGCCTTTGATTTCCTTTTAGAAGGAGAAATATGAATGAAGAAAAGCAGAAAAGGCGAAAACAAAATCTAAAGAAAAGAAGTGCGCAAGGTGCCGCATTGCTTACTGCAGCAATCGCATCAGTTACTTTGCTTACGAAGCCCGTTTATGCAGAAAGTTGCACTTGTGGTGGATGCACAAGTTGCTCATCTGAGGCATCACCAGCAGGGTCTAGCTGTGGTGCTTGCACGTCATGCCAGGGCACTTGTCGTGGAGGTTGCGGTAGTTGCGGTGGTTGTGGCTCCTGTGGTGGTACATGTGATAATTCCTGTGAAAATTATTGTAGTAGTTGCAGTTCTTGTGGTGGAGTATGCAGTTCATGTAGTGGTACATGCGATAGTTCCTGTGAAAATTATTGTAGTAGCTGCAGTTCTTGCGGTGGAGCATGTTCTAACAATTGTAATAGTACGTGTTCTAATACTTGTAGCAATACATGCACTGGTTCTTGCGAATCACAATGCACGTCATGTAATGGATGCTCTAGTTGTGGTGGCTGCAATAACTCCTGCAGCATTGGTTGCTATACGACATGCAATGCAAGTGCATACACCGGACTTTAGGGGGTGATAAATTATGCCAATATCAGCTCAGAGAATGAATGAGTTTAAACAAGCTATTAAAGATTTAATGCAGTACAGAAATGGTCTTGGACCAAGTAATAGAAAGTGGACACCTTCAAAACCTTTTGGTTCCTTGACAGAGTATGGATCAGACAGTTACGATTTTAGTACACCGGCAGTGACAGGTGGAAGAGTAACGTTGGAGCAAGGGCAAAAGACTTTAAATATTGTCAATGACACAATTTTGGATAAGTTATGGTTTGGTGGTATCAGAGCAGAAGCTGGTCAGCCTATTCCAAAACAGCTTAGTTATCCAACAGCTGTTTCACAAGTTGGGACTATCAGGAGAGACTATGACTTTAGCGGTGAAACAAAAGCTACAATTGCTGCTAGAAAAGCTGCAGGAGAATCTAATGTTCCGGCACAGGAGGAACTGCAATCGTGTAAAGCAGCATGCTCTGGCTTGTGCGTTGGAAGTTGCATAGGATTCTGCAATGGATGCCTTGGAACTTGTACTGCGACATGTGGCACAGGATGCGCAAATGGTCTAACGGTTTCAGTAAAATAGGAATGATAAGAGTATCAGTGTAAAAGCTGATACTTTTTTATTATAGATATAAACATAAATTTATAAGGAGGAAGTATGTATACAAGGAAAGTCTATTTAAAAGAAGAGCATGCTTTAGTGCTTCAAAAAGTGAATTTTGAAGCTCGCATGGCTATTAGCAATCTACAATTTATGATTGATCAGCATTTAGAAGATAAAGATGATTCCTACACAGAGTCTGATCAATTTGCAGATTTGCTAGAAGATTTTATGCTTAAGTATTTTCAAGCACAAGAAATAAGAATTGAAATGATCGATTTAATTGTAGGTGCACACTATACAGATATTCAGTATCAGTTTTCTAACAATTATCAGTCAGTTGAGCTCTCTTGTGCAGCTCATGAGATCCCAGTCTCAAAAGAGTATGAAGGGTTTGAACCAGTTGTAAAACGAAGATTTTTAAGCTTTGTTGATTTTATTGCGCAATGTTATCCAAAGCCGGATGTAGATCCAAATGCAAAGAGTTCCGAGAGAATATTAACACGTACTGTTACATTCCAAGTCACCGACAATTGTAATTTAGCCTGTACCTATTGTTATCAGATTAACAAGGGTATGAGAAAGATGAAGTTTGAAGATGCAAAATTATTCATTGATAAGCTTCTTTCCGGCGAAGATGGTTTCGGCGATTATGTAAATCCTGAGAAATCACCAGCTATTGTCCTGGAGTTCATTGGTGGCGAGCCGTTTCTTGAGGTTGATTTGATAGATAAAATCGTAGACTATTTTAGATTACGATGCATAGAGCTAAAGCATCCATGGGCAACTATGTTTTGTATTTCCATTTGTAGTAATGGAGTGCTGTATAAGGATCCTAGTGTTCAAAGATTCCTACAGAAAAACAAAGATTGTATAAGTTTTTCTGTAACTTTAGATGGCAATAAAGAGCTGCATGATAAGTGCCGTGTGCACCCAGATGGTTCTGGAAGTTTTGAGAAAGCTAAGTGGGCAGCTGAAGATTGGATGTCTCGTGGTTACTACATGGGAAGTAAAATTACCATTTCGCCAGATAATATGCCTTACATTTATGATGCTCTTATGTATATCATCGGTCTTGGCTATGATGAGATTAATGCAAACTGTATTTTTGAGCAGGAATGGACTGAGGAGCAGGGCAATGACTTATACAAGCTTTTAGTTCGTTTTAGCGATTTCTTGTTATCTGATGAGAAATACAAGAAATTGGATTGTTCTTTGCTTATGAATAACATAGGGCATCCAAAACAGGAAGATGATATTCAGAATTGGTGTGGCGGTACAGGTTCTATGCTTAGCATGGATCCAGATGGTTGGTTATTCCCATGTATTCGTTATATGGAGAGTAGCTTAGGGGACAGTCGTAAGCCAATGAGGATTGGAAATGTACATACCGGATTAGCTACATGTAAGGAAGACAAACAGTGTGTTGAATGTTTAAATGCAATTACTCGTAGAACTCAATCAACAGACGAGTGCTTCTATTGTCCAATTGCTGAAGGTTGCGCTTGGTGCTCTGCTTGGAATTATCAAAAGCATGGAACACCAGATCATCGTGATACAGGCATCTGTAATGTGCATAAGGCAAGGGTTTTAGCTAATGTATACTATTGGAATAACTATTACAAGAAATACAATATTGTTTCCACGTTTGACATGTGGTTACCAAAAGAACAGGCCATCGCAATTATTGGCGAAGAGGAATACAACAAATTAACAGAATTAGTAAAATCAGTAGGAGGATTTATAAATGAGTCAGAACTTAGAATCAAAAATTACAAAGAGAATGAAAGAAATTAATCCAGATACATGTGCAGATGTTAGGGTAGCAGATGTCGAATTTCATTCGCAGGTAGATGCAATTACAAATTTGCTTGAGTCTCATTCGAGAGATAGTAAGGATACACTTACAGACTCCGCAATCTTTTTATCTATGATAAAAATGATGGCAGATGCTTTATCAGAGTGGGAATTACTTAAGAGTAATGTTGTAGCAGACATAGAGCTTGCTGACAATGAGCAGATTGTGAGCTGGAATCTTGACTACTTAACACATCAACTTGAGTATGAAGTAGCTCCTAAGACCAAAAAGTCTGTAATTACTTATGATGTTGATGAGGCTCTCTGCTCTAAGGTACAGGAGTGCCATAAAATGTACGATGCTGTGAACGCAGTAGTCGAAAATTTAGTCTCTATACATAAGAATGATGCAAATGCTACTATTATTGAAAGTCCGGTATCTAAAGGATTTTTGCATTTGAAAGCTAAGTACTTTGCAAATTTCAAGGCAGCTCAAAATGAAGTAAAGACTAAGTACATCCCAGCAGAGATCGCAGCAAAGAATCCTGATTGGACACTTGACTACAAAACCAGAGTGCTTACAGTTGACCAAGTCTAATCCTTTATGCCTATTAGTGTAAAAGCTAATAGGCATTTCGCGTGTTAAATGCGCGGCGAATAGCAATAGGGCTATTCGATTATTAAGGAGATTCAGCTAAATGAAAATCAAAGACATTAAGACTGGGGCAGCTGTGGTATTAGATCTTTCTACAGCTTCGTCTCATAAGTTACTTCAAACTGAGGTTGCCTTTACAGGCATGACACCAGATAATCTTCCATTTGCAACAGTAACAGCAGATTCTAATGAGATTGAAAGAATTAGAGATGGTTCCTATGCGAATTTTATTTATGTGTCAGAAAATGGAATTCCTCATGTTTTCACTGATGTTGAAATTTCAAAGGACAGCAGTGCAACACTTGCTTTGGTTTGTAGAGGAGAAGATCAACTCGCAAGCCGTAGAAAAGAGCAAAGATATGAAGTGTACTTAGGCGGATTAGTCTCATCACAGATACAAGGTCTCAATCTTGTACCAATTAATACTCATGATGTTAGCAAAGGAGGCTTATCATTTTATGTGGATGACAAGGCTCGGCTACGTCCAGGAGATGTGGTGGAGGTTAGTATCATTCAGAGCTTACCAAAAGCTATTAAAGACATTGTTGGTGCTGTCGACAGAAGGCAGGCTGTTCTGACTAGAACTCAGCAAGCAGACTATGGTAGAGTTTTGATGGGAGCTGCATTTATTTGACAATGATGTGTAATTGGGTAAAACCAGTTACACATTTTATTTTTTTATGGGAATGGAGATTGCAGAATGATTTCAATAGAAGATCTAATTGGAAAGAAGCAAACATTGTGTTTACTCACGGCCGGTGTTACTTCTGTTGCTAAAGCTTTACTTATTCTTGAGGATTATAACTTTAAACGAATTACTCATCCCTTAAATAGTAAGGTTGTCAAAAGCAATGCAGGAGCACATGCTGCAGAAATTCAGATATTAGTGTCAGAAGAAAAAGCACAACAAGCCAGTGACGCATTGCAAAAGTCTTTTATGGGAGAACTTTGTTTTCCTATTGTAACAGAAATTAATGTCTCAAACAGTACATTTCAAAATGTACGTAGGGCTGAAGAATCACTTTAACGGATTACAATAATGTGGAAGAGAGAATGAATAAATGAAAAGAAAATTAGTTACCGTATTACTTATTACCGCTATTGCAGCTTCTACAGTAGGATGTGGTAAGACTGCCAATGTAAAGATTGACAAAGATTTAACAATGAGTATTGAGCAGGCTTTATACTTAACGCCTGGAGAGTACAACATGTACGCTGTAGCAGGCGACCCAGATGAAACTTGGGAGCATGTAACCTATGGCGATGCAGAGTACTATAAAGCAAAGGAGAGTATTCAGCAGCCAGCATCAGAGTTTAACAAGACAGAGAATGGTAAAGTAACAACTGATTATGTAATTTTCAATCTGCCGGTTGATACTGAGTTTTCTAACTTTCTTGTTACCTGCCCATTTAGTATAGGCTATACCAATGGTCATGTTTCTTCAGACGATAGCAGTAGAGTATTCTTTAGAATGGATGATTTGGGCGATACTTCATTAGGAGAATACTCACAGGTTTATTATGCAATAAAGGATAAGAAACTTTTAGAAGCTAAAGACATTGCATTTAACGGTATCACAGACTGTGCAAGTGGTAAGAAGGCAAAACGATTTAGTATCAAGACAAGTGGCGTTGTTGGTAATGTTGAAGTTTTCGATGGGAAATCAAGATATTGCTTAAATCCAACGCTTGATAGTTATGTTTTAAAAGGAGACGGTAGATACAAAATTGGAGTGACGCTTCTTGGTGGTGCTCATGATATAATAACCTATACTATTGATTCTATTAAGCCGCAAACGAATGTGAAAAATAAAGTGACTTATAGAGAAATGAAGCGTATCACATTTAAAGATGACTTAAGTGGTGTACGCTGTGCATTGCTAGACGGTAAGCATATCAAGAGCGGTAAAATTGTTACAGTGAAGGGTGTTCATAGTTTACATGTGTATGATAATGCAGGAAATGTAACCAAACGAGTTTTTACAATTAAGTAAATTTTTATGTATCAAAATGGTGATTGGAATGATTATTTTCCAATCACCATTTTACTTTAGGGGGGCTTATGAGAATTGTTAATATGAGAGTAAAATCTCAGATAACTCTATGATAAGGAGAATAATTCAGTGTATACATATAGAAAAGATAAGAAATGTGGTAAACAGGGAGCAGAATACAAATTGTGCATTTGTATCATTCTTCTTGTTTATATGATTTTGTTTTTTAGAATGAGTTCTGCGTTTTTACAAAATTCAGATACTCTGTTTTTGATAAACAGAGCTAGGCAAATGCTGCATTGTATTCAAAATGGTAATATTCCGTTTTTCTATTATAATGATTATTACGGTCTGGGTTATGGCAGTGCCTTCTTTTATGGGCATCTGACACTGTATCCATTCCTTCCAATATTAGCTATTTTTGGTGAGAAAGTCTTTGTTATTACTTGGTTTAGTACAGCACTTGTGCTGTACAGCTTCGGGGTTGTGCATTTGACAAAAGCAATAACAAGCAATTATAGATTTGTTTCAGTAATGTATTTGGCAGGCTCATTTACAACATTTGTAATTTTTGAGGTTGCTATGCTGTGCAACATGATGGGTACCGCAATTGCTTTTTGGTGTTTATATTTTTCAATTCGATATTTTAAAGATAATCAAAGTTATGTTCCGGCAGCTTTATTGTTCTTTTTGGTACTCAATACACATTTAATTTCTGCAGTACTTTGCTTCTTCGGTATTGTGCTTATTTGTATTTATTATTGGGACAAAACTCGAATGAAGAGTTATTGCAAATTTGCATTAATCACTTGTAGCCTTTGCAGCTATTTTATAGTCAATTTTATGTATCATTCAGGCTCTATTGGAAACGTATCTGCCATTAACCATATGATACAAAATAGTTCCCAGATTGCAGATGTTTATAGTATGGCTAAATTCCCTTTTGGTTCTTTTTGTCAGTTGGTAATTTTCAAAAAGTTTACTGGCATTACTTTTTGTGACTTTATTACTTTAATAGTCTTGTTTGTGCTTTGTGTGAAGCATTGGAAGAACTTAACTTATAAAAAGAAGGTACTATTGCTGTTATGCATTTTGTCAATAATTCTTGGTTCTGGTTGTATATGGAAATTAATTAATTCAAAAATAATTTTAATTCCTATACAGTTCAGCTACAGGTATTTGTCATTTGTGTGGTTGCTCTTGCTATGTATTTTGTTTGGGCAGGTAAAATCACATGAATTAAAGATGTATCTAAGCATTTGGGTTTTGTTATATGCAACACTGACTTGTTGTTTATTTGGTGCATCTGATAAGCATTCAGTTGGGCAGTCACAGTACATAGGGAATGGTGAATATTTGCCAAAAGATTACAGTGAAAGTATGATTCGGAAAAGTGTGCTTGGACCAGATTCAAGAGTAGTTTCTTGCATTACTGATGGCAGAATACTGTCTTTTCAAGCTAAGCAAGCTGGTGAATATCAAATTCCTAAAGTCTGGTATCGCGGTTATAAAGCTACAATTAAAAAGAATGGAATTATAAAAGAGATAAAGTGCTATGAAAAGGACGGTTTTGTAACATTGAATTTACCAAATGCATCTGCTAGTGTCATCAATGTTTATTATGAACATCCAACCGTTCTGATCTTTTTAGATTTTCTGTGCTTGCTCCTATGTGTCAGCATATTAATAAAATATATTAAAAATAGAAAGAGGTGTTTATTATGCAAGTAAAGACTGATTTATCTAAGATTGTAAGCTTAATGCTTGCTTTCATTTTATTATTTACTTCTGTTCAAATACAAGATGTTAGTGCCATTGGTTACAAATTTGAATCCGAAGATGAACAGGTATTAAAAGCCGGCGATATTTTACAAGGTGGTGTAACTTATAAGCTTCCACCCAAGGTTTTAGATGTATCAGGTTCTGCTAAGAAACCTGATACATATCTTGTGAATGTTGATGGAAAAAGTGTATATTCATTTAACGATACGAATATAACATTACCGGAAGGAAAGAACTATTTTGTGGAGTCGCTTACTGATATTTTTTGTAAAATTCCTATATATCTTGATGGAGGCACTGTTCAGTCTGCTACGAAAGCTGACGGAACGTCTGAATCTTTGACAGCTTCAGATTTACACTATGCTGTTAAAATTTATTATTATGCTGGTAATTATTATCTGTACAGTGTGTCAATTAATACTAAGAATAATAGACCCTTTTCCTATTATGAAAGTGATAAAGCTGAAATTTTTGGAAAAGGTGATACCTATACGACATTGGACTCTAATGTACCTGAGCATTCAATCAAAACTAATTCTGATATTAAATTAAAGACAGAGAAAGATGAAAAAGGTAATACTATTGTAAAAAGTATAACATTTCCTAAGTATGACGATGACTCTGCCTTTTCAGATATTACTTGTGATTTTTCTTCCTTGCAATTTAATCACGATATCGTCTTATACGATGCAAATAGGTATTATTTATGTGATCCAGGTAGCACAAACCGCTATGCTTTTGAAAAGTGGGATGATGATTCACTTTCAGATCTTCCTGAGGAGCTTACGCAACATATTAATGTAGTCACACTTGATAGCGCTGCAGAACCTTTTTATGCTTTAGAGCTCGGTGATGTTTTGGATGGTGGCACAAAATATATTGTAACATACTTTGAGCAGGCTGTAGGTACAAAGTTTAATTATGAATTACAAGATATACTTGATAGGGATAACACCCGTAACAATGATAGCTATTATAAATTTATTGCTAGCAATAAATTCTGGAACAAAAAGGGTAATCTGGTAGGTTTGAATGGCATTGGTTATATCACTAATTTTGATACTTCTGATTATTATGTTGACTCTATGGGAACTGAGCCAAATACATTACAAGTATATATTGATGGTGTACATGCTTATGATGTAAACCAGGATTCCGATGAGGCGAATAAGAGGTTTACTACAAGTAATGTTGAAATCGGAAGTGGAACCTATGTCTATGACGCTTCAACTGGGAAAAATACTAAATGGGAAGATTCTTACGCATCTTATAGTTACGATGAAGCTGGCCACATTAGAACGCATAATAGTTTGTCTTATAACCCATCAAATGATTTGTATTATATCGGAGCAAGTGGTTCTGTTATTCATCCATCATATGATACTTTATATATTCAGTTGCCTGCAGGTTCTAAATATTATTATCGTGGAATAAAACCTGTTTATTCAGATGGTTTGGATTATTTTGCGCGCACATCCCGCACACAGACAGCTGCTATTTATTTTGAAACGTCAGCTCCTACAACCTTTAGCGTTGGTTATTACGACAAAAATACGGGTGATCCTATATGTCTTAAGTCATCAACCGATCCTTATGTGAGTGAAACTGATTTGCAGAAAATTCCAAAATTACATGCATATGATTTTACAACTTTGTATGATGCAGATGGTAATCACATAACATTAGATAATATTACAAAAGACACCATTGTATATGTTGATCGTAGGGAGTGCCACCTAACAGTAAAAGGTGTAGATGATGAAGGTGATGTAGTTAAAGGAGGGCGCGTTCATATTACAGGAACAGTTAATTATGTCAAAGATAGCACTGCTAAAAAGGTTGATAAGTATGTGAACGTTGGTGAGGAGGTTTCACTTAAATCTGGAAGTTATGCAATAAGTAATAACAAAACTCCAGCAAATTGCAAAGAACCTGTGGCAGATACAGTAAACTTTGAAATTCCTGATGATAGTGCCTCTAAGAAAGAGGTTACCTTCGAATATAAGCTAAAAAGAACTTCAGCTGATATTACTAAAGTTTGGAAGGGATCTGACAACGTAGTGTCTACTGAACATCCGGATAGCGTTTCCATAGATCTATTACAGAATAATAAAAAGATATCGAGTACAACCTTAAATGATGCAAATGATTGGAAGCATACCTTCGAGAATTTAGTACAATGTGATTCAAATGGGAAAAATTACAAATATACATTCCGGGAGCAGAAAGTGAATGGTTATGCAACAAGGTATAAGCATGCTATGCCTGCTAAAGTTTCTGTGTCCTTTACATATCAGTCTGAAAAGAATTATGATGGTATCTATTTTTATTATAAAGATACTTCCGGTCAGATGCACAGGTCTGGCATGTATAGTTCTTCTACAAAAGAGAGTACCACTATAACAATTCCATCTGGCGAATTTTGGGTGTCATTTTATAGCGATGGTACTGGTAACAATTATTATGGTTTGTCAATTGATAATGTACAGCTGGATGAAACTGCAACAGATGATGAGGACTGGAGTAAAGACTCTTTACCTTCGTATTCTATTATTGAAGTTTCAGATCCGACTACAATTGAGACGCCGCATAATTATGAAAATAATACTAAGCAGTTATGGCATTGTAATTTTGCTTCAGGGACTCCGGAAACAGTTGAAAATATTAAAATTACTGATGAAACGACAACTGCTAATATTTCAGTTCTTGATGATTCCAATCATCCAATTACAGGGGCAGATGTCTCCTTGTTGAATGAAAACGGTCGCGTTATAACAAATTGGGTGTCAACAAATGACCCGGAACAAATTTTAGCTTTAGATCCTGGAAAATATACTATTCATGAGAATAGTATACCAGAAGGCTATTTTGCATCTGCAGATAAGTCAATAACTGTACAGGATACAACAGAAGTTCAGGAGTTTTCGATTGTCAATAGAGCTGGTGCTACTCTTAAAGTCAGCAATACTATTTCTGGTGAGGGATCTAAATATTCTGATAGTTTTAACTTTACCATGCATCTTACTGGTGATAGCCCAAGATCTATTACACGTATTAACAGTAATGGGGAAGCTCAGGAGATTACTTGTAATACATCAAATGATATAAAATTTAGTCTTATTGCAAATGACTGGGCAAGTTTTACATTGCCTAAGGGCATAACATACAGCGTAAAAGAGACTAATGCATCAGATCTGCTTTATAAGGTTACTGAACATAATACTTCAGGTGTATTATCTGAAGATACTGTTGCTTCTTTTGAAAATTATAAGGAGAATTGGTATAGAGTTCAGTTTATAGGAAGAACTTCAAAAAGTGAAAGTTCCAATCATTTAATTGAAGTTTATTCAAAGTTTGTCCATGACGGTGAATCTGGTGCATTGACAAGAGAAGAGTTAGATTCTAATCCTGACTTTGAGAAGTATAATTATGATTGTGATAAGTACTCTGAGGGATCTGAAACATTAGTTGATCAGCTGAAAGAAATTCATGAAAATCAACAGATTACACTTACTCCGAAGATACAAATATCCTATAAGGATATGGAGACCGATGAGACTTTACTAGAAAAGTGGTCTGAGCGAGGCAAAGGTACATCAGCAGTTGATTTTAATGATAAAAAATTAAGAGCGTATACACCAGCAGTTTTTGTTAAACAATATGATGGCACTTTTTATTCTCTAACGCATGATTATGAAGGCATAGGCGGCGACATGACATTCTATCTCAGAAAAAAGAGTGATGGTTATCGAGTTAGATTACATATTGTGGATTCAAATGGTAATCCAGTTAATAGCATTGAGGACGTCTTCTATTATGCTGACGCAAGAGGAGAGTCTAGTGTGTGCAGCTTAAGCTATGATGCTGCTTCAGATAGCTATCTTACTGATTATATTTTTGATGCATATTCTGATATTTGTGTTAAGGTTCCGTGGTACAAAAATGGATCTGTTGGCTATAGTAACCCAAGAGGATATTCTGACAAAGTTGTGCTAAACTGGAATGGTTGCGGTAAAAGCATTCGTAATCACAGAGTATATGGCAACATATTTGATGATGATGCATCAACTTTCGTTGATGATACGGAGAATAAGATACTTGACGTGACAGCTGTAATACCTATTTATACAGTAACTGGTACTCATAGATATTATGACAAGGATGTACCTAACGGGGATCCAGCCAAAACTATTACAACAGTCACAAATGGTTATAAAAACAGTATTGTTGCACGTTCGAAAAATGAAATTCCTGGCTACAAGTTCTATGATGGAAATACATATGATGTTTATCACATAAATTGTAATGAAACCTATGAGCTTTCATATATACGTGATCCAAGTTTCACAAATGGTGTACGCGTGAAGGTTACAGACTGGAAAGATGCTGATATTGCTACGAATGTTGATATTTATAATAGTGATAATCAGAAAGTGCAATCTGACACATCTTTAGCTTTATTAAAAACGATTAGTGATGGTACATATCAGTTAGCTGTTGGGGAACAGCCAGTAGGTTCTATTACAGTTACAGATGGTAAATTAAGTTTTGCCAAGTCGACAGCAGATGGTATGTTTGCTTTTGAGTCTGCTGATATTACAGATAACCTGCTTGACATTTCCTTGCGAAAGAAAGCCTATACTATAACAGTCATTGATGACATTAATGGCGTTCAGCATGTACGAGAACGTGTAAAGCATGATATTGGAACTACTTATAGTTATCAACCTCTGGAAGATTATGCAGATCAGCTGTATGATTCACCTTTAGAGTATTCCGGTACTTTATCGCAAGACGAAAAACTTGTTTTCAAATATGACAGGGATATTGTAGAGTCAACAGCTGTTAATGTTAAAATCCTTAGCATTAACGGTAATATTCATGGGGGTGATACAGTAACAATTGGCGATCTTGCTCTTTCTGCTCTTGATGATAGCACTTATCACTATAATACTGTTCCTGATGGTGTGCAAACATTATCTGTGAATGGCATAACAGTCGGTAATGCTGTTTTAAATCATACAGATACAGGCAATGATACATTTATCTTGGCAGATGACTGCAAAAAGTATTCACTTGTGTCAGCTTCTGTGACAGATAACAGAGCTTTATCAATTGTGCTCCAGATCAATTCTGGTAAGGTGAAGGTTATCGATAAGTACGATGATTTATCAGTGGTACGTACTGAGGATACTTATGAAATAGGTGATACTTACACCTATAATTCTTTAAGCAAGGAAGGCTACAATGTAGATAAGGATACTCAGGCAGGTACTGTAACAGATGCTGAGGCAGAAGTAATCTTTAACTATGTTACGAAGACTACGCCAGCACCGGAACCAGAGCCTAAGCCAACACCGGAACCAGAGCCTACTCCGACACCGGAACCAGAGCCTAAGCCAACGCCAACACCGACACCGGATCCTGGTCCAGCTCCTAAGCCAACTCCTGCTCCGGAACCAGCACCAGAACCAACACCGGCACCAGAGCCAAAGCCAGATGAATCAACACTCAAACCAGAAGAGATTCACAATTTAGACATTGGCATACTTCTGGCAAAAGGCAAAGGTGGCGACAGACAGATCTATTTAGATTGGTTACCTGTGAAAGATGCTGATGGCTATGACCTTTACTGGTCATATTGTGATGGAAAGCATGATTTTAAGAAGTTTGCAACTGTTAACAAAAACAAAAAGAAGTATACATTCAAAAAGTACACTGTTATCAAAAATGGTAAAAAGAAGACTTATTTCACTAAGTTAAACAATGATAAGAAGTACAAGTTCTTTGTTACTGCTTACAAAGTAAAAAATGGTAAGAAGATCCATTTGGCTAAATCTAATTACTTGCATATTGCTATGAAGCAAAGTGATATGACCAATGCTAAAGAGGTACTAGTGAATAAATCAAAAGTCTCTCTTAGTCCTAAAGAAACCTTTAAAATTAAGGCTCGTATTAAGTACGAGAGATGGTGGCGTAAACCAGTAGATCATGTAAAGGTGTTTAGATATTTCTCTACAAATAAGAAGGTTGTAAAAGTTACCAGAACCGGAACAATTAAGGCAAAAGGCAAAGGCACATGTTATGTCTATGTAATTGCCAACAATGGAGCCTACAAGAAGATCAAGATAACAGTAAAATAAGTAATACAGGTGAGTGAAAGCTCACCTGTATTTTTTTGAGAGGTGATTTTTATGAAAAAGAAATACATAGCATTAAGTTTAATTTTAAGTTTAATTACAGCCACTAGTAGTGGTTGTGGATTTACATCTGATGTAAAAGTAAATGCAAATGGGACAGCAAAGGTTTCTATGACAACCTATTTCAATCAGGAAGAGGTTGATGAATTTGGTGACTCAGCAGCTGATTTAAAGCCAGAAATTATCGATGGTAAGAAATTCTACAAAGACACTACTACAAGTGACACAATTTCATGGTCAGATTTAAGGACAAGCAATACAGCTTTGGTAACCAAGGATTATATTGCTGTACCGTCAAAAAGTGAGGAAGACACAGATTTTATGCATGTAATTGTATCAGTGCCATTTAAGATTGCAAAGACCAATTGTAAGAAAGTAAATTCAAAAACTGTAAAGTTTGATGCAAAATATTTAAATGATGATACAGATACATATCATACAATGTATGTCACTAAAGATGCTTCACTTGCAAAAGGAAAGCATATTGCATTTGCCGGGGCTGAAAATAAATGTTGGTATAATCACAGAAAGAGATTATGGGTGGCTTCTTCTAATGGTATTATTGATACAATTATTGAAGAGCATGACGGAAACGTTATATCACATCCAGTAACAGAAACATCTTTCCTTGCAGATGGAGGCTGGTATAAATTTAAAGTAACTACTGTTGGTGCCGGAAAGAAAACTATTTCTTTTGGTATTGATAGATGGAAACCGGGATGCAATGTGAAAAAAGGAAAACAAGTAGCTTTAAATAAGAAACTAGTATTTTATGATAATGGTGGTAGTGGGGTAAAATCTGCACTATTAAATCAAGTCAATATTTTGAAGAAATCAAAATATGACAAAGTGTCAAATCAGTATAGTTTCTCTGCTCATTTGCGCAGAGGGAAGAATGTACTGAAGCTTAAGGACAAAGCTGGTAACGAGAAGACTATTGTTTTCTATGCTAAGTAGCTAAAAGAGGTTGTAAGATGATAGAAATTCTGTTAGGTGCTAAAGGCACTGGAAAACTAATTTTCTGCAAAGGGAGAATGCTTCCGTAATTCGGAATGCCGCATTGAGAAAGAGAATAAGTTCCGTATTATTAACGCTAGCCTTACTGCTTTATTGTATCAGCAATGCTGCATTTGTCCAGGCTTTGTCAGTTAAAGGAATTGTTGTAATAGCATCTGCCAACATAGATCAAATTTCGGCACAGTTTAGAGAAGCATTATTAGAGCACAAAGAAGGCATCATCATAAAGTATACCGGTGAAATGACTTCGGAGGAATTCAAGCAACAGTTTTTAGCAACATCTATATTGCCGTGGTTACAGACGGTTTCTGCCACTTGTACTGATAATACTGAACTCAGTGGTGGTGACACAATGTTTTATAACCTTAGTAACTCTTGGCATTATTGGTGAGATGATACTGAACATATGCTACGAGTTAATAATATTAAGTATGTTGATACACTCGAGCAGCAGAATGAAGCTGACGAAAAGGTAAGAGACGTTATGAAGAATACTATAGCGGCTTCTGATGGAATGAGAATTGCTATAAATAAACCAACATTTCTGACATAAAGTTTAAATGGAAAGCTACTAATGATTGTGTTACTGTGAAAAACGGTAAAGTCAAAGCAAAAAGAAAAGGAAAAACTCGTATTATTGCATCTGTAAAATCAGGTAATATTACACAACAATTTGAGTGTATTGTGAACGTGAAATGAGCATGTGGTAGTGTCTGAAAGGATACTACCACATTTTATTATAAATACAGGATTTTTAAAACTGTAAGTAAAAATGAGAGATTTTTATAAAATGCTGTAACTAAAAATGTAATGAGCATTTAAGAAAATGGAGGAGATTGAAATGCCAGAATTACCAGAGTTGGAAGGAGTGTCGCAGCTACTTAATAAAAATATTAAGTTTAAGACAATAAAGGATGTAAGCATCAATAATGCTTCTTTACTTGTCAATATTCGTGGATTCGAATTGAAGAAAGCATTAAGAAAACAAACTTTTGTTGATGTTGAAAGACGCGGAAAGTTTTTAATTATGACTTTGCATGATGGTAATGCCATTTTGTTGCATTTAGGTATTACAGGTATTTTGCAGTTGCTACCAGCACCAAATCCTGTCATGGATGTAAACATTGAGTTGTGCAACGACATGTATCTTGTGATTGGTAACGACCCTCATTCAGAGAGCAAAGCAGGTGCGAAGCTTTACTTTACAAAAAGTGAACCAATACTAAGTGATTTAGGTCCAGAGCCGTTGTCCCCGGAGTTTAATGTGCAGTGGTTGCATGAAAAGTGCCAACGAACTGAAATGCCAATAAAGTTAGTATTATTAGACCAAACAGTTGCTGCTGGAATTGGTAATTTTTATGCTGACTATATTTTGTGGGAAGCAGGTGTATCACCAACTAGCAAAGCAAATTCTTTGACAGTTGAAGCACTAACAGAGATTGTGAATGAAACCAAAACAATTCTTAGAAATATGATCACAAAGAGTTTAACTGTTATGCAGGGAGTGGATACATACAATTTTTACACTGAGCAGAAAATTCGTGAGTGCGCAGCTATTCGTCGATCTGAAGATTCAACATGTAGTTGCTGCTCACATCAGATGATGAAAGTACAATTAGGTGGTAGAGATACTTTTTATTGCCCATATTGTCAAGCGTAGGAGGGTTAGTATGAAAACATGGCCAGAAAATCTTTTTGATTTCTTGGGTATTGAATCTTATCAGTACTGTGAGAAAGAAGATGCTATGCATGGAATTGTTTGTGCTTTATCAAATTTAGAGGCTGAAGACGAGAAAATGCTTTTAATGCGTTATACTTGTGGTTACACTGATGAAATGATAGCTAAGAAGATTGGAGTTAGCACCAGAACAGTGTTGCGCCGTTTTGAGCATGTAAAGGAAATCTTGTTGCAGGACACTACAAAACCTCTTTTAGTTGATGGGTATAATGCCGGAATGGCGAAAGTGAGAAAAGTTTTTGATCTTTATGAGACACAGTTTCACAAAATTCCGCTTGCTGTTGGTTTCCCTGAGGACAAGCTCCGAAGCGCTTTACTGAAAGCAGGACTTAATACAGTCGGTGATGTAGTGAAATTGATGCCAATCATTAGACAAAAAGTTAAAGGGATTGGACCAAGTTATGACAGGACAATTAAAGCACGTGTTGCAGATTTTGAAACTGTGCAGATTGTGACTAATGTAGCTTCACGAATGAAAATGAAGCAAAAGCTTCCTTATTATAGTAGGGTGGCAATCAAGCCAGATCGATATCTGTCTTCTATAGATAAGGAAGCGATTATTTGTGCCAATGATGCATTAACTAAATATTTTGCTACAGAAGCAGTAAAGTAGGAGGAAAGTATGATAAGTTATGATTTAGCTCCTTTCACTGAGATGCAAGATTGGAAGTGGGAGCCAGCACATGTTATAAAAACTAAACATAGTAAGTTACAGGAGTGGGATGCTACCCAGTGTGGCAGTTGCTATGGTTGCACAGCCACAATGTGTAAGGAATGTACGCTGAAGAAGATAGCCCCACACTTAGTGTTTGCACCAAGAAATTTGTGCAACTTGTTACAGCAGGCAGGGTATCCTGCTGACATTGCAGCCGATTTAGCGTACTCGTCTGATAATGTATCTGGTGCTTATGTGTATCAGGAGCCAACAGCTAAGGATTTGAAAGAATCTAATTCTAAGTTGTACAAACAATGTACGACATTAGATGCTGTAAAGAAAGATGTTTTTCACACATTATCCCTTTTGTTGAAAACACGTCACGAAGTAGAGACGGTAGCTTTTAGAAAGTTTCCTAATGACGATCCTTTGATCGTCCAGCAACAGCTGGATTTATTTTTTATAAGGAAACAAGAGGGTAAGAAATGAGTAATACCGGTGTTTTAAATAAAGATAAATGCTCGCTAGTATTTGAGTTATTACAATTTGTAGTCCAGATACTTGCGAGTATTTTTGTAATAATCTTTCTTATGCATTGTGTTGAAGGATATGAAGAGATGCTAACGGATTATGTATTTGCAGGCATTTTAGTTTTCATATATTTTGCATTAGAGGTGTGCATAGAGCTTATAAATAGAGATGAACAGCTTGATTATTGGAAGCTTGTTGATCAGAAAAGACTTAAGGATAAGGAGAATAATAAAAATGAATAGAATTACAGCATTGGAAATAACAAAGGTGATGGGTTGCATTGGTGACGTGCCAAAGCTTTTCTTTAGCGGTAGTGAGCAGGATTGCTTTGATTATTGTATGGCAAAGAAATGGGTTGATACTGTTAATGGTAAGTCAGTTAATTTACGTATCATTGGCGCAGAGCAGGCAGGTCACTGTTAGGAGTAGGCATGAATGCTAAATTAAATTTTGTCATAACAACTATTTTCTTAATAATAAGTTTTGTCTATTTAGTTGTATTCCGGGAACCGGTATGCTATGTTATTTTTATAGAAGCGTTGATATTTTTCGTTATTTGGTTATATCGTAATGTCAAAAAGTATAGAAAGCATAGGGCAAATTTACAGCTAGCAATTGAATTGGCAGAACAGTCAACACCAGATTTTTATGTGAATGGCATTCATATGAAGAGAGGTTTTGATTTTAGAAAATATCGTACGGAGCATGCTAATAGATTTATTGTATACGTTCTTGACGATGGGACAATTTGTATAGAGGAGAAAGAGATGATATCACGAAATGTTTAAATCGATGAAAGCTCGATTTGTGTATACGCTTATTGGGTGCATAGGAGCATTATCAGGCATTACTTCATTAACTATTTTATTTTTTGGTAATCATATAGCAAAATATTGTATGATGCTTATGCTGCTGTGTAATGCCTTTGTTACATTGTTTAGCTTTTTCTATGCACGAGCGTGCGCAACTCCTAGTAGCCAAAAGGATGCTGATCTTCATTTTTTTCAGAAACGATTCATATACTTTTGTCTGATTTGTTTTTGTCACTTTTGATAGCCGAAGGATTTTTTAAGTGCTCCAGAATAAATGGAGAGATTTCACAGCATGATCCACAGACTGAGGCATTAATACTAGTAGCTATGATTGAAAAGTATTTAATTGATCTTATTGCTTTTGGTAAAGAACTTTATCGCCATTATTTTGTGATTAGATTGGAAAACGCCTATGCAGATGGCTATGTTGTGTGCCTCGATGGCGTACGAACTGAAGCACCTATTGAGTTTTCAATGGTATACAGTTCCGATGTGGAATTTAGCATAAGCAAAGTAAACAAAACTATTTATATTATTGCAAAAGAGAATGAATACACAGAGATCATGGAAGAGCTTTGCGCATCAAAAATAGTGCGTAGCGGTATCTATTATACTTCAAATTGCTCATTTCAGTGCACATTTGAAGAGGTTGCAGAAAAGCTGAAAGTACCTGTTTTATGGTTACAAGTAAGAATGCCTGTTATTGAAAAGCTGTTATATAATAACGATTCAATATTAGACGTTCAGGTTTTTGAAAAAGAGCATACAATTGATATTATTTTCTGTGCTGATGCTGTTTGTGCAATTTGCGAGGGTGGCGATTGTGATACTTGTGAGATACATGATATGATGTGCGATTCTGATGAGTCTCGCTCCGTGCGCAAGAAGAAGTTTAAAAGTATTAGTATTAAAGAGGTTGGTGATAGTGATGAATAGAACGGCTCTATTTAAACAGGATGTACAAGTCGTGCTGTATGCCCTGGCTCAGCAGGAGAAAATAAGGGAAAAATCAGAAGGGTACTTTAACATGTCAGTAGCAAATATTCAAGCATTAACTGGTTTTTCTGTAGGTTATGTACATAAGCTACTTGTTGCTCTACAAAGTGATCATTTAATTCGCATGGAGCATCCAAAAGCACGCGTGAATCTGTGTACCATTCTTACGTCTGATTTGCCAGATCGAGAATGGTTTGAAAAGGTGACTGGGCGTTCATCAGCAATATCGAGGGCACAAGTACAAGCAGCCACAGATTCAGAATCAGCAGGAGCACCAGACTCTACCGCTAATAATTTTAGGAATTCAGTCAGATGCAGTCAGGGTAGCTCTTACTTTGTACGAACAAATACTTGCTTGAGCGTGAAGAATGCAATGCAAGCAGCAAAATTAAAAACCGAATATAAAACAGTTAGAGAACGATTAGCAGAGGCTTCTAAATAGAAGTCTCTTTTTTATTTTTACAGGAGGTGCCTATGAAGAAGTTTTTAATCATTTTAGCTATTATTATTTATGATGTGTCACCAATTGACTTATTTCCTGGTCCAATTGATGACGCAATTGTTACAATACTTGGTTTCCTGTGGTTAAAGGCTATGACAAAAACAATAAGTGTTATGACAGATTCTGGTGAGGTGGTTGAAAAGACAGAACCAATAGCACCTGCTAGTAGTGTGATAAAGCACGTTAATAAAAATACAGTTCACAGAAGTGAAGGACCTAGAAAGATGGGAGATTTATAAAATGGCAAAAAAGCTTATCTATACAACTTATTTTGGAAAGCTGAATCACGATCCTTCTTTGCTTAAAAAAGTGACACCGGTTGCTATCTGTGCAAAACCACCAGTGAATTGGCAAGGAAAGCGGTATCCTGCTTTAGCACCAAAATATGCATTTTTCATGAAATACAAGGATGACGGCGATTTCAATGCTTTTAGCAAAGCATACAATGAACAGGTGCTGAAGGACTTAGATCCAAAAGTTATTGGTAATCGGCTTATGCTAATGGCTAATGTTGCAACGGATGTTGCTTTAGTATGTTATGAGAAGGATCAAAATGTTTGCCATCGTAACTTGGTTGCAGCTTGGTTATGTAAAGCCGGTTATGAAGTGGAGGAATTAGTGTGATGAAATCATTTGATATTACATCTGCGGAAGAGAAAGAAGTTATACAGAAGTTGCTTACTGATACTAAGAAAGATACAATTAAGGAAATTGCAAAACAATGTCATGTTGAGGAAGTAGTTTATAGAGCACTTCCTGAAGGTTTATTTGAACCAGCTTCATTAGAGTTTGTGTTTAAAACGTCTTCAATGGGTAATGGTAAGCTTGCTGTTAAACATGCTAATGTAGCTTTTGCAGGAACCAAACCACTCGATCGATTTGGTTATGCTGTGTATAAAACTGATGCTTGTGATCGGTTGCAGAGTAAGGAATGGCATACTCTTTATCATCCAATGTCATTCTATGAATTTATTTTGAGTTGTAACTCTGGTACCAGTTTAGGGTCTTGTTTGCTGTCCGGTATTGAACAGATATTTCCAAATGATTATGAAGCAGTTTTGAAGGAGTACAATAAAAATACTTTTGATTCCTTGGAGTCTAAAGCAAAAGCCTTATCTTATCTGCTTACATGGTTGAATGATAAGGGTATTTTCGCTCAACTTGCAGAGAAAGCTGATAGCAGAAATCAGATCAGTGGCATGCTAGGTGTTGTATTGACTGATAATGAATGGCATGCATTACAGCATGATTGGGCAGCATTTTGTGAAACACCAGAAAAATTTAAAGGGACGTCAATAATTGAAATGATACATGCTTGGCTAGATGATATGAGAAATTCTAGCGAAGTTGACACAACTGAGGAACCTCCAGTCAAGCCTGCTATTGATGTATGTGCACCACGACCAGCTCATTCGCAGCCTTATCAGCAGGAAGGGCCAGAACTTCTGCCATCCGGTCCACCAAAAAGATTGGAACTTTTGTGATATGAAAGGAGCTTGTGATGTTAGAGTTTAGATTTAATAATGACTTTGCTAATAATTGGAAGAAAGGCCATGTTGTTGAGGTTGCTGAATGCCCAAATGACAGTGAGTACTATTTGGTAGATCACGTGGCTAAAATTCCAAAGCTTTCACTTTCAGCACAAGGAGAGTTCTTAGGTGTAAGTATGAATGATTCATCAGGAAATTCTAAAGAGTTAAATTCTCTTGAGTCATATCTACAGTTTGTTGATGTGTGGCAGCATGCTGATTATAATGCACTTCGTTCTAAAATTTTAGGTGTGTATAAAACTGATGGTTATGAAAGAGCACATGCTTTACTAATGAATTATTTTCAGCATGAGTTTTCATACGGTGATATAATGGTGGATCGCAGAAGGGCTGTGTTGGAGACAAACTTGAACTCAATCTTCCTTGATGATGATGATGATAAATTTTCTGATCAAGAGTGGGAAGCTTGTTGCAAAGAATGGCACGCAGTTACAAGTAACCCAATACTGTACATAGAAAGTAGTGTAACTAAAGATATAAAAAACTGGCTAATCAGTTATCGAAAGAGCCAGTCTTAATTGAGTGCAGAGGATAACGAATAGTAATATGAAAGTTTTAAAAGTTTTGGGTATCGCTTTGGGAGTTATTTTATCACCAATTTTGCTTATTATAGCAATTTTCTTTTCTGTATTGTCAGATTATTCAGGTTTAGATTAGAGCAAAAAGGCTTGCCATTCTCCATAGAGATTTTGGCAAGCCTTTTTGCTTTTCTGTAGTCGGAAGCCCAAAACCTAAAAATGTAGAACCCTCAGCTTATAAAATAGAGAAGCATTACAGAAATAGAAAGGAGATGCGAAATTACGGAATTGATAGCTTTGTAAGCTACTTATTATGATTATTGCATTTTAAATGTGTAAAAGCATAAAAATGATTTTGGAGGAATTAAAAGAATGAGCGCACAAATTAAATTTGCCAAGAATGCAACTTATTTAACGACAGTTATTGCTTTTCGAGTAAAATTTGAAAAAATGTTTTCTGCTATGGATTTTCCGTCTGTGGTTAAGGTTCAGAAGATAATTGATTTTGAAAATGATTTTGTACAGGAAGTATTAGATCCATTTTTAGAAGCAGTAATACCTTCAATTAGCGCAGACACTGATAAGGACTTATGCATTAGCATTGCAGATGCTACAGCTTCCGTATTAGATTCTTGGGTATTAGAAAGTCAGCAGGAAGCTGCAGAAGATGTTAAGGGGCAGCTTTGTGATGTTTGCAGTATTGCTAGAAATAGTGAGGATATTTGCTATGCAGGTGCCTATTTTCAGGAAGTCAGAAACCGTATTGACTCTTTAGTTGATTTGGATCATGCACTTTCATTATTAATACACACATCTAAGTAGGGAGGTGATTCCGTGAAAGGTTTGCTTTTGGACACAGATGCGAATGTGTTGCGTAGAACCGAGGTTTGTGAGTTACAGGATTATTATGATGAAATGCACTGTAACAACATTAATGTAGTGCTCACAAATGTTAATGGTTACAGACTTGCTATTATTTGTGATGAGGAAGCTTTATTACTCATAAATGGTAAGGCACCAATTCCTGCTGTTATCATTCAAGATCGTAATGTGGTAATTTACAATAGTGTGATTTTTGCAGCTGTGCAACATGATAGTGATGATTTCTGTGATCTTCCGGAAGATTTGGCACTAACAATTCAGCACAGGCTGTCACATTTAGACAATAATAAATTAATTGTCAATCTTTAAGGAGGCCTTATGACTAAAGAAGAGCAAGAGTATGTTGACAATTTAAGAAGTTTCATAAACACGGAATTAGATAGAATTTCGCGTACCACAAATTTAATAGAATTTAATGATGAGGCACGCGCTTTAAGTGATAATGTGGAACTATACATTTCTTCACATCGAAGTCGTATTTATGGGACTAAAATCAAGTTACCAAATTAAGTGAAAGGAAACAACTATGGTTATCTATACAGCTGCTTGCAGAGATACTGTAACTGATATGGAGTTAATAGCAACCGATTGTACATTTAATGAGGCTTGCTCCTATTTGGCATTTAAATGTACTGATCAGTGTGAAGAGTGCATTGCACTGAGTAATATCCTCACAAAATTAGTATTCAAGAATCGAATCTTTTATTATGATGAGGAGCGTGGCTATTTACTTGGAGCGTAATTGGAGGCGCAATTTGTAAATATGATTAATTTTGGTAAGTATGTAAAAATTAATAGGGAAGCTAGAGAAAGCTTAAAGAGAATTGATGAAGCTTCCACGGATTTATTAGATCAGGTGACTGCAGTGCAAACGATCAACGATTTGGAAGTTGCAAAGCAGGTTATAGTTTTATTGCTAGGGAGAGCCGAATCAAGAAAATAGTTTAATACCAGTGGTGTAACAGCTACTGGTATTTTTTTGAAAGGAGAAATTAATAATGGAAATGTCTGATAGTTTTTTTGGAATGCTTAAAATTTTAGGTGTGTTTTGTGCAGTAGGTTTTGTTTTGGGTATCATTGTCTTTTCGATTACAGCGAAAAATGATTATGATAGAGGCCGACAGACTGAATATGCAGTTGAAACTTACAAATCTGAAGGTGGCTCATGCTATGTTGATGGCGTTAAGCAGGAAAAATCATTCAGTGTTGATGGTCTGAATTGGGATGGATATTCTGCCACATATGAAAATGGTGCTTTGTATATTAAGCACAAAACTCCACGTGTACGGCAAAACTATGATACAACGCCAGTAGTTATACCAATGATTCATTAGGAGGAAAATAATGAGTATTTATAATGAAGAGTTAATACGAGAAGAAACTAGAGTTAGTACAAACGTTACTTTTTCAGTAAAGCCGGTAGTTTGTGATTATGGAGTGTATGAGAATGACAAGTTACTTGCAATTCTTAGCAGCAGATTTAATGCTCTTTTGATCAAAGCTATCCTTGTTAAAGATGCTGAGTCAAAAGGCGGTTTTGCTATGCCTTCAAAATTTCGGAAAGCTGATTATGAAAAGTTAGAAGAGGCTTTGGAAAAGGATTTAGCAGATTGCGATGTGTAACTGAATGAGGTGAAGAGTATGTACAGAGTATTAGATAGATACAATGGGAAGCAATTTGGTGAGGATTGCTCATCAGAAGAAGAAGCACTGGAATTGGCACAGCAGTTTAAAAGTGCAGTTGTTTGTGATTTATCGATTTCAAAAGAGGAACTTGCCAAGAGAGCAAGAGATGCTTGGGAAAGACTTAGACTTTTAAGAGCACAGGATGCTCAATTTCAGCGGTGCAAAGATGAGTGGTTGCAGCTTGATTGGGAGTATACTGCGCTTTATGATGAAGAGTATTGAAATAGGACTAGGCAAACAAAAAATACAGAATTAGAGGAGAAATAACATGTCAGAAACAGAAGGATTACTAAAGAAGAAAAAATTACTAAAAACGCTCTTGTGTAAATGCCCACCATTGTAGGTACTACTTATTGTTGTTGCACCCCTCTCAGCCTGACTTACAACTAACCTAGTTGCCTGTCACAGAATTAACCGATATACTGTCACTAAAGAGTAAAAAGAAAGGATCCTGGAATCCTCTTCTTTGGCGAGTCGATGTATTCCAGGATCTATGGTGGTATTGCTACCATGGTTATCATATCAAAGTATCGGTTAGAACACAATAAGGAAAAGATATTTTTAGTAATCAGTGAAGAAGATACCATCTGTCCGGAGTGTGGAAGCCCTCTATGCAGGAGGGACAGGAAGCTGCGGGTTCATAAAGAAGCAGGCGAAAAGAAAAGCTGGTTCGCCATTAACCGCTTGAAATGTACCAATGAAAAATGCCGGAGACTTCATAATGAACTGCCAGACTGCATGATTCCATACAAGCATTATGGTTCTGATATCATAGAGGATGTGGTGGATGAAGTGGTCGGTTCTGATGATTTAGGTACGGAGGATTATCCCTGTGAAGGTACCATGAAGCACTGGAAATGGTGGATCAGCCAAAATGAAGCAAACATAGGCGGACAGATGAGATCGATGCTGCATCATCTCATGGATTTTGATATAAAGTTCCTGAAATCCAGTGATTCTTTGCTGAAGGAACTAAAGGGAAGGATAAGCCCCGGGTGGCTCTCAGTAGTCACCAGGTTTATATATAACTCCGGAGGTCGGATAGAACCGTATCCGGAGACGTAGGGTTATGCACCTACTTTTGTGTGCTGTCATTTCTTGTTGGTAATAAGATTGCCTCAAAAGGAGGTAATGCTTATGCAGAGCAAGGAAGTAAAGAAATGGCAGGATGAGGAAGCACTGAAACGCTATCAGATGATAGCACCGTTACTGGATGAAGAACTGGATGAGGCAAAAAGACGCCAGCTTCGGGAAGAAATCGCAGCAAGGTATGAGATTTCAAAGAGAAGCCTGTACCGGTATGAAGCAAAGTACCGGGAGGAAGCATTTGACGGGCTTCGCACAATGAACCGGGAAAAGAGACGCAGTCAGGTACTGCTTGAGAATTATGATGAGATCGTTGGAGAAGCAATCCAGCTGAAGCGGGAGGTGCCAAAGAGAAGTGTCCGCCAGATCATCAAGATTCTGGAGATAGAAGGCTATGCTGCGCCGGGAGTGCTTAAGGCATCAACGCTGCAAAGATATCTGTACAATGCAGGACTGGGCGTGAAGCAGCTGAAACGCTATACAGAGAAGAGGGAGACTTCATCAAGACGATTCTGCAGACCGCACAGAATGGAGCTGTTACAGGGCGATATCAAGTATGGACCGGATATCCGCCTGAGTGACGGAACGCTGATCAAGACCTATCTGTCATCCCTGATTGATGACCATTCGAGATTCATTGTGCAGTCAGAGTTCTATGATAACCAGCGTCAGGAAGTGGTGTAGGATACCTTCCATAAGGCAATCTTAAAGCACGGAAAATGTGATGCCTGCTATCTCGATAATGGGACACAGTACACTACAAACCAGCTTCACACAGCCCTTGCGAAGCTTGGGATCCGCGTTCTTCATGCAAAACCGAGGGCCTGCCAGGCAAAAGGAAAAATTGAAAAGTTCCACCAGAAGGTGGACCAGTTTATTGCAGAAGTAATGGTAGCGAAGGTGCATTCTTTGGAGGAACTGAATCAGAAATGGAAGTATTTTCTGGAGCAGGATTACCAGAAAGAAGCCCATGATGGGATTCGGGAGTATTATGAATCCCAGGGGGTAAAGGTGCCAGCGGAAGGGATTTCTCCCATGCAGGAGTTTAGGAGGGACACCAGGGGACTGATATTTCTGGATACCACAGTGGTAAGTGAAGCCTTTCTGCACCATGAGACAAGAAGACTGGATAATGCAGGATGTTTCTCCTTTGGAGATGTCAAATATGAGGCCAGTACAGCCCTTGCAAATGCCGAGGTGGAAATCGTCTATGACCCCATGAATACAGAGACGATAAAGGTTCTGTATCAGGACATGAAACCGATCATGGCACATCGGGTGAGTATTGGAGCCTTTTGTGATAAGACACCGGATGTACCGGTTGGAATGACGGATCAGGTTCCGGAAACATCCCGGTTTCTGGATGCACTGGAAAAGAAATACAGGGAAGACCATCAGTTGATGGCAGATGCCCTTTGCTTTGGAGACTATGGAAAGGCAGGTGGCAGCCATGTATGAGGAATTCTTTGAACTGATGCATACACCGTTCACAAGAGATATTCCGGCAGAGATGCTGTATAGTTCGAGGCAGATAGAAGATGCCTTGGGAAGACTGACCTACGTGGCAGACCGGCAGTTGTTTGCGGTAGTTACTGCGGATCCGGGATGTGGGAAATCAACCCTGATCCGGATGTTTGAAAACAGACTCCCGAAGGATAAATACATGCTTCTGTATCTGTCAGATTCCAAGCTGACACCACGCTGGCTGTATGCAGGGCTTCTTGACCAGATGGGACTAGAGGCAAGGTTCTACCGGGGCGATTCAAAGAGGCAGCTGCAGAAGGAAATTGAAACAGTCAGGACCGTCCAGAAAAAGAAAGTGGTGTTTGTACTGGATGAAGCCCATCTGCTGGGGAAGGAAACTTTGGAAGAATTTCGCTTTCTCTTGAATTACAGGTTTGATTCAGCGAGCCCCATGAGCCTGATACTGGTAGGACAGACAGAGCTGTGGGACCAGAAGCTCCGCCTTCAAAGTTATGCAGCAATCAGACAGAGAATAGATATGAATATCGTACTGAACCGCCTGGACAGAGCAGAAACAGGGAAGTATATTGCAGCCCACATGGCATATGCGGGAGTGAAACAGGATCTGTTCACCAGTGGAGCTGAAGATGAAATCTTCAAGGTATCCGCAGGCATACCACGGATGATCAACAGAATCTGCGAAAAAACACTGATGTACGCATATCAACAGCAGAAACGGCTGATAGATGAACATATGGTGAGATTTGTAGCTGACCATGAAATGGTTGGAGGAATAGAGTAAGAAAACCGGGGTGAAAGCCCCGGAAGTCGTGACAGAAAGCTGAATGAGTTTGTGACAACGAGTGAGAACGGAATTGAGACAGCTCATGGAATTTTTTAACAATATTACAAAAGATACTATTATAAACATATTATAGATAATATGAAGTGACCTCACATTTGTAGCAACGTGGATTTACCTGTATACTAGAGTTTGACAAGAACAAAGGTAACAGGGATTACCGCATACAAAA